>Ga0272442_10006615_pt1 | contig 15211 bp, 8 predicted proteins | sample SSMForm2O_FD_200262 | JGI IMG/M metagenome (GOLD analysis project Ga0272442, IMG submission 200262) | Marine sediment archaeal communities from Little Sippewissett salt marsh, Falmouth, MA, United States - SSM-Form-2O | ecosystem: Environmental > Aquatic > Marine > Wetlands > Sediment ...
GATTGTGTGACAGGTAGAGATACACAGGTCTCATTCGACTAAACGCCCTGCCCCGGATGATGGGATGTTCGATATCGCCCGCGCTCGGATCGAAAGGAACCCAGCCGTACTCTTGCAAGTACACCTCGGCCCAGTTGTGCTTCGGGGATTTCGAATCGAATCGTACGGTATAGCCGGTCACCACCCGGGCGGGAAGATCCTTCGCCCGGCATAAAGCCACGAAAAGATCGGCATATTCGGTGCAATCTCCCTGACCCCATTTCAAGGCCATGACGGCACCCCGGCTTCGCCTGCTGGGCGTCGTGTACTCCATGTGATCGAGTACGTAATTATATATCTTATGCACAACGTCCACCTGAGTTCGCCCTTCGATGCCGTCGGCGATTTCCTGTATTTGATCATCCTCTTTCTCTATAAACCTTTCCTGTCTGAGAAAATCCTCCAGGCCATCCGCTTCAGGAGACGCATTCTTGCGACTCTTCATCGCGGTGAATAAGTCGTATCGAAGCAATTCGGCTCTGATGCGTATTTTTACCTTGACTTGCTCCTCAGGCTCGTCAAATACGAATTCCGCATAGCGGCTTCCACCGCTTTCAAAAATTCGTGAAGGCTTCGGATTGTAACCAATACTCAGGATGTTTTGCCGATCCGGCACACTTTGCGGAAGGGGCACGACGAAACTGATCTGGTGTGTTTGTCCTGATATTGAGAAATCGTAGGATTGCTCCAACTCCACCGTGCCACCCTGAGAATATGCCTGCCAGGAGTTGAAAGGACGCCCGCTTCCTTGCCGTAGGTCGGAACGATTCCTCGAATTCCCCAAAACCGGCAGGGCTATTACGAGCCATATGAAATATAGTTTGTAAACTTTCATTCGTTATACCTGTTTTCATTATACCATTTTCAAAGGGATAAAGTTCTCCTCGTAAAATTCCCGGCCGAACATATCGAGGCAAGGTTATAACGCGTCCCTTTATGCGGTGAGCACGTTCAGGCCTTTTTGAATGGCATAGTGACGGACAGATTGAATTTCCTCGGCAGTCGGGCGTCGGTTGAGGGCCGGATGTGAAGAGGCCTGGTAACACGGACGGTACTGGCCCATCACATTGATGGCCGTGTGGCGACTGACGTGTTCAACCAGAAAGTCGATCACCTCGTAGCTGCCGACTAAAGTCTCCGGCAACACCAGATGTCTGACCAGAAGCCCCCGTGTGGCGACACCTTGTTCAATTCGCAGATCACCGACCTGGAGGTGCATTTCCGTCACGGCTTCGCGATTGGTCTGTGGGTAGTCCGGAGCGGCTGATAGCTGCTCGCTGACCTTCGGATCCGAATATTTCATATCCGGCATATAAATATCGATGAAACCATCGAGATATTTGAGCATTTCGACCGAATCGTAGCCGCCCGTGTTATATACCGTTGGGAGAATCAGGCCGTCATCCCGGGCCCGCTTTATCGCCTCAGCGATGGCCGGAGTGACATGCGTGGGCGTGACAAAGTTGATATTGCAGCAGCCGTATTCCTGTAATTCCAGCATGGATTGGGCCAACTGCTCGACGGTCATCTCGTTTCCGTGCCGAAGATGGCTGATATCGAAGTTCTGACAGAAGATACAGCCCAGATTGCACCCGGCGAAGAATATCGTGCCCGAGCCCCCCCTACCCACCAGGACGCTCTCCTCTCCGAAATGAGGTCCGATGGAGCTGACGATCGGCGCGGCGCCAATGCCGCAAAAGCCCGTTTGCCCCTCTTTTCGATGGGATTGGCACTGACGCGGACAAAGCGTACAGGGATCGATAGAATCCCACAACCTTTGGATTGATTTGTCAGGCTGATCGGACATAACAAACTTACGCAGGACGATCGGAATATCACACTACGACTTAACGATCCTTGCTTCGCTCAATGTCACTTCGAGAAGGCGGATTTGATCTGGCCTATCGTGACACCCAGTAATGATTTCGCAATCGGATTGAGCGTTGCCTCCGAGCCTTGCAAGTGAAAGGTTCGATGGATATGCGATATTGTCTCGCCCGGCTGTAGGGCCGCCGCGGGGGACGAGCTCTCCAGCTCATAGAACGGCCCGAGCGGCTCGGCGCCCGGCTCGGCCGGTCCGTCGTTATACGAATTCACGACGTCGCCCTTGAACGGCTCGTCCTGTAATTCCCACATGGAATTGACATACTCCATCGCGACTGTCGGCTTGTTATACTGCACAATCGTCAGGACTTTGTTGATCGCATCGTAGCTTCCGAGCACCGACTTGGAACGCTGGGGGGAAAGACCGATCTTACTGCGGTACTGCCCGTCGCCGCTAAAGAACAACACGCCGTCCTTAACCGTCAGGCGGTCCGCCGGGACCTTGCCGAAATAAGCGTCGTTCACAACAGGCCCGAGCTCACTTTCCGGACCGGTTTGGTAGGGGATGACCACCGTGGTTTTCGGTGAAGGATTGTACATGCCAAGAATCCAGATCGAGAGCAGCCCGGCTTCTTTTTTCCAGGCCACCGTGCCGGTGTTGGTCATGTTATTCTTCGATTCGTAGGCCACCATCTTGACGATCTCGACCGGCATGATGCCCAGAGCCTTTATCGCATCGGGCCGCTCGAGAACGCGCACTTCGCGATCCACGCGAACGTTGAAAATCGTCTGTGAATAATTTTCCAGCGTCATCTCCTTCTTCAGGATGGCGCTGTTATGTGTCTTGGTGACAAGCTGAAACGGCTCGGTATCGATCGGCGCCGGCGTAAACCAGTGTTCGAGATCGAACGGCACGCCGTTCTTGAAAAAGATCGAGTACTGGCCACCCTCCGGTCCGATCCAGAAGCGGTCTTCGCCGCCATAGACGTTGATATGTTCGGCCACTTCGCCGGAGGCGATCAGCTTGCGATTGATCCAGCCGAAACTCAAGCCGTCCGGCCCGGATGCCGTGCTCGTCATCACACGGCCCTGCATCTTCGGCAAGACCGCCACCTGGCTATCGCCTGTTGTGTCTGATAGAAGAACGACATCCGTGTGTTCATTCAAGAACACCAAGTCGTCGCCAAATGTGTTTTTCACCATTTGAATTTGTCCCTCCTGACAACCTGCCAATATTCCAACAAACAACAATACGCCCAGCAATTTCACCTGTTTCATTGCCTGTCTCCTTACCTGTTCTTTATGGTTCTGCTCTTGACGGACCGACCTTCCGGAGAATAACGGTCATCATATAAGGTTCGTATGATAGAATGTGCTTTCACACGGGTCAAGTGATAAATTGGTGTTTCTAACTCAAATACGGAATAGGTAGGAACTTATTCGCCGGGAGAGGGGATATCAGCGATCCAGTTGTCGGGATCGTTGCCGTAGTCGGGGAGGATTTTTCGGGTTAAGGCCATGCCGGCGCCGCCGGGGGTGGTCGGCCAGAGATCCACATCGCCGGGACAATCCTCGGGATGCGAACCGTCGCTATAAGTGACCCGATCTACGCGGATATAAATAGTCTCGCCATCGTTATCGACGTCCCCTGGCCTGCTCAGCTCGATGCTTTCGCCGGCATTGCTCAGCTTACCCTCGTAGGGGCCGACAATCTTGTCGACGGGGACATGCGGATAACGCCACATAAAGGCCTCCGGGTGCTTGACGACCAACAGGTCGCCTCCGGCGGGGATGGTGACAGGTCCATTGGCCGGGAAGGTGAAGTCGATCCCGCAGGTGAAGGCCCACGGCGCCTCCACCTCCACATCGTACAACGTCACCGGCTCGGCGCCGAGATTGTGAAGCTCGACGTATTCGTATTGATCGTTCGTAAAGACGCCGCCGTCCGGCCAGTCGGGATTGTACATGATTTCGCTGATGACAATCGGACCGACCTTCGGATACGCATTCTCCGCACCGGGCGTCGGGGAGTCCAGCGCGACGAAGTGGGTGGTGCCTGTGCTGGATTTATCGTAACGCCCGAAGGAAACGCCAGGCGCCGAGGCCCCGAAATCCTGAACCTCGCGATAGCCCGTTAGAAGTCCATCCTGCGCCGAGCTGAGAATCACGCGTTCGCCATTGTCACTCAAAGCGAAAGGCTCGTGAGAGCCGGCATTGTTCGTATTGCCGAAGTGGAGGTCTTCGTCGAAAACCAGGTACCCGAAGGGATCGATGGTCGTGCCGGGGGCGATTTCGTATTTGAACAGATTGCCGTTGGTGTCGCTAAGGAACCAGCCGGAAAGGTCGATCGCGAATTCGGTGGTGTTGTAGAGCTCGATCCAATCGGGATCGCCGCCGGGCGAATTGGCGAGCAATTCATTGATGACCACGTCCCCCGGATTGGGAAGGAGGCCTGCATCGTCTTGTCCCGGCGAGCCGCCGATATACGTACTGGCGCGCCAGGCATCTTTGTTGTCCCAGCTATCGAGGTTGGAATGGGTCGGGTCGATGAAGGTCAGGGAGAATCCTTCGCCGTCCGTCAGGGAGCGCCAGCCGTCCCGATAACTGAAATCCAGGATCGTTTGGCCGAGGGCGTCTTCGAGGGTGATTCTCTCGCCGATGTTGTTGAGCTTTCCGATGTATTGCCCGGCAATAGTGATGTTGGCACCGTATCGGGCCTCGAAGGCTTCGCGATCCTGGACGACAACAGCATATTCGCCGGGGGCCAGATCGAGGGCGGGAGACGTAAAGTCGATTCCGTTTGTGAAACGGACCAGATTCAAATTGATGGTTTGCGTGCCGATGTTTGTGAGCTCGATGAATTCTTCATTCGGCTCGCCGGCGTCGGTCAGGGCCTGTGGATGATACATGATCTCGCTGATGCGGAGGTTCTCCGCCACCGGGCCAACGGCGAAGACCGCCTCGTTCAGCGCGCTCCAGGTCCTGCCCCTGAATGTCCGTGCCTTGACACAGGTACTTTTGTTGAGAGTAATCGGGCTTGTATATCGGATCGCACCGAAAGGATCGTCAATGTCACCGCCCGCTTCACTTATAAGCAACTCAGCGACGATGAGGAAATCGGAACTTGTCGTGGACACATTCAAGCCATGAATAGCCAATAGATTGCTACCTTGCCGTAACGATTCCAGAAAAGCGGTCAAATCGATGCTTTCGAACACGATGGCCTCGGCGTCGGAGCGTGTCGTGTCGGCGGTGGAATTATAGGCGGGCGTCCCACTGAAATTCCGTCTGGCCACCTCGACGCCATTGAGATAGGCGATGAAGCCGTCGTCGTATCGAACGTTCAATGTCAGAGAATCAAAGTCGTTCGGATTGCCGCCGAACGTGAACGGGATACGAATATAACACGTGGCGTTTACATTATACATCCGCTGGGCAACATCGAGACTGATATATCCCTCATAGCCCGAACTCATTTCGTACCCCACGCCGCCGGGTGAGCCGCTGCTTTGGGTCCAGATTCTGTCGTTATACTCCGGATTAATCTTCCAGGTGTCACCGATGCCGCGGACGGGAACGAGTACGCGCTTGTCGGCATCTTCAGGCACGAGGGGGCCGATTGGGTTTTGAAGCGTTTGCGAGTGGGCGGGATCGTTACCGTCCAGCGTGTAAAAGATCGTGCCGGATGGAGCGCTCATGGTCAGGTTGAGAGCTTCGTCGAAATATCCACCGGCCGGATCGAGGCTCGGCGGTGTGGAGCCGAACTCGGTGGCGATCTGGCTATCCATCCACGTGAGACGGTCATTAAGCCAGCTTTTCATCCAATTGATCTCTTCATCATAGGTATTGGCGACATACCAATTGGGCCAGAGATCGACGCCCAGGATGCGCCATCGCTCGAAGTTCCGCACCTGGGCTTCGTCCAGCAATGCGGCTGTCTCATCAATGTCCCCGAGCAACCGATGTGTTGCAAACAGATCCTTTCGCAGCGCAAACCAACGGTCGGCATATCTTAACCGAAATGCCGGATCCTCGAACAAGCGGCGCCACCAGGGATACTGAGCATTGCTAAGCTGGCTGTAGTACCAGCCCGTGGGCATCCATCCCTGAAGATAGTCGGCGTTGCCGAGCGACAGATTGTAATCCCAGACGGGCCCCATGTTCAGCTTGCCGCCCCGGTCCTTGTACATATACGTGCTGAGGCGAAAGCCGTCGATGTTTTTACACAGCTCGACGAGAATGTGGTGGTCAATAAAAGAATCGACGTCAATATACTTTGCATAGCCGTTCACCGGATCGGCAAAGTCGGATCGATATAATACCGTCTCGAACTCGTTAAGGTAGTTTCTGAGCCACTGCCTTTGCGGCGCATTGATCTCGCTCCCCGATGGCTCCAGATAGATGAGAGTCTGACCCGTGCTCGTTGAGAACGTCGGTTCACCCGAATCGAGTTTGTCTTTTTTAAACATATACCCCCCGGTGATTTCCGGTTCGGCGTCGTGGCTCGGACGAAGCTCGGCAATATCCACGCGATTGGGGCCGCGTTTGATCTTTTCCATGAAGACATAGACGCCGATGTAATCATCGTACGAGATTCCGCCGCCACTGGTATTGAGAAACACCTCGATCAATCTCGTCCGGACGGCGTATCGTCCGATGTCGTTGCTCCAGCGGTACGCCAAATAATTTCGTATAAGCGTTTTATCCGAATAGGGCCCTTGCAGAATCCAGTCGGATTCGGCGGGAAGGCCGAGAATGGAAACATCCATATCTCCGTCATAGTCGTCCCATGCTTCGAGGTGATATTGCTTCTTGGCAAAACCCGCCGAGCTTTTCCCGCGAACGTTGATTCCCATCCGGCCGGAAAAATCCGCCGGATCGGTCAGCCGGGTTCGTCCCCCGACGATCGGCTCGATGAACCGGACGAGGGCCGGTGTCTGTGATGTCTCGTTAATGCGTTTATTGAATGTCTCAATGACGGCAATCGGCAGATTAGAGCTGAAATTCTGAACGTCCCGATTTGAAAAGAGATACATTCGGGTTCCGACATTGGAGGATTGCCAGCCCGTTTTAATCGCTTTGGCCCGTAACTGGGTTGAAGAGCTGATAGGAATAGGCTCGGTGTAAATCCTGCCCTGTGGGAACCGCCCGGCGGCGGTCAAATCATACGGCTCGCTGCCATCCAGCGTGTAGTAGATGACGACGTCTTCGGTCTCCGTTGCAAGGGTGACATGGAACGCCCTGCCGTATAGACCCGATGGATGACTGAACTGGACATCGGCCACAAAATCCTCATAGACTTCGATATTCGCCGCCCCCGGCGTGGGCAAGCCAAAGAAACGCAGATTCTCCCCGGCGTCGGGATACCGGCCGTAGGAAATATCCGTCACCTGTTCGTCAAAAACAATGCTGTCCACCAACGTCGTTCCGTCGATGTCGAAGAGACTGACTTCTTCGCCGCCGGCACTCAGCCTGAAGTTCGCATGTAGCCCGACATCGGCAATGTCCCCATCGGCCCATATGAGCAGAAAGCCTCCAGCGGGAATCATCGTCGTGACCCGGCCATTGCCTGAAATTCGCCACTTTGTGGGCACTGAGAAGTCATCCGTCAGGTACATGTCTGCCACGTCAATCTCGTTGACACCGTAATTATGGATCTCGATCCAGTCGTCGTACTGGCCCTGCGGATCCTGGAGAAAGGTGCTGTTCGATGCCATAAATTCGTTGATCGCCAGCATTTTTGGCAGGTGTCTCTGCCCAACCGGTTGAGCCTGAACGTTCTCAGAGCAGAAAATCCCTACCGAGCCGATCAGACATGTGATCAAAATCATGGTCAATATCAAACCTTTGATATTTCTAAACATTTCCAGCCTGTTGCCTCCTCAGGTTTCATGCTGCGAGATAAAATGTTGCCGTGTTGGTCCCATAACAAAAGAAAGATGCCAATGAACCATATTTATTATACCATAAATTGAGCTTGTATTCCAAGATTCGCTCAGAGATCGACCAAATACCTGACCTTAATGAATTCTTGTTTCAAAGAGTATAAACCGGTATGATTTAAAATGATGTCATGGCTGTCGGAAAAGAGTGGAATTTAAAAGAGTTACAGAGTGAAAGTATTCCGTTCGCCACATAATCCGATTATCACGCCGGAGGATGTGAAGCCCTCCAGAGAGGACTTCGAAGTAATCGGCGTTTTTAACGCCGGCGTGACTCGTTTCGAAAACGATGTGATATTGCTTTTACGCGTCGCAGAACGTCCGATCAAAAAAAATCCCGACGTTGTATTGACCGCCGTTTACGATGTGAAAGAAAACCAAATCGTCACAAAGCCATTCTCAAAGACCGATCCGGAAGTTGATTTTTCCGATCCGAGGCTCATTCAAACCGCCGCCGGAACGTATCTGACAAGCATTTCACATCTGAGGCTGGCAAGAAGCCAAGACGGTACCCGCTTCGAGATCGAGGACGTTCCCGCGATTGGCCCGGCGACCGACTACGAGACCTTCGGGCTCGAAGACCCGCGAATCAGCCTGATTTACGGTGTCTATTACATCCACTATGTTGCCGTCGGCCCTCCGGGTGTGACGACCTGTCTGATCTCAACGCGGGATTTCGATTCGTTCCAGCGTCATGGGGTCATCTTCTGTCCTGAAAATAAGGATGTCGTTTTATTTCCCGAAAAAATCGGCGGCAAGTTCTACGCCCTGCACAGGCCGGTCTCGCCCTTATTCAAGAAACAGGACATCTGGATGGCCGAATCGCCTCCGCCTATGGCGTCCCTTATGGGAGACCTGATGACCTGGGGCAACCATCGCCATCTATTCGGACCTCAGCCAGGCGGCTGGGATGAGGCGAAGGTCGGCGCCGGCGCCGTACCGGTCAGGACCGAGCGAGGCTGGCTGGAAGTTTACCACGGCGTCAATCGAAACAATCGCTACTGCCTCGGAGCGGTGCTTCTGGACGCCGCCGAACCGTGGAGAATTTTGGCAAGATCGAACGAGCCTATTTTAAAGCCTGAAACGGAGTACGAATGTCTCGGCTTCTTCGGTCACGTCGTCTTTAGCTGCGGGCTACTCTGCGAAGACGGCATCCTCAAGATTTATTACGGCGCCGCTGATACCAGTATCTGTTATGCGGAATTGCGTCTGAAAGAGGTGCTTGAAAGTCTGAAGGCTTAATACGAGTTCCGCGCGTCATATCCATTTTCCGACAACTGCTTATATCTACCCGACCTTTTGCCGATAAACCAGGAGGTTCGTTTATAGGAGATAGCTCGATGAAAACAAGCAAGAATTTATGGATCGTGGTGGCCGTCATTGTATGTGTCGTTATCGCGTTATTGTTCTCGGGATCCCTTCAGGGAAGCCAGAATACGTATGAACTTCGACCCAATCTTTCCATCCCTGAATACAAGTCGGATACGGTCCGTGTCGTCGATGCCTATGAACGTTTGATGGATCGCTACATGGACCTGACCGGCAGTCACCTGTCTACGGTGGGTATGGACCTTAGAAACGTCGTGACACGGTTAGACTCCATCGACCACCGGCTGACGGAGCTGGACAAAAGACTGGCGAGAATCGAGCAGGCGCTGGGTGTTGATACGGAGAGCGATCTGGTCGGCAAAGGCCTCAAAAGTAAAGCAGATCGTCCCGACAACGCCCGCAGAACACTGCAATAACCGTTCGCACTTACACCTTCTCAGGTATGACCCAGGGCTTTCTGTAATTGGCCTTTAAGTATTTGTCGGCCTCGGCATCATTCACGAACGTCTCGTTGTTGCCGTCAAAGGCCAGCTTCCGGTTTCCAACGCGATATGAGATGTTGGCCAGGTGACACAGGGTCATCGAATAATGCACCTCTTCCACGTCCGCTTTCGGTTTTTTCCGCGTCCGGATACAATCGAAAAAGTCCTCGAAGTGGGCGTCGATAATGCTGCCGAATTTGAGAGTGGCCGGCTCCGAAACGACGGCCTTGCTCTGGCGGACTCTGGGATCACCCTCGAAAACCTGCCAACCGCCGCCATGCCGGCCGAAGCACATAAAGCCCTTGCTCCCGCAGATCTCAATCTTCGTCGCCGAGAAAGGCCAGTCGGGAAACTTCGTCTTGTCCTGCAAGTGAACGATTCGATGCATATACGGCGACCAAAGTGACGCCTCGAAGAGCATTGTGAGCTTACCGAACTCGAACGTCGCAAACTGCGTGTCCGGCTGCTCCCGGCCGTCGTTGAAGTGATAAACGCCACCGGCATTACACACGGTATTAGGATACTTCTTGTCGATAAGGCATCGCGTCAAATCGACCTGGTGAATCATATCGGCCATGATGTAGCCGACATAAAAATCCCACAGTCGCCAGAACCATCGGCCGGGACGATAAGGAAGCACGGGCGAGGGACCGCACCACAAATCATAATCGATGCTCTCCGGTACGGGTTGAACCTTGGCCACCTGAATGGGTGGAGAATTTTGCATCAGAAAAACGCGGGCCAGATAAACGTCCCCGAGTTTGCCGCTGCGGATGTAATCGGCTGCCTTTTGGGTGTACGGCGCGCTGCGACTCTGCGTTCCCACCTGGACCACCTTGCGATATTTGCGGGCCGCCTCGACCATCTTTCGCCCGTCCCATATGCTCAGCGAAAGCGGCTTTTCCACATAAACGTCTTTACCCGCCTGGCAAGCCATGATCGTCGCCAGCGCATGCCAGCGGTCGGACGTCGCAATCACAATCGCATCGACCTCGGGATCGTCCAGCATCTCTCGAAAATCCTGCACGAACTTCGGCCGATATTCGTGGTCTTCCAAAACTATCTCCGCCGCCGGGCCGTAGCTCCGGCTGTCGGCGTCGCAGATGTACTTGATCTTAATGTCCGAGCGTTTCACAAGGCTCGTCAACAGCGCGCGTCCCCGGCCGCCGACGCCCATGATCCCTAAGACAATCTTTTCGTGAGCCGCCGACGTCATGTGTTGGGATAAAACCGTGAAGGTGGTGGCGGCGCCGATTGAGTTTCGTAAAAATCCTCTTCGATTCATTGCTTCCATTTTTCTTCTCCTGTCAGGTGATCTATTTTACATCCCACTCAGTTTGGATTCGGCTTAATCATCAGAGTCACTACGGCATGAGTGACAGGTCGCGTCAGATTAATACCGATCCGGGTGGGGTTTTTGCGAACGCTGAGATCTTCTTTTATCGTTTCCGGCTGTATCTCGAAATCGGCGCCGGTCACTTGAATATCCACACGAAGCGACTCCGTTTCATCACGAACGACCAATGATGAGCCGGAGTGCCTATTCCATGTATCGAACGTGATCAGGGCGGTATCGAAATGACTGGGTTTGGAGAAGGCAACTTCGTCCGTTACAGTTAACGAGCCGTCTCCAGCGCGGCTATAGACGAACGTGCGTTCGAGTTTCTTGAGCTCCGGGACATCATAGGCCGATTTGATATCCAGCATCAGCATATCCGTCTCATCGCTGAACCTCCGACGAATCACCCGGCCCCGGGCCTGCCGGCCGGTTCGCTGCAATTTGCCCGCCACGCGGGGGACGGGATGGCCGAAGGAATTCAATACATTGCTTTCGTAACGCCGGCCGCTGAACGTGCGCGCGGTATAGACTTCCCCGCCGGGATCGATTAACAGGGGCTTGTCGCCTATTACGACCACGAACGAGCCGACGTCGTTGTGGTTGTGATGCTCGTTATTATGGCCGCCCTTGAGCGCGACGGCGAATCGCGAGGATGAATTCGGCGCCGGCCGACAGATCAACACGCCCGCATTATCGAACCAGGATCGAATACCCGGGCCGTCAGAGCTGTTCCGGGCGGGCGTCGTCCGGCTCGCCGCATTCGGAAAGCTATACATCATACTCTGATAGAGAGCGCCCGGAGAAAAGACGTCGATATGCTCCCAGCGGCGCAGGCCCATACCGAGACACCGGCTGACATAGTACATCAGCCGGGAGCTGGGCTTGGCGCGGATCGAGCAGTCGGCGAAGGCGGGATAGACATCGTTGATGATTTCGATTTCCGAGCCGAACGTTGCGGCTTGTTTCGCTTTTGGATCCTGGAGTAAATCCACCTTTCCGTCCGTTGCCTGATGGATCGCTTCGCAAAGCATGACATAATAACCGAAGCCGTAGTTCCAATAACCCAGGCCCTCCGAGCAATAGCCGTCGTCGGTGAATCCTTCGAGGAAATTCTTCGAGTAGTTCTCCGCCGCCGCGATAAAGAACGCTCGTTCGTTACGTGAATCGATCACCGCCAGCGCCGCGCCGGTAACGTTGGCCAGGCAGACGGCGTTCCAGTTGTTCGTGCCGGTCATCCACCAGTTCTTTTCTCGCTTACCCTGCACCATATCCAGGTAGGGCTTAAAGATACGACGATCAAGATTGTCGTGAATAAGATTGCGCGTTTTGGAATCGACTCGGTCGGCTAAGAGGCAATCCGCCGTCGCCAGCGACCAGCCGAGCGCCGAAGAGCCGAGGTCGATATCAGCGCTCTTGCCGTGAAAGTTGGTTAGACTTCTGTCATGGGCCGGCATGACCCACGTCCGCTCGGAGCAGATCGCCCGGACAATGTCTCCGAACGCCGGCATAAAACGTCCCTTATTCTCTATACACTCGGCTAAGACGAGCGTCTGGATTCGTCCCCGGCGCCGCCCGGCCACTCTTTGCCAGCGCGTCCGGTTACCCGTCCGGGAGAAATCCAGGTAAAGCTCGTCCGGCTGATCTGGAATAGGTGTATTCAAGAGCCTCTCGGCATCCGGAATAACCCTCTTAAATGAATCCTCCTCGGCCAGCTTCCTCCAGGCGTTTCGATTGGTGATTGGCAGTCCAAACCCGGCGGGCTTGTCGGCAAGGATAGCGGCGATCTGTTTAATTCGGTTCTCATCAACACGCTCCTGCCCCGCCCAAGCGTTGCTTTGAAAAGACATCACATATCCGCCAATGAACACAACAGCCATCAAAATGAACAACTTTTGTTCTTTCGCCATAGCACATCCTTTCCGTTTCCCCCCAATTGGTTTCTGTTGACGATGCCAGCATGCTACCAGAGTGGATCCTTCAACACAAGCGCGGAGGCTCCGAAACATATCTCTTACAGACGATTTCCACGGTTCAAAGATCGGTCTATTGTTGACTTTTTTACTTGCATTTTGGCCTAACAGCAACGATATTGGCTTGTATATGCATTTTTTGTGGCGTAAGTATATGTGAAATGAATTGCACTTGAGTATGAGTGTTCCGAATTGAAAGGGAGACGTTATGAAAAGCAAAGCGATTGCTTTTATCCTTATTGTAACGGCCATTAACTCGATCTCATTCGCGGTCGAGGCGCCGAAGCCACGCAGCCGGAGCGAGGTCGAGGCGGTTCTGGCCAAGGCGCCGAAAGCACCATCGCCGCGACAGGTCAAAGAGCTAAACGTGGTCCTTGTTGCATTTAAAAAAGACCACGCAGAAAATGAGCATGACTATCCTTTGTGGCAAGAGCGGTGGGCCGTTTTGCTTGGGGGTAAGAAAGCCGGGCAGGCCAAACGGGTCAATCTCTATGGCCCAGCGCCGAAGGGCAAGCGTTCACGAGGATTGGCCGGAGCGCCGAAAGTGAACGTCTCAATGGCCAACGGATGGCCGAGCAAGGAGCAGTTCGAGACGGCCGATTTGGTCGTGGCGTTTTGTTACGTGCAGTATGACGAAGAGAAACTCCAGCAACTCGAGGACTTCCTCCGTCGCGGCGGAGGCTATGTCATTGTGCACCCGGCCGTGATCATCCCCAAAGGCAAGGACATCGTGGAGGAGGCGGCAAAGGTCATGGGCCTGGCGTGGGAGTACGATTATACGCGCTGGCGCCACGGGGAAATGGATTTGAAGATCGCCGCGCCGGACCATCCGATTTGTGTGGGATTGCCCGAAACGATTCACGTGCTGGACGAGGCCTATTGGCCTTTAAAGGGAGATCGCAGCAAGGTCACGATTTTGGCGACGTCCGAGGAGACGATCAGCAAGGAGTCCGAGCAAACCAAGCCGGAGCCGATGTTCTATGCCTATGAGTGCGGCAAGGGGCGCGTTTTTAGTTGCATTCTGGGTCATTACACGTGGACGTTCGACGACCCGTACGTTCGGATCTTATTGCTCCGCGGCATGGCCTGGGCGGCCGGCGAGTCGCCCTACCGGTTCGACCGGTTAGTATTGCGCGGCATCGAATTGGCTGATGAGTAGGTCATAAAGTATTTCCTAATGCAAATTGACCGATTCTCATTGTCGTCCCTGAACCTGCATAGTCATTGGAGAAAGCTCGTGTCATTAAGACGTATCGTCGTATTGTTGTCTATGACATTCATATGCGTGCATCAAGCCCTGCCTCAGGATTCAAGGTTGGGAGACTTTGAAAACAACAATGACGTGGGCAATGTCGCTCGGCCGGGGGTATGTCAATACCACTCTGAGAGCCAGGAATATATCATGGAAGGATCCGGAACGAACATGTGGTTCAACCGGGATGAATTTCATTTCCTGTGGAAACGCTTGAAGGGAGATTTTATCCTCCGGGCGAGAATGCAATTTATCGGAGAAGGTGTGGAGCCGCATCGAAAAATGGGGTGGATCGTTCGGAACACCCTCGAACAGAATTCCGCTCACGTCAATGCATGCGTTCACGGCGACGGCCTGACTTCTCTTCAGTTTCGTCGGTCCAAAAATGGTCAAACAGAAGAAATCCAGTCGAAAGCCGTCGCGCCGGACATCATTCAACTCGAACGTCGGGGCAACACGTACATCATGTCCACGGCGAAATTCGACGAACCGTTCGTCACAGAGCAAATCTCCGATGTTCAACTTAATGACGAGGTCTATGTTGGACTCTACGTTTGCTCACATAATCCGACAGTATCGGAAAAAGCTGTCTTTCGTAATGTCAGAATCATCATTCCGGCCCCCGAAGATTTCCGGCCTTACCAGGATTATCTCGGAAGCCGATTGGAGGTCATGGAGATCGAAGACGGCCATCGCAAGATCGTTTACGAGGCCCCTGACTCGATTCAGGCGCCGAACTGGACACTGGATGGTAAATCATTGATCTATAATAGCAACGGATTGCTCTACAACTTCGATCTTGCTACGAAAAAACCGGCCATTATCGCAACTGATTTTGCCAATCGAAATAATAATGACCATGTAATCTCATTTGATGGCAAGTCTCTCGGGATCTGCCATCATAGCACTGAGGACAATGGTCAGTCCATCGTCTATACAATGCCTATCGGAGGAGGCACGCCCAAGCGAGTTACTCAACACGGCCCATCTTATCTACATGGCTGGTCGCCAGATGGAAAAGAGTTGGTCTATAC
>Ga0272442_10006616_pt1 | contig 15205 bp, 12 predicted proteins | sample SSMForm2O_FD_200262 | JGI IMG/M metagenome (GOLD analysis project Ga0272442, IMG submission 200262) | Marine sediment archaeal communities from Little Sippewissett salt marsh, Falmouth, MA, United States - SSM-Form-2O | ecosystem: Environmental > Aquatic > Marine > Wetlands > Sediment ...
GGGGGTGCTGGGCCGCGTCTTCAACCTGCTTGGCGAACCCATCGACGGCCGCGGCGAGGTGGAGGCCGAAGAGTGGCGCCCCATCCACGCCGCGGCGCCCAAGTTCGAGTCGCTCACGCCGCGGACGGAGATCTTCGAGACGGGGATCAAGGTGATCGACCTGCTGGCGCCGTTCGTCCGGGGCGGCAAAAGCGGGTTGATCGGCGGGGCGGGGCTGGGCAAGACGGTGCTCATCCAGGAGCTGATCGCGCGGGTGGCCACGCGGCACGGGGGGTACAGCGTCTTCGCGGGCATCGGCGAGCGCAGCCGCGAAGGCAACGACATGTGGCTCGAGATGCAGGAGATGACCCTCGGCGACACGGGGCAGAAGCTGCTCGAGAAGACGGTGATGGTCTTCGGGCAGATGAACGAGCCGCCGGGAGCGCGCCTGCGGGCGGGCTTGAGCGCCATGACGCTCGCCGAGTACTTCCGCGATACCGGCGCCGAGACGCTGCTGTTCATCGACAACATCTTCCGCTTCTCGCAGGCCGGCAGCGAGGTCAGCGCCCTGCTCGGCCGCATGCCCTCCGCCGTCGGATACCAGCCCACGCTCGCGACCGAAATGGGCGAGCTTCAGGAGCGGATCACCTCGACGGACAAGGGCGCGATCACCTCCGTCCAGGCGATCTATGTGCCGGCCGACGACCTGACCGACCCCGCGCCCGCGACCGCGATCACGCACCTCGACGCGTTCATCGTTTTAGAGCGGTCGATCGTTGAGAAGGGCATCTACCCCGCGGTGGATCCGCTGGCGAGTTCATCGCGACTGCTTGACCCGCAGTACGTCGGGCAGGAGCATTACGACGTCGCCCGCGAGGTCCAGCGCATCCTACAGCGATACCGTGACTTGCAGGATATCATCGCCATCCTCGGAGTCGATGAACTCAGCGAGGCCGACCGCGAGTTGGTCGCCCGCGCCCGGCGGATCGAGCGGTTCCTCTCGCAGCCGTGCTACACGGCCGAGGTGTTCACCGGCAAGCCCGGCAACTTCACCCCGATCGCCGAGACCGTCCGCTCGTTCCGCGAGATCCTGGATGGCAAGTGGGACCAGCTCCCCGAAGCCGCCTTCATGTATGTCGGTCCCGTGGAACAGGCGGCGGAGCAGGCTAGAATTCTGTCGAGGTCGGGCGAGGCGCCCGCGGCCGCGAGCTAGGCGGTCTGTTGCTTCGGGCAAAAGACCCGGAAATTCCTTGCGTGGAAGTACGTATGCAGTAGTCTCTTACGCGTTGGGCCCGCCGCGGCGGGCAATCGTTCCCGTTTGGAAAAGAGAAAAGGTTAGTCCCCCCGGGACGAAAGGAGCACAAGCCATGCAAGCTGCCTTGTTGCCAGTCTCCTCGATTCTCCTGATCTTCTACCTGGTGATCCTGTTCAAGTGGTCTTCCGTGAAGCGCCCGTTCATGTACTTCATCGGGGCCATCGGCCTGCTGGCGACGTTTGTCAGCGTGTTCTTCACGGTGGGTGGCGCGCAGCGCAACCCGGGCCTGTGGACTGTCCGGAACGTGCTGGACGCGATCGGCAACCTGGTGGCCTTCCTCGGCGCGTTCGCGGCCTGCTACGGCGCCTCGTTGCCGGTGGACAAGGTCAAGTACGAGAAGTCGGCGGAGCAGCAGTAGACGCAAACCGCCGAGCACTGGAAGCTGAATCACGCGGCGGGTTCGGGCTCGCGAGCCGTGCCACCGAGCGGACGGATCGCACGGCCCGGGCCCGTCGCGCTGCGCTTTGGTGATGCCATGGACCTGTACGAAGCCATTCAGCGCCGGCACAGCGTTCGTGCGTACGCCGACCAGCCCGTCGAGGAAGACAAGCTGCTCCGTGTCCTTGAGGCGGGGCGGCTGGCCCCCTCGGGGCGCAACCGACAGCCGTGGAAGTTCGTGGTCGTCCAGGATGCCGAGCGCCGCAGGAAGCTCGCCGGGTTCTCGGGCCAGACGTTTCTCGCCCAGGCGCCGGTCGTGCTCGCGGTCGTCGGCACCAGCCCGGATGCCGTCATGCACTGCGACGTCCCCGCCGACCCGGTCGATTGCGCGATCGCCATCGACCACATGACGCTGGCGGCCGTCGCCGAGGGGCTGGGCACGTGCTGGATCGGGCACTTCCCGCAGGACCCGTGCCGGGAGCTGCTCGCCGTCCCGCCGTCGGCCAAAATTGTGGAGCTTCTGGCGATGGGGTACCCGGCGGAGCCCGCGTCGGTTCGGCCCGCTGCCAAGGGCCGCAAGAAGCTCGACGAGATCGTCTGCCGCGAGGCGTACAATTGACCGAGTACTCCGCTGCCGGGATTCGGCGCGACAGGACTCCGCGAGAGCGGAATCGCTGGCATGGAACGGCAACGCAAGTCCTTCCGCTGTGAGGTCTCCACGCCGCGCGGGCAAGTGTACGCCGGTGAGGCGGTGGGTGTGATCTTCCCGGCGCGCGATGGACAGATGGGCGTCTGGGCGGGAATGGCGCCGACGATCTGCTCCGTCGGCAGCGGCCCGCTGACGTTGACGCGGCCTGAGGGCAACGCGTGCCGTATGTTCGTCCACGGCGGCACCGCCCAGGTCAACGACGACGGGCTGCGACTGCTCGCCGATGAATGCACGCCGGCCGAGGAACTCGATCCCGAGGCCCTGTGGGAGGAAATCCAGCACGCCCGTCGCATGCCGCGCGATACGAAAGCCCAGATCATCGCCCGCGAGAGGGCCTTGACGCTTGCCCGAAGCAAGTTCAAGCTCGCCCAGGAGAATCGGAAGGGCGAGCAGTGGGGCCTGGAGTAACCTGCCGACATGTCTCGGGTCCGGATCGGCACACGTCGGAGCGCCCTCGCCATGGCGCAGTCGCGGCTTGTCGCGGCCGCTCTCTCACAGGCCTGCCCCGGCCTTCGCGTCGAGTTCGTTCCTATCCTCACGCGCGGCGACCGCGCGACCGGGCCGTTGACCGAAGCCGGCGGCAAGGCCCTGTTTACCGAGGAACTCGAAGCCGGCCTCTTGGAAGGCAAGATCGACGTGGCGGTGCACTCCGCGAAGGACTTGCCGATCGCGCTGGCTGAGGGCACAGAGATTGCGGCCGTTCCCGCCCGCGCCGATGCCCGTGACGCGCTGCTCTCATCCGACGGGCTGGGTCCGGGCCAGTTGCCGATTTCGGCGATGGTCGGCACGGGCAGCCTTCGCCGCGCGGCGCTTCTGCTTTCGGTCCGCCCCGACCTACGGATCGTGCCGCTGCGGGGCAACGTGGACACGCGGATCCGGCGGGTGATCCGTTCGCGCAACGGAGAGGAACGGCTCGACGCGGCCGTCATCGCGATGGCAGGGGTCATCCGTCTGGGGTTGATGCCGAGCCTGGAGGAGCGGTTGGTTCCGCTCGACGCGGCGGCGTTTATCCCGGCGGCGGGGCAGGGGGCGGTTGCCGTCCAATCGCTCAGCGACTGCGGGGGCCTCAGCGAGTTGCTGCGTCTGCTGGACGACCCGCCGAGCCACCAGGCGCTGCTCGCCGAGCGCGAGGTCGTGCGGGCGATGGGAGCCGACTGTCACTCGTGCCTTGCGGTGCACGTGGGCTGCTACTCGGGCGCTTGGCGCGGGTGGGCGATGGCCAGCCGGGTCGGATCGGTCGGTTGCGATGCGCCGGGATCACAGGATGTGGTGCGGGTCGAGGGGTCCGCGCCGGGCCGCGAGATGACCGACGGCCCGTCGCGAATCGCAGAGCAATTGGTCAGTGCGCTCGACGCGGGTGGCGCGCGGGACTTTCTGGGTTGACAGGGCTAGGGTGAAACATGTAGATTGGACCACGGAATCGCGGATTGCGGGGGATTGCCCCAATGGCTCAGCAGACCGACACACGGCGATTGCTGGTGTTGCGCGGCCCGTCGACGGACGTTGCCGGCGTCCTCGACGTGCTATCCGCCCACTTCGACGTTCAGGTCGTGGACGAGTTCGACGACGCCCTCGCCGGCATTCGGCAGGGCCGGTTCGACGCCGTTTTGGCCGATACGGGTGATTTCCTTCCCCTCGAGCGCGGCGTGATGACTCAGCGCGCCGAAATCCTCTTCAATACCCTCGGCGACGGCGTGTGCCTCATCGGTCCGCGCGGCGAGTTGGCGTGGGCAAACCGCCGTGCGCAGGAGCTGCCCCCCGGCGTGCTCGACCTGTTGCGGACCCAGTGCGCCACTGTGTTCGAGCAGTTCGCCGCATCCGCCGGGCGACAGGCCGACGCTGAGCGCGGCAGACGCTTCTCGCTCATGCCCGAGGGCGGCACGTACTACGAAGTGATGTGTTCCCCCGTGCGCGACCGGCAGGGCGTGCTGCGGCAGGTGGCGGCGGTCGTTGTGGACGCTACTGCGCAGCGCCGGCAGCAGCTCAAGCTCAACGCGATCGATCGCGCCGGGCGGGAACTGGTTCGCTTGGACGCTGCGCGGCCGCCGGGCGATTCCGGCGACGACCGGCGCGACGCGGTGGAGCGTCTGAAGGCCCTCGAAGAGCGGACTATCCGCTACAGTCGCGACGTACTCGACTACCAGCACTTCGCCGTACTCCTCCTGAACCCATCCACAAACCGGCTGGAGATTCTGGTCTCTGAGGGGTTCGACGAGGACGCGTGGCGATACGAGCTGCTGGCCAGCACCGAGGGCAACGGCATCTGCGGGTACGTTGCGGCGACGGGGCAGAGCTACATCTGCCCGGAGGTCCGGCACGATGCGCGATACCTCAAAGGCCTGGACGGCGCCCGCAGCAGCCTGACCGTGCCGCTGCGCCTGCGCGACAAGGTCGTGGGCGTGATGAACGTCGAGTCCGGCCGGGCGGGCGCGTTCGGCGAGGAGGACCGGCAGTTCGCCGAGATCTTCGCCAATCACGTGGCGCTGGCGCTACACATTCTGAATCTGCTCGTGTTCGAGCGGCGGACCGCGCACAACCAGGTCAGCGATTCACTGTGCGCCGAACTCGCCGGGCCGCTGAACGACATCATCACCGACGCCTCCGAGCTGATGGAGGACTACATCGGGCACGACGACGTCCGCAAGCGACTGCAGAGCATCATCGACCTCGCCTCGCGGGCGCGGCGGTCGGTGACACGGGCCTCAATCGCCCCCGAAACCTGCGTTCTGGGCGGGGCGACGGCGGGCACCGAGCCCGCCGACCCGGTGCTCGCCGGCAAGCGCGTGCTCGTCGCCGACGACGAGGAACTCATCCGTCAGACCGTCTCCGACGTGCTCCGCGCGCACGGCTGCCGGGTGGACGTCGCCGCCGACGGGACGGACGCCCTGAGGCAGATCGGCGGAACGCGGTACGACCTGATCGTCTCGGACATCCGCATGCCCGGGGCCAGCGGGTACGAGGTGTTCGCGGCCGCCAAGGACGCCCACCCGGACACACGGGTCGTCCTGATCACGGCCTTCGGCTACGATCCCGGACACTCGATCGCCCGCGCCAACCGCGAGGGGCTCTCCGCGGTGCTCATGAAGCCGTTCAAGGCCAATCGCCTGATTGAAGAGTGTCGCTCGGCGCTGGCCTGATCGGGCGCCGTGGGTTGCGGAGCGCAGCGACGCAACCACGTGACCTGCTCGGGGGCTCAAGTCGTTTGCGTGATGTGTCGAAGTAATCCAAAAGCAATCGGTGACGCCGCTGCGCTGCGCCGTCGCGGCGCGGGCTATCCCAACAGGCAGGGCGCCTGCATGAACATGACGCTTCGACGATGTCTGCCGGCCGTGCTCGCCGTCGCTTCGGCCCTCGCCGGGTGCGACGGACAATTGACGCCGCAAGCCGTTGAGCTTCTGGAAGCCGGCAAGGAGGATTACCGGGGCGGGCAGCACCGCTCGGCCGTCGAGAAGCTCGACGCCTTCCTCGAGGAGCACTCGCGCTCGGACCGCGCGGACGAGGCGTGCTACTACCGCGGGCTGGCGCGATACGGGTTGGGCGATCTGTCGGGGGCGGCGGCCGACTTCGAGGCGGCCATTGACCGGGCGGACAATCCGGAAGTCGCGATCGGCGCCCGGGTCGCCCGCGGCGACGTCGCCTACGAGCGGTCGAACCTGGACCTGGCGGCGGAGATGTACCGGGCGGCCCTGGAGGACATCGAACGAGGGCAGAAGCCCGAGGACCACGCGCGCTATCGGCTCGGCTGCGTGCTTCAGCGGCAGGGCAAGTGGCTGGAGGCCGACGTGGAGTTCGACCGCGTGATCTACCTGTTCCCGGATACGGACCTGGCGGAGCGGGCGGCCGATCGCGTGCGCGGCCGGGCGTGGACCGTTCAGGCCGGGGCTTACACCGACAGGAAGCTGGCCGACAGGGCGGCTCGCGAACTGAGGAGCGCGGGCCTGCCCGCCCAGACTCGTTCCGAGCTGAAGGCGGGACGGCCGCTCTTTGTCGTCAGCGTGGGGCGGTTCCCGACGTACGAGGAGGCGGCGACGAGCCTCGAAGGCGTGCGCTCTCGACGGGCGGACGCGTTCGTTACAACGACGCGATAGCCGAGGAGCGGGGGCGAGGGAGGTGGAGGATGGCTGACACTCGAACGGCAGCGAAGGCGCGCGGCGGCCTTGCGCCGTCCGGCGACGTCGATCTGTGCGGGCGCCCGAAGGAGGCGTTTCGACGCCTGTGGGGCACGCTGTTCTACTCCGGGCGCGCCGCGGGCAAGACCGTGATGGTGTGCAGCGCCGAACGGAGCGACGCGGCGCCTCGAACGGCCTGCGGGCTCGCGACGGCCGGAAGCGAACTCGGCGGCGCCGCGCGCGTCGCCCTGCTCGACCTCGACCTGCGCAGTCCCCGGATCCACCGGTTGCTGCACGCGGCGCGACTGCCGGGCGTGGCGGAAGTGGTCACCGGGGCGTGTTCGCTCGTGGCGGCGGCCAGGTACGTCCGCCCGGGTCTGGACGTGTTCCCCGCCGGCGACGTGGCCGGGCGCGAGGAGCAGATCCTCGTCAGCGACCGCCTGGCGACGTTCGTGGCCGACGTCTCGGCTGAGTACGATTACGTGCTCGCGACGGCTGCCCGGGTGACGCACTACCCGGACGCCCAGATCCTTGCCGGGCTTCTGCGGCAGGTGTTGATCGTGTCCGACCCGGCGGAGGAGGCCCGGCGGGCGGCGGGCAAGGCTCGCAAGCTGCTGGAACGCGCGGGCGGCCGCAGCGCGGGGGTGGTCATCTGCAGCAGCCCCGCCCCGCAGGAACCAACAGACACCGACGGCTAATTCACCCGCCCCGCGCGCTTGCCGATAAAGCAGTCGGAGGACGTCTCAAGCCCATGCAGAGAGGGAACGCCCAAGGCAGGCCGGCTCCGCCCGGGCCGCGCGATCGGTCGCGGCGCTACGCGGAGGGTGTGCGGCTGTACAAGCAGCGGCTTTATGTCGCCGCCGTCGAGGCGATGGACGACGTGTTGAGACTCGGCGACGGCCGCCGCGATGCCCCGCGCGGGCTGCTGGACGGCATGGCCGCTTACTACCGCGGCATGTCTCAGCGGGCGATGGGGTTGGCCGCGTTGCGGGAAGGGCGCCTGGATGAGGCGGAGCGTCTTCTGCGCGCCGCCGCCCGTGAACTCGGCCCTCGGGCGGGAATGGACAGCTACCTATGCCGGTTGTACGCGCGCGAAAGCCGCCACGAGGCGTGCGCGGCCGAGGCCGGGCGTGCGGCCGAAGCCGACGAATCGAGCCCGGCCGCCGTTCGCCGGCATGCCCTGGCGCTGTGGCGCTCCGGGCAGCGGGAGGAGGCGTACCAGGTTGTCTCGTCCGGGCTTCGCCGCCTGGGCGAACGGGCCGAGCTTCTCGTCCAGATGGGGCTGTTCCTGTCGGCGGAGGGGCGGCTGGCCGAGGCACGCGAGACCCTCTCCCGGGCGGCGGCGGCCGACTGCACGTGCGGCGACGCGCACTACTACCTCGGCCTGGCGGCGGCGGCTCAGGGCGACATGCCGGCGGCCGCACGCGCCTGGAGCCGGGCGATTGAGTTCCGCGGCGATGACCTTGTCCTCGCCCATCAACTCGCGATGGCGGCGGCCGAGGCCGAGCGTCAGGGCCTTCGCCTCGTGCTGCGTCTGCCCGAGCCGTCCGCGCCGCCCGATGCGCCGCAAGCCCGCGAGCTGGCCCGCTACATTGCCCTGGAGCCGGACTTTCTGGAGGCGTGCCTGTCCCTGAAGGCGGGCGATGCCGACACCGAACTGCTGGAGCTGTTGAGGGCGGTCGTTCGCATCGCGCTGGCGGAGCATCCCCGGTACGCCGACCTGCACTATCAGCACGCTCGCATCCTGGCCCGGCTCGGCCTGGCAAACGAGGCCGTCGCGGCCGCAGGCGAAGCCGTGCGGATCAACCCCGGCTACGCGAAAGCCCTGCTGCTTCTGGGCGAGCTGCACGCCGACGGCGGCCGTGCGGAGGACGCTGCCCGGGTCCTTGCGCGGGCCGTCGCCGCGGGCGCCGACTGGCCGGACGTGCATGTTCGGACGGCCGGCGTGTTGGCCCGCCTGGGGCGGTCGGAAAAGGCGCGCGGCCACCTGCGGCGGGCACTGGAGCTGAACCAAGGCTACTCGCCGGCGTCGGAGGCGCTATCGGCGCTGGCGGCATAGGAGGACGGAGTGAGTTATCTGCTGGAGCTTCTCGGCCGAGGGCTCGAAAGCGACCTCGGCGATGTATTGGACCGATACTACTGGTCGCCGATGACAAGGCGCCGGGACGAACTCGAGCAGACCTGCCGCGAGCACCCCGACCGGCCCGACGTGCGGCTGCAACTGGGGCTGGCGTATCTGCGTGCGTCGAGAACACTGGAGGCCATCGAGCATCTGCGTCAGGCCTGTCGGCACAAGCCCGACTACCTGGCGGCGCGACTGGCCCTGGCGGCCGCTTACGAAGAAGCCGGCTCGTCCGAAAGCGCTCTCGATCAGCTCCGAACGGCGCTGCAACTCAAAAGCGACGAGCCGCCGATCCTGTTCGCGGCGGGCTTCTGTTGCGAGAAGACGGGCAATCCGAAGGCCGCCGTCGAGTTCTATCGCGACGCGATTCGCGCCGGCGGCGAGGGGGCGGGGTTCGCGCCCGCGCGCGAACGTCTGGCAGCGGTGGCGGTCTTCCTCGGTCGCGACGAGGAGGCGATCGAGCAGTATCGGGCGCTCCGCGACGCATTCCCGGAGCAGCCGTCGCTCCGCACGGCGCTGGCGCACCTGTACCACCGGGCGCAGCGATACGACGAGGCGATCAGGGAGTTCGAGACGGCGATCGGCATGGAGCCGGAGAACTGGGCGCTGGTGGATGACCAGGTAGAATCGCTAGTGGGCGCGGGGAACGTGCGGGAGGCCATCGAGCGGCTGCACAAGCTCATCGAACGACAGGGTCCCTTCGCCGACCTGCACGTCCGGTTGGGCGATCTGTACGGGCGGATCGGCGATGACGAGGCCGCCATGCACCACTTCCGCGAGGCCATCGACCTGCAGCCGACCTACTTGGAAGCGACGGTCAAGCTGGGCACGCAGCACTTGGTCGGCGGGCGGTGGGAAGAGGCGGCGGACGCCTTCCACGCCGCGTCCGAACTGAACGACCGCGTGCTGATCAACTACATCGGGCTGGGCGTGTCCAAGCTCTGCGCCGGACAGACGAAGGAGGCGATGAACAGCTTCGATCTCGCCCATGCCGTGGAGCCTAACAGCACGGTGCTGCTGACAGAAATGGCTCGGCTCCAACTGAAGGCGGCCGTTGCCGAGGAGTACATCCAGAGCTTCGAGACGGGCGACGACGCTCCGCGGGATATCGAACTCGACAACGACGACCTGCTCGAGCGACAGATCGATCGGCACCGCGAGGAGGTGGAGCGCTGCCCCGGCTACGCCGACGTACGCTACCGATACGGTGTCCTGCTGCGGGCTCAGGGGCGGTACGGCGAGGCGATGGAGCAGTTCGCTGAGGCCCTTCGCATCCACCCGTGTTACGTGCAGGCCCTGATCAAGCTCGGGGTTACCCAGCAGGATCTGGGGATGTCGGAGGAGGCCGTCGAGACGCTAAGCCGCGCCCTCGACCTGCGGCCGGAATCCGTGGACCTGCACTACCGCTTGGCGCTGCTACACACGCAGCGAGAGGATCTGGAGCAGGCGGTCGAGCACCTGCAGATCGCCGTCGAGCATGCGCCGGACAATGACCGGCTGCGGGCGTTCTTGGCGATGTCGCTGCAGAATCTCGGGCTGCTCGACCGGGCGGCCGCCACATGGCGCAGCCTATGGAAGATGCACCACGCCGGCGCGTGAGCCGCGTCAACCCAGGAGCTTCTCGAGGCGGTCGAGCCCTTCGTCGATCTGCTCAAGGCTGGCGGCGAAGCACAACCGTACGCACTTGTCCTCGCCGAAGGCCACGCCCGGCACCAGCGCCACGTGCACGGCCTCGAGGGCGGCCTTCGCGAACGACAGCGAGTCGGTGACCTCCACCCCGCCGAGGGTCCGCCCATAGTGGGCGCTGACGTCGGGGAAGCAGTAGAGCGCGCCGGCCGGCGGCACGCACTCCACGCCGTCGATGGCGTTGAGCCGCTCGGTCATGTGGGCGGCGCGTCTTTCGAACTCGCGGCGCATCCGCTCGGCGAATTCGGGTCCCTCGGGCGATGTGTACGCCGCCAGCGCCCCGGCCTGCACGAAGCTGACCGGGTGGGTGGTCGCGTGGCTGAGCAGGCGCGCGACCGCACCGATGACGTCTTTCGGCCCGGCCGCCCAGCCGATCCGCCAGCCGGTCATCGAGAAGGTTTTCGCCAGCCCGCTGAAGATGATCGTTCGCTCGGGCAGTCGCTCGTCGAGCGTCGAGAACGAGACAAATTCGGCGTCGCCGAAGAGCAGCTTCTCGTAGATCTCGTCGGAGAACACGACTAGGTCCGTCTTCAGGATCGCCTCGGCGAGTGCGGCAAGTTCCTCGCGCGTATACGACGCGCCGCTGGGGTTGGACGGGTAGTTGAGGATGATAATCTTCGCGTCGCCGGCCGCGTCGAGAATCTGCCCGGGCGACAGCTTGAAACCGTCCTCGCGGCGGGTGTGGAGGATCACCGGTTCGCCGCCGGCGAGACGCACCATCTCGGGATAGCTGTTCCAGTAGGGGGCGGGGATGAGCACCTTGTCGCCGGGATCGACGAGCACCTGGCACGCTTTGTACAGGGCGTTCTTTCCACCGAAGGTGACGACCACCTGCTCGGGCGGTATCTGGACGCCGTTCTCTCGCTGGAGCTTCTCGGCAATGGCTTGCTTGAGCGCTTTGCCCTGCCGCGGCGTGTATTTCGTGTCGCCGGAGTCGAGGGCTGCCTTCGTGGCGTCCTTGATGAACTGCGGCGTGTCGAAGTCCGGCTCGCCGGCGCCGAAACTCACGACGTCGAGGCCCTCCGCTTTCATCTCGGCCGCCCGCGCGCTGACGGCGATGGTGGCACTGGGGGCGATCGAACGGATACGTTCTGAGAGCTTCATTGCGAGCCTCCACGGCAGAAGTCGCGTGTACGATAGCGGCCGCGACCGGCATGTCAACCGTTCGTCCTGCAGAGCCTGCGCAGAAGAAGGCCCGCCGAGAGGCGGGCCTTGGAGGAGATTCGGGTTTTTTGGCCGCTACCGCGCCAGCGTGCGGACGGGCGTGTAACCGACCAGGTCAAGGAACCGGTTCGTGTTGAGGATCGGGATGCCGATCTGCATCGCCTTCTGCTTGGTTCGCTGATATCGCTCGAAGGCTTCCTTCTCCCGCTGGAACCGGGCCCGGTCCTCTTCGGTGCCTTCGGCCATGAATTCGGGCATCCGCGGGGGCTCGCCCATCACCACGTAGTCGACTGCGATGTCCACCTCCTCCGCGACGGTGCCGCCGAACTTGCGGATTAACAGGATGACTTCCTGCCGGCCGACCGTCGTTGCCTGACCCGTGCCGTACAGGTCGTAGAGGCCCTCGACCACGAAGGTGTACTTCCGCTGCGCGTCGAAGACCAGGTTCGCCACCATGTCGCCCGGCACGATCGGGTCCTCGTCGCTCTTCCGTGTGACCGTCGCCGTGCTGGACGTCTCGTCCACTCGGATGACCCGGAGCTGCCCCTTCGCCTCGGGCTCGTCCTGGGCGGCGAGATCCTCGGAGTAGACTGCGAACGTCTGCCCGACGGCCGCGTTGTGGCGCGCGCCGATATCCAGGTACACGAGGTTCTGTTCGGGCACGACCTTTGTGACGATCGCGTCCGGACGCATCCCAATCAGCGCGATCTTGCGAACGATCTTTTCCGCCCGCTTCTCGAGCTTCAGCCGGTTGAGCTCCTGGGTGAGTTTTGTGATTTCCTCCTTACTGCTGTTGATCTCCGTCTGGAGGGTTTGGATCTGGTTGCCCTTGTCGGTCAGCTCCGTCTGATGGCGGGCCTCGTCGGCCTTGACCCGCTCCAGGTTCGTCGTCAACTCGGTGACTTTCGTCTGGGCATTGGCCAGTTCGGTCTGCGTGCCGGCGAGCTTGGTCTCAGTCTCGGTCAGCTTCTGGGCGGTGGCGGCGCGCTTCTCCTCGATGTCGGCGCTCTCCCGTTCCTCGGCCTCCAGCGCGGACTTGAGCAGCTTCGCCACGTCGCGCTGATCATCGAACTTCTCGTAGGCCGCGGTCAGCTCCTTCAGGATGCCCGACCAGCCGACCGGCATCTTGGCCCGCTTCTCTTCGTCCAGCAGCTCGCCCTGCAGGAGTTCGGCGGCCTTCCATGCCTTGGCCAACTCCTGGGCTTGCTCAAGCTCTCTCTGGGCGGCCAGGGAGAAGGAGATCGGGTTGCGGTCTGCAGGCTGCTTCTCGGGGTCTACGAGTTCCTCGCCCACCAACACAAGATGCTCGTCCAGGCGGTTGACGACCGTCTGCGACCGGGCCCACTCGGTCTCTTCGCCGGTCCCGGTGAACTGGCCTTTGGGGGGCCTTCGGTTGTCGGGGATCGGCCCCGTCTTGTGGAGTGCGACGTATTCCTTGTCGAGGTCGCCCGAACTGGCCACCCGCTTGAGCTGTTCCTGCGCCTGCTGCTCAAGCTGCTGCGCCTCGTCCCACCGGGTGTAGAACAGGATCGCCAGCGTCGTCGCCACCAGGAACAGGAACACGAACACGATCAGGAGATAGGGTGGGCTGGTTCGGCGTCTTACCACGCGTGCCATGGAGGAACTCCTCTAGAATGTCGCGGTGCTTCGGGGCTTAACTCGGCCGTTCCGGCAAGCTTATGGATGACGACGAGCGCAGACCGCACAGATTGCCTGAGCCCCGGTCATGGCTCTACCTGCCTCAGTATCCGCGATGCGCGCGCCGCGAGTCAATGGATTTTTCCCGGTCTAGGAATCCAGCCTCTCGCGGAGGAGCCGCTGCACCTCGGCCGGCTGGGCCGCTCCGCGCGATTTCTGCATCACCTGACCCATCAGGAACCCGAATGCCTTCTTCTGCTTCTTGCCGCCTTGGCGGGCGTCCGTGACGGCCTTCTCGTTCGCCGCGATCGCCTCGTCCACCCAGGCGGCGATTTGCCCAGTGTCCGTGATCGCCAGCAGGCGTTCGGCCTCGGCGATCGCTCGCGGCGAGCCGCCCGATTGGGCCAGCTCTGTGAAGACCTTGTCCGCCGAGGAGGCGGTGATCTCACCGGCGGAGAGCATCTTCGCCAGTTCCGCCAGCGCGTCGGCCGGGACGCCTACCTCGGCGATCGTGCAGACGCGTTCGTTGGCGATGGCGGCACCGCGCCCGAGCAGCAGGTTCGCGCAGCGCTTCGGCTGGGCACCGCCCGCGACGGCCGAATCCAGCAGGTCGCCCGTTGGGGCGTCCTGAGTTAGAGCATCGGCTTCTTTGCCGCCTAGCCCGTAGTCTTTCGTGTATCGCGCCCGGCGGGCCAGCGGGAGTTCTCCGACACTTCCGGCCACGCGCTGCCGCCACGCATCGTCCACGAGAACCGGCACGAGATCCGGATCGGGGAAGTAGCGGTAATCGTGGGCCTCCTCCTTCTCGCGCTGAAACACCGTCTGCTCACGGGCGTCGTCGTAGCCGCGGTTCTGCTTGCCAAGCTTCTCCATCGTGTACCCGTCCGGGTCGGCCCGCCATTCGTCGAACTGGCGGCTGATCTCGAACGCGACGGTGCGCTCCAGGGCCCGGAAGCTGTTGAGGTTCTTGACCTCACAGATGGGGGTCTTGTACGTTCGGCCGTCGCGCTCGATGTGCACGTTGATGTTCGGCTCGAAGCGCATGTGGCCCATCTGCATATTCGCCTGCGAGACGCCGAGCCAGCGAACCAGGCGGTGCATCGCGCGGGCGTAGGCGCCGGCCTCCTCGACGCTGTTCATGTCCGGCTCGGAGACGATCTCCAGCAGCGGCACCCCCGCCCGGTTAAGGTCCACGCCCGTGTGCGAGGGGTGGTCGTGGATGTTCTTGCCGGCGTCCTCTTCGAGGTGTGTCCGCAGGACGCGGACGGCCTTCGTCCCGCCGTCCGCGAGGGGAATCTCCAGCCGCCCGTGCTCGCCGAGGGGCAGGTCGTACTGGCTGATCTGGTAGTTCTTCGGGAGATCGGGGTAGTAGTAGCCCTTGCGGTCCCACTTGGTGAACTCGCGGACGGTGCAACCGAGGGCGAGGGCGACCTTCATGGCGAATTCGACGGCCTGCCGGTTCATCACCGGCAAGGCCCCGGGCATGCCCACGCACACCGGGCAGACGTTGGTGTTCGGCGGATCCCCGAAGCGGTTCCGGCAGCGGCAGAACATCTTCGTCGCCGTATCCAGTTCGACGTGGATCTCCAGCCCGACAACGGGCGTCACCTTGTCCGCGACTTCGGCCATGGGAGAAAGCCTAACTGCCGGGCGACGACGCGTCCAGAGACGGACCGCCTACCGCAGCCAGCCGCCCTCGGTTAGGCGGCGTTTCAGCAGGCCGCCCATGCGTTTGCGCTGCTCGGCACAAGCCGGGTCGTCGGCGAGGTTCTGACGCTCCTGCGGGTCGGCGTCCAGATCGTACAACTCCGCCCGGTCGTTCGGGCTGGTGATGAGCTTCCACCGCTCGTCGCGTACGGAGTGGAAGTGCGCCTCGCAACACAGGGCCGAGTCGCGGTGCGGGCTTGAGGCGTCGGCAAGGACCGGTCGCAGGGAGAGGGCGTCCGTCCGTTCAAGCGGCGGAACGCCGGCCAGCTCGCAGATCGTCGGGTTCAGGTCGATCCACTCGACCAGCGCATCGGACGTTCGCCCGGCAGGGATGCCCGCGCCGCACATCGCCAGCGGCACGCGGGCGGACGCCTCGTACCCGACGTGCTTGATGTACA
>Ga0272442_10006618_pt1 | contig 15204 bp, 9 predicted proteins | sample SSMForm2O_FD_200262 | JGI IMG/M metagenome (GOLD analysis project Ga0272442, IMG submission 200262) | Marine sediment archaeal communities from Little Sippewissett salt marsh, Falmouth, MA, United States - SSM-Form-2O | ecosystem: Environmental > Aquatic > Marine > Wetlands > Sediment ...
CATCGCAGGCAAGGACATCTTCGCCCAACTGTCGCACGTCCAGAACGCCGCCCCCGCCGTGCGCCAGCGAGAAACTCACCGCGGCGGTTCCGGCCTGGGCCGGCTGGTCACCGGTCGCCGCCTTGCGCCCGGGAATCGTGACGGACCGAACCGCGCGCACGTCGGCGTTGACGCCAAGCTGCACGTCCCGCGTGACCGGCTCCGTGCCATAGTTGGCTACGGAGACGAAGACCTCCACCTGCGTGGGCTCTTCGTAAGACCGACGGGCGTTCATCGCAGTGAGCGCCACGTTCTCCCCCGCCTCGCCGATGGCGTGAAACAGAAGCTCGTCGGGGGCCACCACAATCGTATCCAGATCGTCGATGCGCCCGTCGCTGAAAAGAACCAGACGGGCGGACACTTCGGCGCCCGCGACGTTGCCCTCGCCGCCGCGTGACTGCGCGAAGGCCCGCGCCACGGTCACCGCCTCGCCCAGTTTGGATACACCGTGGCCCGGCTCTATGGCGTCGATGGCAGCCATAAGCTGAGGCTTGTCCGCCGTGAAGTTGCACATCACCTTGGCGCGGCCGTCAAAGGCAATCACCATCGCGTGGTCGGCGCGGTCGCGCAGCGACACCAGCGTACCGCTCCGCATGGACTCGACGAAAACCCTGGCTTGTTCCCTGGCCTGAGCCAGCCGGCTCGGCACGACGTCTCGCGCGTTCATGCTGGCCGAACGGTCGATCAGCAGCACGTACCGCTGCCCCGGACCCCGTCGCAGGGCCAACACCGGCCCTGCCAGAGCCAGCAGCATCGCCGCCAACGCGAGCAGTTGCAACAACAGCAGAAGATTGCGGCGGAGCCGCTGGAATGGAGCGTTGACCTGCAAGTCGCGGACGGCGCGCTTCCACAGCAGCGTGCTTGAGACGACCGTCTCGCGCCGCTTGAGCTTGAGAAAGTACAGCAGCAACAGCAGCGGCACCGCCGCCGCGGCGGCATAAAGTCCAATCAACGGAGTAAGCCATTCCATGGGCTATCCTGTCCTTGCCACTACCGCAGCAGGCGAACCCGCCGCAGGTAGTTCAACACCAGAGACTCGACCGAATCGCTGGAGGTCGCACGCACATAGACGGCGCCGCGCTGCGTGCAGAAATCGCTCAGCTCGTTGCAGTACGCCGCCAGATTCCGCCGGTAGTACTGAATGAGTGCGGAGCTGACGGTAATCTCAGCGGCGTCGGCGTCTTCCACGTCGAGCAACCTCAGGTCGCCCGCCAAGTCCGGCGTTACCTCCTGGGGCGATAACGTCTGCACGACATAGAGATCGTACCTGGCACCGATCAAGCGTCGCAGGCCGCTTTCATATCCTTGCTTGAAGAGAAAATCGGAGATCACCACGGTCACACCCGAGCCCAGCCTCTTAGCGGTGGCCTCCCGGCAAGCCCTCTCGAAGTCGGAGAAGCCGTCGCATTCGGCGTTCAGGAGCAGCTCGGCCATCTGCGGCAGGTAATTGCGTCCTCGCATGTTCGCCAACTGCGCGCGGAGACCGTCGCCGAAAAGGCTGACCGTCAAACGGTTGTTGTTCACGAGGCTGATATATCCCAGCGCCGCGGCCAGCCGCCTGGCAAATCTGTCCTTGGAAGGCTCTGGCGTACCCATCGAGGCGCTGGCATCGGCCAGGATGTGCACGGTCAAATCCTGCTCCTCCAAAAACAGCTTGAGAAAGAGCTGTTCGAGCCGGCCGTAGACGTTCCAGTCCACAAAACGCAGGTCGTCGCCGACCACGTACGGCCGATGGTCGGCGAACTCGACGCTCTGGCCGCGACGCTTCGACCGCCGCTCTCCCCGGAGCTTGCCCTGGAGGATTTTGCGGCTGAGCACGTCGAGCGAATCCAGCCGGGCCATGAACTCCGCGTCGAGCAGTTCGGTCAGCCGTTTCGCCCCAGTTGTCGGTCTTGCTTGTGCCATGTCACCATTCGATTCAGAAAGCAATGCAGCGCATACGCGTCTGCGCCTCACGGAACGTCGAGCTTCTGCTCCAACGTCTTGGGAGTGGTTTTGACAATGTCGTCCACCACGTCGTCGGTCAGGATGCCTTCGGCCTGGCCTTCAAAGTTCAGCAGCAACCGATGCCGCAGCGCAGGCAAAGCCGACTGCGTAATATCGTCGAAGCTTACATGGTAGCGTTCGTCGAGCAGCGCCCGCACCTTGCCGGCCAGCACCAGCGCCTGGACCCCGCGCGGCGACGAGCCGAAACGAACGAACCGGTTCGTCATATCGGTCGCATACTCCCCTTGCGGGTGCGTGGCCAAAACCAGCCGAATCGCGTAGTCCTGCACGTGCTCGGCGACGACCACCTGCCGCACCAGCTTCTGGGCCCAGAGGATTTTCTCTGCATCCGCCACCAACTCGGCTTGCGGCTCGGCGCCCGTAGTGGTCCGATCCAGGATCGTCTTGAGCTGCTCGCGATTGCTGTACGACACCACCAGCTTGAAGAAGAACCGGTCCAACTGGGCCTCCGGAAGCGGATACGTTCCCTCCTGCTCGATCGGGTTCTGCGTCGCCAGCACCATGAACGGCTCGGGCAAGCGGCGGACCTGCCCACCGCTGGTGACGGAATGCTCCTGCATCGCTTCGAGCATGGCGGACTGCGTCTTCGGGGTCGCGCGGTTGATTTCATCGGCCAGGATGATCTGTCCGAAGATGGGTCCCGATTGGAACTGAAACTCGCGCCGTCCCGTCGTGGCGTCCTCCATCACGATGTTGGTGCCGATGATGTCGGCCGGCATCAGGTCGGGCGTGAACTGGATGCGCCGAAACTCCAGCGAGAAAGCCGAGCTGAGCGTGCGCACGAGCAGCGTCTTGCCCAATCCGGGCACGCCCTCAAGCAGCACGTGTCCGCCGCTGAACAGCGATATGAGCACGTCGTCCACGATATCCTGGTGGCCGACGATGACCTTGCCGATTTCGCCGCGCAAGGCCTCGAACATCTCGCGGAAATCGAGGCACTGTTTTTCCACTTCCTTCTCATTCATTGTCATCTTCTCATTCTCCTGACACTCAGTCGGCGTCTTTCGCGTCTTCGGTCTTTTTGCGTTTGCTCCGTAAGAGTTGGTCGATATGCGAGCCGGCCGCAGGCTTCTGTTTCTTGTCGGGCTCATCGTTCGGCTTCTTTTCGGGCGCCTCGGTCCGGCGCTGCGGTTCAGCGGCCAGCAATTCCCCCTCGTAGCGCTCGGCCCCTTCGTATCGCTGGGCGGTCATGGTATCCGCGGTTCGCGCCGACCATTGCTCGCGCAGCTTCTGCCGGCGGGCCTGCAAGCGCGAAATCGTCTCGTCCTCCTGCCGCCGCGCCGCCGCACTGACCCACGATCTGACCCGGCGCAACGTGCCCCGTACGTCCACCACGACGCGTCGGACCGCCACGTCCAGCAGAAAGACGGCGAGCCACGCCAACATCAACGGCCGCAACAAAGGCAAGTGCGTTTCCGGAAACTTCAACCCCGCGTATTCATACAGGTTCGCCTCATTCGGATCGTCAGGCAGGACCCGCCCGCCCGTGATTTCGCAGACCTCCTCCAGCAGCGGCGCGTTATCCGAGAGATCGCGAAACTCTGGGGCAAACGGAATCGTGACGACCGCGTTGGCGGAGCGCGTCGTCGCTGCCGGGCCGGCTTTGCGATACTGGAAATTCACGATATAGCTTCCGGACATCGACGCCCGAAACCGGCCGGAATAGCGCCCCGGACCGGTCTGGGCCAAGGGCAGCGACTCGGCCTTCATCTCAGGCGTGAGCACCTGTCCCTCGATGCCTGCGAATTGCAGGAACCGGCCCTGCGCGTCGGAGGCCTCCACGTTGATCGTCGCCTCGCGGCCCTCCACGTCGACGAAGATCTCGCAATCGGAGGATTGGCTGGGCTTGCCCGCCCAGCGCACGATCTGCTCCCAGAACATCGAGAAATCGGACCACCCCAGCCACGGACCGCCCCAGCGACTGTCGGCGGAACTGGTGAACGCCACGCAGCGTCCGAGTCCGGCCTGAGCGGTTGCCAGAATCGGGTCGGCCTCGTGACTGGACAGCACCACCTGGCTCAGACCGCCTTTGGGCCCGGTCAGGACGTACCCATCCAGCACGGGCAACGGCGGCGCGAGGCCTTTGGCGACCTCGCTGAGCGGCGCGACGACCTGCGGCGTGAAGGTCTGTTCCACAATCATGGCCCGTCGGACCACCTGCGCTTCCTTTACGAATATCTCCGGAATGCTCATCAGGTCGGTGACCCGATAGAAGCGTCCCTCGCCCGCGGTGGCGATGTCGTAGAGCAACTGAGTGTCGGCTTCAGCCCCGACGGCGACCGTCGAAACCGTGATCTCGCCGCCCGCCAACTCCCGTCCCAACCGGGCGCAGGTCTCAACGTCCGAGGTCCTGCCGTCGGTCAACAGGATCATGTGCTTGATCCCCGCCTCCGCCTCCTCCAGGGCCTCCAGTCCCATCTCCATGGCCGGGCCCATGACGGTCCCGCCGCCGGCGCGAATCTCACCGATCTTGCGAGAGATGGCCTCCTTATCTTCCACCGACTGGAGCGGCACGCTCCATTCGCTCTCGGCATCGAACGCCACCACGCCGACCAAGTCGAGCCGGCTGAGCAGGCGCACCGCCGCGGCCGCCGCGACCTTGCAGATGTGCACCTTTTCGCCGGTCATGGAGCCGCTGCGGTCGATCACCAACACCAACGCCCCGCGCGGCATCTGCTTCTTCTGGGGCGGGTCCAAATCGACGGGCAGAAGCTCCGCCACCGGCGAATCGATCCAGCCGCCGGCGCCGAACGACTCGGGACCGCCGACCATGATCAATCCGCCGCCCAAGTCGTTGACGTACCGGTACAACATTTCCTGCTGCGCCAGCGAAAAGTGATGAATCGGCGTGTTGACCAGGATGACCGCGTCCATATCCAGCAGGCGCGGCAACGCATCGGGCAACTCGCCCACGTGGGCGCGCCGCACGTCCAGGTCCGCCTGCCCCAGCGCGCGAGCCAGATCCTCACCCCCATCGTTGGCGTCGAAGATGCACACCCGGCCCGGACCGGCGACGTACGTCATGGCGCTGGCGCGGTTGTTTTCGGCGACACGGTCCTGATCCGGGTCATCGGGCAGGAAAACAGCCTCGAACATGTGCACCCCGGCCGCACCGACCGGGATCGAGATCGTTTTGACGTTGGTTCCTTCCTTCAGCCGAACCGGCACCGCCACTTCCGCCGTGTCGGGCGCCAGATCGACCGGCTTTTCGTTCAACGTCAGCAGCAGCCTGCCGGACACGGCCGCGGTACTATCGAGGATAAAACGCAGCGCCAGGGTCTGTCCGCTCCGTGCCCGTGACGGCGCCGCCAAACGCTTGAACAGGACCTCACCGGCATACTGGTACCGTAGCGGCCGCACGTCGATTGGGATCCCGTTGGCCGCCGCCGTTCTGGAGACGGCCCGGAGGTCGCCCTCCGTCTCGTTTCCCTCGCTGATGAGAACGATGCGCGTCGCCGTATCGGGCGGCGCAATGGCCATCGCCATCTCCACGCCGTCCGCCAGAGAGGTATGCTCGCCGCTTAGCATGGTGTTGCGCCGGGTTACGCTGGTATCACTGGACGGCAGCTTCGAGATACGAGCGGCTTCTGCCACGTTGACCAGGGCGAATTGATCCTGCGGTTGCCTGCCCCCGGCCGCCACCGCCAGATAATCCAATGCGGCCTCGCTCAGTTCGGGGGGGATAGACTGACTGCGATCCACAACGGCAATCACGGTCGCGCGGCGGCTCTCTCGCACCAGCATGGGACGCGCCAGCAGCACCACCAGCAGCAGCACGACAACCGCCCGGCAGAAAACAGCGGTCACTCGACGCACCGGCCCCAGCGCCGCTAAGTTCCGGCGAGCCAGCCACATCATTGGAACCAGCGCCAATGCCGCCAGCAGCCACCAGGGCTGGCCCAAGTAAAATCCGTACGCGTCACTCACGATAGCTGCACCCGACCAGAGCGGTTGGCCGCGTCACAAAAGCAAAGATCAAAAGGCAAGAATCAAAATTGCGGAATGCCCGCGTTGCGGGCATGACTTCCTTAATTTTTCCATTTGCTATTTGCATTTTGATTTGTCCCTACGGCTGGACCTGCCTTTCTTCGAGCTGGCTGAAGTACTGCTTGACCGCCTCTTCGTACCGGCGCGGAATCTGGTTCTCAGTGATGGCCTCGGCCGCCCGGGCCCGGGACGCCTGAACCACCTCGGCGAACTCGCGCCGGGCTTCGCCTCTGACCTGCATGTCCTTGAAGTACCAACTGGCCACCACAGGTCCGGCGGCAGTCTCGCTCTGGGCCCGTGTGGCCTTGGTCGCCGTCTGCAAATCTTCGTTCTCGAAGCGCCGGCGCGCCGCCTCGGTGCCGACGCCCCAGGGGTTGGGCAGCTCGCCCGGCCTGGGGTTCTGGTTGAGTCCCCGGCACATCTGCTCGCCCAGCGAGGCCACGGATTGAGAGATCTCGTCCAGGCTGGCACGCAGCATGATGGCCTGCTGCTGCAACGACTCCAGGGCATCAAGCTGGCCGATCGCGCCGGACAGTTGGTCGCCCGAGAAGTTTCCGCCGCCCAATCCGACCCCGCCCAGGGCCTGGCCCAGTTCCATGCTCAGCCCGCACGCCCCCTGACACGCCGCCATCTTGTCCATGAGTTGATCGACCAGCTCCGGCGCCAGGCCTTGCTGCCGCAGCGCCTGGCGCAACTGTTCCTGGCTCAACTGCGCCAGCTCCTTTTTGAGCCCGAGCTTCTTGAGTTCATCTTCCAGCTCGCGCTTCTGCTCGGCTAATTTTCTCAGTTCCTCGGCCAGCTTCTGCAACTGCTCGGATATCTCCTTGCGCCGCGCGTCCGAGAGCTTGCCCTCGGCGGTCTGCTTCTGCAGGTCGCGCAGGATCTGCGCCGCCTGGGCAAACTCGCCCTTGGCCAGGGCCATACGCATCTTCCGGGCCAACGGATCAGCGGAACCTCGAAGCTGCCGCAACCGTTGCTGGAGCATGCGGGCCGCCTGTATTGGCGCATCGTTCTGCATTTGCTCGATTTTCTCGGAAAGGTCGCCCAGCGTCTTGATCGCCTCGCGTTTCACCTCTTCGGCAGCGCCGGTCCGGCCCAACTCGTCCAGTTTCTCCAGTTCCCCGGCCAGAGCCGGATCATCCAGCCCCTTGACCACCGCCTTGACGGATTCCGTCCTCTGCTTGACTTCGCTGCGGGCCTGCTCGAGCTGCTCTGTCTGCCGAACCTGCTGCTCCTTTTTGCGCAACAATCCCAACAGATCCCTCTGAGGCATGAAAAAGACCAGGGCAATCGCAACCAGCCATGTCCCCGCACCGAGGTACCAGTGACGCGAGAGCCTGATAGGGAAGCGTCCCCGCACATCGGCGCGCTGCACGGCCCGAAGCGCTTCGGTCCGAGCGGCCCGCGCGAACGGATCTTGTGACTGTGCCAGCGCCAACGTGGTGCTGCAACGTTCCCGTAGCCGGAGCCGTTCGTCGAACAACAGGGACGCCTGCATCCGGCTGGGAATGCGGAAAAACCAGAGGATCAGGACAAGCCCTGCCACAACGGACCAGAAACCCCACAGCACGGCCGGTGTCAGGACCCGCACCGCCAGAAGACGCTCGGTCAATATCGCTAACGCCGCCACCACACCGGCAATGCTCAGGACCCAGCCCGCCTGACGCAAAAGCACGTTCAGGCCGCAACGAACGCGTACCGCTCGGACTTTCCGGTGGAATGGCCTGCGTAACGACATAGGCTCAACTCTTCATCGGGACTTCGTCATCTATACGCCCAACAGAAGCGACGTGTTTGCGACAGTCGTGTCCCCGCGTACCGTAGGACGCGGCATTCTCGCCCAGGTTTCACAATCTCCGAGATTTCATCAGGGAGCGCACCGGCAACACCGCCTTCGCGCTTCTCCGCCGTCCCATTATAGCGAGTGCCCCGGCCAGACCCAGCCTTTTTTGCCAGCTACCGGCGCCCCTCGTCTCGCTGTTTCGCTTTCCACCGCTCCACAACGTCGGAGAACTTCTCGTCGATGTGCTGGAGGAACCAGTCGTCGATGATGCTCTTGCGGAAGCGCCACTCCTTACCCAGTTTGGCAGCGGGAATCCTCTTCTCCTGCGCCCAGGTGTAGATCGTCTGAGGCTTGAGCCGCAGATAGGCCGCCACCTCCTCCAAAGTCATGATGTCTGTATCCATTCAGGCCAATCCTTACGTGACGCGCGGAGCGCCGGGACTAAGTCAACGGCGGCCCTCGCGCCGGTCGCCTCGCGTCTCTCGTTCGGCGGTCTCTGCTGCGGACTTGTCCGACGGCTCTGGCGTCCCGCCGCAGAGCACGATCGCTTTGTGCAGCTCACCCTGACACAACTGCGTGTCATGGTCGCACGGTCCTCCCGTGTAGAACGACTCGAACACCGGCAGGGCTGCGGGATCTCGGAGTCGTCCCAGTGTCCAGACGGCCAGGTTTCGCTCTCGCAAAGAGTGCTCATCGGATTTCACAAAATCGATGAGCGAGGCCACATCGTCGCCGGGATGTGGATGCGCCGCTTGAGCGACAGCGCTGTAGCGCCTGACAGAGGCATGAATGTGCCAAAGAAGCGCTCCGAGCGCGATACTCCCAACGCCGCCCATCACTACGAACACAACGACGGTGGCTCTTAATAGACGCTTGATCTGCATTCATTCTCCTTCGTCTCAGAAGGCACCAAGGAGCGGCTAAGGCTGATCATTCGCATCCGAAGCGTTTGTGTCAGTGACTGTCTTTGGCGCAGCGTCTGCCTCCACCAGGTCGACAGCCGCCTGGACCACGGCCAAGTAGAAGTTCCCCTCCCGCTGCCGAAGCAGCTCAAAAGGCAAACCGCGACTGCCGATAAAGGGACGCAGATTCCAGGCCAACTGCATCCCCACAAACGCCAGAATGACGATCCAGAAGCGAAACACCACCACGCCGACCTTGGGATAGACGTTGCGCTTCTCGCAACAGAATTTCAGGCCGTCCAGGATGGTCTTCATTCCGAAGAGACTCGCCACTGCGAAGATCGCTACATGTAAGAGCTTGAGGAAAGAGTAGTTGTCGCCGGTAATCAGGAAGAAAAGCACGATCGGCGCAAAAGCCGCCATGATCAGCGAGATCATGACAAAGCCCGACAGAATGACCGTCAGCATCTGGCCCGGGCCGAGCTTCGAGCCGAGCACGTGCTGGACGATGAAGAACGCGGGAAAGCAGATCAGCACCGCCAGCACGAACAGCAGCGGCACCTTGACGCCCGATGAGATCGCCTGGAGAAACCCGTTGTAGCTGCCCATGACGATGCCGTAGATGCTGGAGAAAACGACCAGCAGCACGGTCTCGTTGCCGATCCTCCCCAGCGCACCCTGCTCGCTGGTGAGCTTCTCGAAGAATTCGTCCCGGCTCTGGAACTCTTTCAAGAATCCCAGGGAGAACAGCTTGGCCTTTTGCATTTTTCTTTCCCCTCAAACAGGTCCATCGATCTTCGCAGTACAGCATAGCTCAATGATTCTGTTTTGTCAACTATTTTATTGTTTTATGTTGTTTTTTATTGTTTCATTGAAGCGCAACCGCGGTTCTTGGGCCGCAGATGCACGGCAGGTACACGAAATCCGCTTCGCGGCCGGTGAACCGCAGCGGATGCGGAGAAGGGATTCAGATCGTGAAAACGAGACGGGCCGGCGGTTCCGTTTCCCGCCGGCCCTTGTTTTTGTAGGGGCAGGCCCTCGTGTCTGCCCGGTTTTAGGGTAGCGACAGGGGGCTACCCCTACGGCTTGACCGCACGGCGGTAGATGCGGAGGTCGTCGATTTGGCCGGAGAAAAAGCGGTTCGGGGTGGCTCCGGCACCGATTATCAGGGCGGCATCGGGTATCACCAGTTCCGCTTGCTCGTCCCGGGCGACTTCTTGCTCGTCCACGTACAGGATGCGGTCCGTGCCGTCCCAGAGAAGGCCGATGCGGTGCCATTGGCCGTCGGTGATCACCTCATCAGAGAAGAGAGGCACTCCATTTCCCGCGATAGAGCTCAGCGCTGTCATCAGGCTGCCGTCGGCCGGATTCGTGTAAAGCCAGTCCGCTGTGCCGCTGGAGATGATGGCCTCGTCTGCCGCCCCACCCTTGACCCAGGCCAGAAGGCTAAATGGCCCCTGGCTCAGCTCGGGAACGGGATTCGTCACGATACAGTCGTCGATGCCATCCAAGGCGAGGGCGCCGCCCACCGAACCACCATCCGGCTGCCAGGCCGGGTCGCCCATCACCATCGCGTCGTTATCGCCTGCGCTATCCGCAGCCATCATGCCTTCTGTCTCGTCCAACGCCCAATGTGCAACCAGGGTCGGGTCGACCACTTCCTTTTCCAGGTACTCGGCCAGCATGAACAAATCCTGCTCGTTCACAATGCCATCACCCCAGGCATAAGGGCCAATGTCACACACCGGATCGGTTTGCCCCCAATGCTGCGTCAGGACCACGACGTCCTTGCCGTTGGCCTTGCCGTCACCGTTGAAGTCCACAACAGGAAGGATCGGGGCTTGCCAGATATCCATTTTGCCGTGATTCTCCGGGCGATTGCCCGAAGAGAAATACAAAGTCCGCCCATCACGGGACAGTTCGGGTGCTACATCCTTAAACGGTCCGTTGACCGTCGGGCCCAGATTGACGGGCGCGCCCCAATCGCTGTCAATGCTAGGGCGCCGCGCGACCCAAAGGTCGCCCTGGCCGAAACCCTCAGGACGCCATGGGCTGCTGGTGTGTTCGCTGAAGAACAGCAATAATCCATCCGGTGACACGCAACCAAGGCATTCGTAGTACCCGCTGTTTATTGTCGGACCTAAATTGACCGGCTCCTCCCATGGAGCGTTTTTTGTGGCGCGCCGTGTCACCCAGATATCGGCTTGGCCATATCCGTCAGAACGATATGACACGAAATGGAGCTCTAGTTCGTCGGGCGAAACGAAGGGCATACCCTCCCACCATGACGTGTTCACGGGAGAGCCGACATTGGTAGGTGGACCCCAGGGAACTTCCAGCGACGCGCGCGTGGCAAACCAGATGTCACCATAGCCCTGTCCGTCGGGGCGTTCTGAGCCGAAGTAGAGCGTAAGTCCATCGGAGGAAATAGACGCACCTCCTTCATGGGCCGTGGTATTGATGAGCGATCCGAGATCCTCCGGAACTCCCCACTCGCTGTCAGTCGTCGCCCGTCGCGACACCCGGAGATCCCAATGCACGCCGGTGCCCCACTGGATGTACATCTCGAGACCATCTGGTGAGATGCAGCAGAGTATTTCTCCCTTTTCTGCCCTATTGACACCCAGTCCCAATATTGTTGGTGTCCCGAAGTCGAAATCTGCGTTCGCGCTTTCACCGCCAGATAGGATGACAATTGCGGCCAAGACTAAGACCCAGGAAGTCCTCTGTGCACTCATGGTAGGTTCCTCCTTTCGGTTGTCACCATGCCATTATACCATTTTCGGGCTCATTCCGGGGGACGACACCACCGGTGAGGTTCAACTATAAACACTGGAAAAATCCGCAATCCTGCGCGCGGCGGTGGCATTTTTTCTGCCATTTCCCACAAGTACTTGCGGACAAAGCGTTTACCAAGTATACTGAGCTGGACAGAAAATTCTTAGAGACGTACGGAGTCTGTGCCGCGACCCTGTCCGGCGGCATTACGGAACCGCCGGGGGCCGAAGCGGTTGGCGTTTCCTATGGGGTCACAAGACCATACAGACATCGGGGGAGCTCAGGAGGCGTTCCTGACGACGCACTGGTCTCTCGTGCAGGGCGTCGAGGCTGCTTCAGAGGATGACAAGAATCGCGCCTTGATCGAACTGCTGCTCAAGCAGTACTGGAAGCCCGTCTACTGCTACCTGCGGCGGAAGGACTACGACAACGAGCGGGCCAAGGACCTGACCCAGGGTTTCTTCCACGAGGTCGTCCTGGGTCGCCGGCTCATCCAGAAGGCGGACCGGTCGAAGGGCTCCTTCCGGTCTTTTCTTTTGATGGCGCTCAACCGATATCTGGCCACCGCTCACGCAGCCGACACAGCCCAGAAACGCATCCCCAGGGATCGACTCGTTTCCCTGGACCTGGTGGATGCACAGAATTTCCGGCAGGTCTCGACGGACTTCACGCCGGAAGAATCCTTCGATTATGCCTGGGTGTCCGCATTGCTGGAACGAGTCCTGGATGATGTCGAGGCAAGATGTTATGAGCAGGGCCAGACCGTGTACTGGCACGTTTTCCGGCAGCGCATCCTGGCCCCGATCATGGACGGCCAGGAGGTCCCCTCGCTGCCGGAGCTATGCCAGAAGTACGATATCGAGAGCCCGCGCGTGGCATCCAACGTGGTCGTGACGGTCAAGAGGCGTTTCCGCTCGATCTTGCGCGAACACCTCCGCAGGACCGTCACATCGGACGACGAGATCGACGATGAATTGCGGCGAATCTCACAATTTCTCCCCCGCATCGCGCAGTCTGCAGAATAGTCCCGGTATTTATAGATATGGGCAAGACATCGGTATTTGATCTGGACCCTGAACGGCTGAACCGACTTCTCGCGATAGGCACAGGAGAATCGGAAGTGGCCTGTGAACGAGACGTGGAGTCGGCCGAAGACCCACTTAACACAGAGGGGGGCATGGAGAGTCTCGGCTCGTGGGTGGGCCGATACAAGCTGGCTCGCGTTCTGGGCGAAGGGGGCATGGGGATCGTCTATTTAGCTGAGCAGGAGCACCCCATCAAGCGTCAGGTGGCCTTGAAGGTGATCAAGCCCGGCATGGATTCACGCCGCGTGATTGCAAGATTCGAGGCCGAACGACAGACGCTGGCGCTGCTGGATCATCCGAACATTGCCCACGTCCACGATGCCGGCACAACGAAGAGCGGGCGCCCTTATTTCGTGATGGAGTATGTCGAAGGCTTGCCCATCACCGAGTACTGCGACCGAAACAAGTTGCGCGTCGAGGAGCGACTGCGTTTGTTTGTACAGGTGTGCCAGGCCATCCATCACGCCCACCAGAAGGGTTTTATCCACCGCGACATCAAGCCGTCCAACATCCTGGTGACCGAGCAGGACGGCCAGGCAGTGCCCAAGGTGATCGATTTCGGCGTGGCTCGGGCACTGAGTCAGTCACTGACACAGGAGACCCTCTTCACGCGGCAAGGACAGTTGGTGGGGACCCCGGAGTACATGAGCCCGGAGCGAATCGACCTGGCCGATGAAGGCGCCGACACGCGGTCGGATGTCTACTCCCTCGGCGTCCTGCTCTATGTCCTGCTGGCAGGTGTCTTGCCGTTCGAATCCGACACCCTCCGCGAAGGCGGACTGGAGCACCTGCGGAAGGTCATTCGCGAACAGGACCCGAAGACACCCAGCACACGCCTCACGGGAATGGGTGAGAAGGCTTCTGAAGTTGCCCTCAACCGCCAGACCAATGTCCGGGCGTTGGCACACAGTCTCCACAAGGAATTGGAGTGGATTCCGCTGAAAGCCATGCGCAAAGAGCGCGAGCGCCGTTACCAGTCTGCTGCAGAACTCGCCCAGGACATTGACAACTACCTCGGCGGTGCTCCCTTGACCGCCGGGCCACCCGGCAGGTTCTATAGACTCAAGAAATGTGTCAGTCGTCACCGTACGTCGGTTGCAGCCGTTGCCGTCGTGGGGCTGACCATCATCGTGGGGTCTCTCATCAGTCTGAGTTTGTACGTGCGAGCCCAAGTCCAGGCGAGCCAGTCCCAGGTCTTGAGCGATTTGCTGACCGGTACGATGCTCCCGGCCCTCAGTCCGTACCGAGCCCAGGGAGGAGAGGTCACCGTCATATCTGCACTCGATACGGTGGCAGCCTCTATCGAAGACCAATTTCAGGATGCTCCGGTGCTTGAGGCGGATGTTCGGCACGGGTTGGCAATGACCTACTGGGGTCATGCAGCATACGAGCGTGCGACCCAGCATCTGCGGCGTGCTCTTGACCTTCGTCAACGAGAACTCGGCGACACCCACCTGAAGACAATCTCATCCACGTTCCGCCTGGGTATGGCTCTTCACTATTCCAGGCGTTTTCTGGAGGCCCAGGGGTTCTTGGTTGAGGCCGTGGCACGCTACAAGCACGCACTGGGAGACAGGCACAACCAGACGCTATTCGTCACGACGATCCTGGCCTGGAATTACATCAAGCTGGGCGAAAACGACGAGGCCATACGGTTGGCCGAAGACGTACTTGCCGCCGTCCGCAGCTCGACGAGCAGGCAGAGCAGCACTGAAGTGAGGGCCATGTACACGATCGGCCTGGCGCAGCTCCATCGAGGCGATTTTGCCGAAGCCGAGAGATGGCTGGCCCTGGCCGTGCAAGGGGCCGAACGCGTGAAGGCCGAGGACCATAGCTGGTTGGTGAACTTCCCGGGCTGGCTCGGGCGGGCCTGCACGGTACAGGGCAAGTACAAGGAGGCCGAGCGGGTACTGACCGAGACGTTGACACGTGCCAGGCGGGTGTTCGGCAACAACCACTGGGAGACGTCACAGGTGCTGAGGAACCTGATACGCCTGTACGTTGCCTGGAACAAGCCGGCGGAAGCCCACAGATGGCGCATGGAACTGTCCGCGATCGCATCCGAAGACTCCTCCCGCGGTCCAAGTGACTTCCATCATGATGCGCAGAACGGAACATATACAATTCGATACGATCCCGGTGTAAGTATGGGCTTGGTTGACATCCTGGATGAGTTCTGCTTTGCCCGAAAGACGCTGGCTGGAGACGGCACGATTACAGGGCGAATCGACGGTTTCGACCAGGTTGCCCGCGACTCAAGGGCAGGCGTGATGATTCGCGACACCATGGCGCCGACGTCCGTGCACGCCTGCGTCCTTGTCAGGCCATGGGACGCGGTTGAGCTTGTGTGGCGCGATGCTGAGCGTGGGCCGACACGGAGGAAGCGTACTTGTGCCAAAGATATCCACTTGCCGCACTGGGTGAGACTCCGACGCTCCGGCAACGTCTTCATGGCAGAACACTCGAGCGACGGTGAAGACTGGAAGCCGGTGGGAGGTCCGGATACGAATCAGTCCGGCCCGATCGAGATCGTCATGAACGAAACGGTACACGTCGGCCTGGTCGTGATTACTCTCGGTGACACAATGCCGGGCGAGGCAAGTGACCCCACCGAGGTCCGATT
>Ga0272442_10006621_pt1 | contig 15198 bp, 10 predicted proteins | sample SSMForm2O_FD_200262 | JGI IMG/M metagenome (GOLD analysis project Ga0272442, IMG submission 200262) | Marine sediment archaeal communities from Little Sippewissett salt marsh, Falmouth, MA, United States - SSM-Form-2O | ecosystem: Environmental > Aquatic > Marine > Wetlands > Sediment ...
CACTGGTAAGACACGTCTTGCCGTGGTCGATGTGACCTATAGTGCCTACGTTAACATGCGGTTTAGTGCGTTCAAATTTTTCCTTTGCCATATCAGGCCTCCGTCGTTAGTGGTTTATCGGTTAAGATAAGACATCTCTATTATCTAGTTCCCTCAAGAATTTTTTCCACTATATTTTTAGGCACTTCTTGATAGCAAGAAGGCTCCATTGTATATGTAGCGCGCCCCTGAGTCAAGCTTCTTATTGCGGTGGCGTAACCACATACCTCGCTTAACGGGACCAGCCCCGTTATGATCTTGGTATTTCCTTTTTGATCTATAGATTCTATTTTAGCCCTTCTTGAATTCAGGTCGCCTATCGCATCCCCGAGATATTCTTCGGGCGTCACGACCTCTATCCTCATTATCGGCTCGAGAAGGATGCTTGCCCCCTTTTTAAGCCCGTCGGTAAATGCTATGCTTCCTGCCATTTTAAAGGCAAGGTCCGATGAATCAACCTCGTGATAAGAACCGTCTACAAGCTTTATATGAACGTCCGTCACCGGATAGTTCAAAAGCGTTCCGTTTTTGGCGGCGGTTTCCACTCCTTCCTTCACGGAAGTTATATATTCCCTGGGAATGGCGCCTCCGGTAATTTTGTTTTCAAAGACGATTCCTTCGCCGGATCGGGCGGGTGAAATATCAAGGACGACGTGACCATATTGGCCCCTTCCCCCGGTCTGCTGAATGAATTTGCCTTCTATCCTGGTGCTTTTGGTTATGGTTTCCTTATAGGCAACCTGCGGTTTACCCACGTTGGCACCTACCTTGAACTCCCTCAGAAGTCTGTCTATCATGATCTCCAGATGCAATTCCCCCATGCCGGATATTATGTTTTCGCCGGTCTCTTTATTGTAAGCTACGCTGAAGGAGGGGTCTTCTTCTATCAATTTATGCAGTCCGGCCGCAAGCCTTTCCTGGTCTGCTTTCGTCTTGGGTTCTATTGCCATGGATATGACCGGCTCTGGAAATTCAATGTTTTCAAACTGAATGAGTGCGTCCTTATCGCATAGTGTGTCACCGGTGGAGGTCGATTTAAGACCTACGCAGGCTACTATGTCGCCGGCGTCCACACTTGAGCATATTTCCTGTTTATTGGCGTGAAGGCGAACCAGTTTGCCTATGCGCTCTTCCTTGTCTTTATTCACGTTGTAGATGTAACTGCCGGATTTGAGTTGACCCGAATACACCCTGACGAATATCAGTTTTCCCACGTAAGGATCGGACATTATCTTGAATGCAAAACAGCTGAGCTTTTCGTTTTTTGAGGCCTTTCTTGTTTCTTCGGTTCCGTCTTCGGGATTGAAACCCTTCGGAGATGGTATGTCAATAGGCGAAGGAAGATAATTGCATATGGCGTCCAATAGGAATTGCGTTCCAATGTTTTTAAGCGCGGATCCGCACAGCACGGGGATAAATTTATTTGCCAAGGTGTTTCGCCTTATCATCTCTATCATCTCGTGAGGATAAATTCCTCCGTCGTGAATATATCTGTCCATTACCTCGTCGTCTATCTCGGCAAGCTTTTCCACCAGGTTGTGCCTGTATTCGCTTGCCAAGGATTTCATTTCCTCTGGTATCGGCTGGGCCTTATAATTGGTTGCTTCTCCTTCCCCTTCAAAAATAAAGGCGCGCATGGTAATGAGATCTACAATGCCCCTGAAGGAATCCTCCGACCCTATGGGTATCTGGACCGGTTGAGCGTTGGCCATAAGTTTCTCATGCATGTCTCTTATGGCGGCGAAGAAATCCGATCCCGTCCTGTCCATCTTGTTGATATAAGCTATCCGCGGGATACCGTATGACTCGGCCTGCCTCCATACCGTTTCGGACTGAGGCTGCACTCCTCCGACGGCACAGAGTACCACTACTGCGCCGTCCAGCACCTTCAGAGATCTTTCAACCTCGACCGTAAAATCGACATGTCCGGGCGTGTCGATTATATTGATTTTCTTTGAGTTCCAGAAACAGGTCGTAGCGGCGCTTGTTATTGTTATACCGCGCTCCTGCTCTATCTCCATCCAGTCCATAGCCGTATTTCCTTCGTCCACGTTCCCCATCCTGTAGAGCTTGCCGGTATGGTAGAGTATTCTTTCGGTAGACGTGGTCTTGCCCGCGTCTATATGCGCTATTATTCCTATATTTCTAATGTCTTTCAGATATGTGTCTATCATGGTGCTTTTCTCTTCGCTCGCTTCCTGTGCTATTGCCATCGTTACATTTTTCTCCGAATATCGGCTTAAGGCACTTGGCCCGAACCTTTTTGAGGTTTTACCATCTGTAGTGGCTGAACGCCTTATTGGCTTCTGCCATTTTATGGGTGTCTTCTTTCTTCTTGAACGCGGAGCCGGTCTTGTTGTACGCATCCAGCAGCTCGCCTGCCAACTTTTCCTGCATCGGCTTGCCCTTTTTGCTTCTTGCGAAATCCCTGATCCACCTGAATGCCAAAGCCATGCTGCGGTTTTGGGGTACCTCTACGGGGACCTGATAGGTGGCGCCTCCGACCCTGCGCGGTTTAACCTCCAGAAGAGGCCTCACGTTGTCTATTGCTTTTTCGAATATTTCGAGGGGCTTTTTTCCGGTTTTTTTGGCAAGAATATCGAAACTTTTATAAACGATACCCTCTGCCTTGGATTTCTTTCCCTTTAGCATCAGACTTGCTATGAATTTCGAAACCTGCTTGGAATTAAATTTCAGATCCGGTTGAGTCACTCTTTTTGGCGCGCGTCTTCTTCTCATTGCATAAAACTCCGTTTTTTATAGAGAGGCCTGCTCTTGCCCGCGATTATTTGGGTCTTTTAGCCCCGTATTTTGACCTTGATTTCTTTCTGTTCGCCACACCCATGGTATCAAGCGTGCCGCGCACAATATGATAGCGGACGCCCGGTAGGTCCTTGACCCTTCCCCCTCGGATAGTAACTATTGAATGCTCCTGAAGGTTATGTCCTTCGCCGGGTATATAGGAGGTAACTTCCATGCCGTTGGTAAGCCTGACCCTTGCCACCTTTCTCAGCGCGGAATTCGGTTTTTTGGGTGTTTGCGTCTTGACCTGCAGGCATACGCCTCTGCGTTGAGGGCAACTCTGGAGGGCAGGCGATTTGGTCTTGGATTTAAAGGTCTTTCGTCCAAGCCTTATAAGTTGATTGATTGTCGGCATAATGCGATTTTACTCCCTTTTTTCAATATCTGATTTTTTGTCTTTCTTTTATTTTTTGGATTCTACGGTTTCCTTTTCGCTTTTTTCTTTTTGTTCTTTGTTTTCTCTCGTAATGTGGATCTCCCTGTGGATGCGCAGACCCGTGCCTGCGGGAATCAGATGGCCCATGATAACGTTTTCCTTTAGGCCGAAAAGCTCGTCACGCTTTCCGCTTGCCGCGGCATCCGTGAGGACGCGCGTGGTTTCCTGGAAACTTGCGGCCGAAATAAAGCTTTCCGTAGTGAGGCTGGCTTTCGTTATACCCAAAAGAAGCGGAGAGGCTTTAGCCGCAGCTTTCTTTTTCTTGATTACCCTCTCGTTTTCTTTTTGAAAGATGAACTTATCGACCTGCTGCCCCAGCAGAAATTCGGTGTCTCCGGGATCTTCTATCTTTACCTTTTTAAGCATCTGCCGGACAATTACCTCTATATGCTTATCGTTGATCTTGACTCCCTGTAGCCTATAGACTTCCTGCACTTCGTTTACCAGGTATTCCTGAAGGGCGTGTATGCCGCTTATTCTCAAGATGTCCTGAGGTACTATCGGGCCGTCTATAAGCTGCTGCCCCGCTACTACCTTATCCCCCTTGTACACATTGAGGTGTTTGCCCGGAGCTATAAGATATTCTTTTGTCATGCCGCTCGGGTTTTTAATTATTACCCTTCTCATGCCTTTTTTGGATTCGCCGAATTCCACGGTGCCGTCGATTTCGCTTATCAGCGCCGGTTCCTTGGGCTTGCGGGCCTCAAAGAGCTCGGCCACTCTCGGCAGGCCACCGGTAATATCCTTTGTCTTTATTACCACTCGCGGCGTCTTGGCCAAAAGTTGCCCCGGTTTCACGTTTTCCCCTTCCTTTACTACTATATGAGCCCCGGAAGGTATCGGATAGATTGCTATTACTTCGCCCTTTTCATCCGTTATGAGTATCTGCGGATGGTAATCCGCCTTGTGTTCTATTACTACCTTGCTTATGATTTTGGTGGCCTCGTCCACCTCTTCGCGGACAGTGACTTCCTCCTTTATATCTTCATACTTGATGATTCCGCCTTTTTCGGTCATTATGGGGGTTGTGTAGGGATCCCATCTGACGAATATCGTGCCCTGCTTGATCTCCTTGCCGTCTTCTACCATAATGCTGGCGCCCTGAGGTACCGCATGCCTTTCTAGCTCCCGTCCGTCAGAATCGTTTATGCTGATTTGTCCGTTCCTGTTGAGTATTATATACCGGACCTCGTTACCGGCTTTTACGGCTTTCAGGCCATGGTACTTCGCTATACCGTCGTTCTTTGCCTCTATGTAGGATTGCTCCACTACTCTGCTTGCTGTACCGCCTATGTGGAATGTGCGCATGGTAAGCTGAGTTCCCGGTTCCCCGATGGACTGTGCCGCGATTATGCCGACGGCTTCGCCTAGCTCCACCATGCGTTTTGTCGCCAGGTTTCTCCCGTAACATTTGGCGCATGCGCCTCTTTTACTTTCGCAGGTTAGCACGCTTCTTATCCTTATCTTCTCTATGCCGGCTTCCTCTATCTTATCGGCTTTTTCTTCGGTTATTTCTTCCCCGGCCTTCACTATGATATCGTCGCTTATTAGGTCCGCGATATTATCCAGTGCCACTCTGCCGATAATTCTCTCTTTAAGGCTGACCACTACCTCATCGCCTTCTATTATCGCGGTTGTCGTTATGCCGTTGATAGTACCGCAATCCGGTTCCGTCACTATGACATCTTGGGCCACGTCCACGAGCCGCCTTGTCAGATATCCGGAATCGGCCGTTTTAAGAGCGGTATCCGCCAGACCTTTTCTGGCTCCGTGCGTCGATATAAAGTACTCTAGCACTGTGAGCCCTTCCCTGAAATTGGCGGTAATGGGGTTCTCTATGATTTCCCCGGAAGGCTTGGCCATAAGTCCTCTCATCCCCGCCAGCTGTCTTATCTGCTGCTTGGAACCCCTCGCTCCTGAATCCGCCATCATAAATATGGGATTGAAAGTCTCCAGTTCCTTGAATATGAGATCGGAGACCTGTTCGGTGGCGTGGGTCCATATGTCGATTACCTTGTTATATCTTTCTCCGTTTGTAATAAGCCCTTTCCTGTACTGGTTTTCCACGCTGTCTACCTCACGTTGCGCCTTGTCTATTATGACGGTTTTCTTCTCCGGAATTTTCAGGTGATCTATCGCAATGGAAAGACCGGCCATGGTGGCTATTTCAAACCCTATTTTTTTAAGGTCGTCCAGAAGTTCTACGGTTCTGTAGTGGCCGAACCTTGCATAACACTCACTTATGATTTTACTCAGCTTGCTCTTGTTCATGACCTCGTTAACAAAGGCTGTCTCCTCCGGGAGATGCTCGTTGAAGATTATCCTGCCGGGGGTTGTCTGTAAAAGTTGCCCGTCTACAACTGCCTTTATCTTTGCGTGCAAATGTACCTCTTCGTCGTAATAGGCAATTAGGGCTTCGTCCTTTGACGCGAATACATACCCGTTGCCCTTTACGCCGTCTCTGGATTTAGTGAGATAGCAGCAGCCCAAGACTATATCCTGCGAGGGAACGGCTATGGGACGGCCGTCGCTGGGTGAAAATATGTTATTGGCGGCCAGCATGATGAGCCGAGCCTCCATCTGCGCCTCCGTAGAAAGAGGTACGTGAACGGCCATTTGATCCCCGTCGAAGTCCGCATTAAAGGCGGCGCACACAAGAGGATGTATACGTATCGCCTTGCCCTCTATGAGTTTGGGCTGGAAGGCCTGGATCCCCAATCTGTGAAGAGTCGGAGCTCTGTTTAAAAGCACAGGGTGTTCCTTTATTACTTCGTCAAGAATGTCCCAGACTTCAAGTTTAGCCCTCTCAACCATGCGCTTTGCGCTCTTTATGGTGTGGACGAATCCTTTTTCCTTAAGTTTTTTTATGATGAACGGTTCGAACAGCTCAAGCGCCATCTTTTTCGGCAGGCCGCATTCATGAAGTTTTAACTCCGGTCCTATTACAATTACGCTTCTTCCCGAATAGTCCACTCTCTTTCCGAGCAGATTCTGCCTGAACCTGCCCTGCTTACCCTTGAGCATGTCGCTCAGAGATTTTAGAGGCCTGTTGCCCGGTCCGAGCACCGCTCTTCCGTGGCGTCCGTTGTCGAATAGCGCATCCACTGCTTCCTGAAGCATCCTTTTTTCGTTTCTTACGATGACTTCAGGAGCTTTTAATTCCATAAGCTTTTTGAGTCTGTTGTTCCTGTTTATGACCCTCCTGTAGAGGTCATTAAGGTCACTGGTGGCGAACCGCCCTCCATCCAGCGGTACAAGCGGCCTCAGATCCGGCGGGATAACGGGTATAACATCCATTATCATCCACGCAGGATCATTTTCCGAACGGTTGAAGCTTTCTATTACGCGCAGTTGTTTGCTGAGCTTCTTTTTGGTTTGGTCGGTTTTGGTTTCTTTTATTGAATTTTTAAGGCGTTTGGCCATATCGTCGATCTTGATCTCCTTGAATAGTTCCCTTATGGCCTCCGCGCCCATCATTGCCTTGAATACCGTTCCGAATTTTTCCTTGTATTCCCTGAATCTTTCTTCGGTAAGAAGCTCCTTTTTCTTCAGCGGAGTATCTCCGGGATCTGTTACGATATATTCTTCGTAGTAGATTACCCTTTCCAGGTCACGCAGGGAAAGCTCCAATAGGGCGCTCATTCTTGAGGGCGAGGCCTTGAAGAACCATACATGGGATACAGGGGCTGCCAGATCTATATGGCCCATTCTCTGCCTTCGCACGCTTGAACGGGTCACCTCTACTCCGCATCTGTCGCATACGATTCCTTTGTGCTTTATCCTCTTATACTTTCCGCACGAGCACTCCCAGTCCCTGGTAGGCCCGAATATCTTCTCGCAGAAAAGCCCGTCCTTTTCCGGCTTGAATGTTCTGTAATTTATAGTCTCGGGTTTTCTCACCTCTCCCCTTGACCAGGATCTAATTACTTCAGGGGAGGCTATTTTGATTGTCACGGCGTCAAACGGATTTTCAAAACTGGTTAGATTTCCTTCTGCAGAGCTTTTCTCGCTTTGCGCAGCTGCGTTCTTTTCCAGTACAACGTCAAGCCCGAGGCTCTGTAGTTCTTTTATGAGGACGTTGAAGGATTCAGGAGTGCCGGGCTGGAAGGTATTCTCTCCCTTGACTATGGATTCGTAAATTCTGGTTCTGCCCAGTACATCGTCGCTCTTTACGGTTAAGAGCTCCTGAAGCGTGAATGCCGCGCCGTATGCCTCTAGCGCCCACACCTCCATTTCGCCGAACCTCTGGCCCCCGAACTGCGCCTTTCCTCCGAGCGGCTGCTGGGTAACAAGAGAATAGGGGCCTATGGAACGGGCGTGAATTTTATCATCTACGAGATGAGCGAGTTTCATCATGTAGATGTAGCCTACGGTAACCTTCTGGTCGAAGGCTCGGCCGGACAGTCCGTCTCGAAGCTCTATACAACCGTCTTCGGGCAACCCCGCTTTTCTCAACTCTTCCTTGATTTCCTTTTCTTTCGGACCGTCAAATATAGGCGCCACGGCCCTATAGCCCAAAACGTAAGCCGCCCAACCGAGGTGTGTCTCCAAAATCTGCCCTACATTCATTCGCGAAGGAACGCCGAGGGGGTTCAGAACTATTTCCACAGGCGTGCCGTCGGGTAGAAACGGCATGTTCTCTTCCGGCAGTATTTTGGCTATTACGCCTTTGTTGCCGTGGCGGCCCGCCATCTTATCGCCTACAGCTATCTTTCTTTTGCTCGCCACGTACACCGAGACCTTTTTAAGAACTCCGGGCGGCAGTTCGTCACCGCGCTTGATCCTGTCAATTTCCCTCTCCATCTCAAAGGCCAGCTCTTCGGTCTGTTCGTCCAGAAGGGCAACTACCTTTTTTATGTCATCCTCAAGTTTCTCGTTATCCTCTATGCGCAGCGTGGTTATATCGCATCGTTCCAGTTTCTTGATCTGGGATTTTCTGAGCGATTTGTTTCTTGCCACTATTGTAGAACCGGTTTCCTCATCGAGGAGGCTCGCGGAAACCTTTACGCCTTGAAGGAGTTTTGCAAGCTTCTGAATCCTTTCGGTTTTAAGTCCCTGTATCTGGGATTCGTAATATTTGGTTGTCTCCTCTATCTTTTTCTGCTCTTGCTGTTTCTCCTCTTTTGTTTTTGTGCGTGCCTCTTTCCTGGAGAATATCTTCACGTCTACCACGATGCCTTCTATGCCGGGAGGAGCCGTCAGGGACGCGTCTCTTACGTCTCCCGCTTTTTCTCCGAATATAGCCCTGAGAAGTTTTTCCTCCGGCGACAACTCAGTTTCGCTTTTTGGGGTTACCTTGCCTACCAGTATGTCTCCCGCACCTACCTCTGCGCCAATACGTATGATACCGTCTTTATCAAGATTAGACAGCATCTCTTCGCCGACATTCGGAATATCTCTTGTAATATCCTCTTTTCCGAGCCTCGTATCCCTCGCCTCTATCTCGAATTCCTCCACGTGAACCGAGGTGTAGACGTCTTCCTTTACAAGCTTTTCGCTGATTAGTATTGCGTCTTCAAAATTATAGCCTTTCCACGGCATGAATGCTACAAGGGCATTTCTGCCGAGGGCAAGTTTTCCTTCGGAGGTAGAAGAGCCGTCGGCCAACACGTCCCCCATCTTAACCTTTTGCTCTATCTCGACCAGAGGTCTCTGGTTTATGCACGTAGAGGCGTTGGATTTTTCGAATTTTCTGAGTTCGTAGACCTTATTGCCCACTGCTATTTTAGAACCGTCGACATGCGTTACCTTGCCGTTGTTGCTGGCGACTATGACGGAACCCGAGTCCTTGGCCGCTCTTCCTTCTATGCCGGTTTGCACCAGCGGAAGTTCCGTGTATAACAGCGGCACGGCCTGACGTTGCATGTTTGAACCCATAAGCGCTCTATTGGCATCGTCGTGTTCCAGGAAGGGTATTAGGCTGGCCGCTATGCTTACCAGCTGTTTCGGCGATATATCCATGTATTGTACATTTTCGGGTTCGGTCTTCACAAAGTCGTCCTTATATCTACAGAAGATTTTACTATCCACAAAGCGTCCGCTCTTGTCGAGTGAAGCATTTGCCTGCGCTATTGTATAATTGTCCTCGACATCCGCGGAGAGATAATCTACCTTTTCCGTTACACGCCCCTTCTCGACCTTTCTGTACGGCGTTATCAGAAAACCATATTCGTTGACTTTAGCAAAAGTCGAAAGCGAGGCTATGAGACCTATATTCGGACCTTCGGGGGTCTCTATTGGGCACATCCTTCCATAATGTGAGTAGTGGACGTCACGCACTTCAAAACCGGCGCGTTCCCTGTTGAGTCCGCCGGGCCCGACAGCGCTCAACCTTCTTTTATGCGTTAATTCAGCTAAGGGATTGGTCTGATCCATAAACTGGGAAAGCTGACTTCGGCCGAAGAAGTCTCGGATGACATTGGCTATGAGCTTGGCGTTAATAAGGTTGTGCGGCATAATATTTTCTAGGTCGTATATATTCATTCTTTCTCTGGCGGCTCTCTCCATTCTTGCCAGGCCGATTCGCAGTTGGTTCTGGAGAAGTTCCCCTATGGAGCGTATGCGCCTGTTGCCTAGATGGTCGATATCATCGACGACGCCTTCGCCGTTTTTAAGCCTGATGAGCCTGGTTATAGCCATTACGATAGTCCGCAGGTTCAGGACAGTATTATCTATAGGTTCTTTCATATCGAGTTTTCTGTTTAGAATATGGCGGCCTACCCTTCCCAGGTCATATCTCTTGGGATCAAGAAACATCCTATTAACCAGAGTTTCGGCGTTTTCGAGAGTAGCCGGGTCCCCGGGTCTCATTCTTCGGTATATATCCAGCAGGGCATCTTCCCTGGATTTACAGTGATCCTTTACAATGGTGTTGATGATCTCGGGTACGGGCTCCTTGAGTATCTTAAATTTCCTAATTCCGGCGTTCCAGATTCTCGAGGCGAGATCCGCAGAAATCTTTTCGGCCCTTCTGGCAAATGCAAGACCGCTTTCTATACTTACGTCATCGGCCAGGATACGACCGACGAACTTCTCCAACTGCGTTCTTTTTGCGAGGGTCACCGTTTCGATTCCGCAGAAGGTCTTTAGTATGTCATCATCCTTTGACAGCCCTAGAACCCTCAGAAAGGTGGTGGCCATTATCTTTCTTCGCCGATCCAGTGTAACGTGCAGCGCATCCGCTATATCGGTTTCTATCTCCACCCAGGCGCCTCTGTATGGTATTATTCGGGCGGTAAAAAGCTTTTTGCCGTTAGGATGGATGAAATCCTCAAATGATATTCCGGGGGATCTGTGCAGCTGGCTCACTACTACCCGCTCGTCGCCGTTTATTATGAAAGTTCCGGTATCCGTCATGAGCGGCAATTCGCCCATATAGACTTCCTGCTCACGGGTCTCCTTCTTCGAACGTAGGCGAATCTTTACTTTTAGCGGCGCGCCGTAGGTGATACCCCGTTTCCGGCATTCCTCGATATTGTATTTAGGTCTGCCTATAGCATAACCTCCGTACTCCAGCCGGTGTAAGCCGTCGAAGCTTTCTATGGGGAAGGTGTCCTGAAAGACGCCCTCAAGACCGATACGTCGCCTCTTCTTCCTTGATGTCTCCATCTGCAGGAATTCGGCATAGGAATCCAGCTGGATATCTACCATATTAGGAAGTTGGTAAGTCTCCTTTATTTTCCCGAAGTTCTTTATTTTCTCGCTTTTCATCTATTCTCTACCCTTTAAGGTAATGGAGATCGGTTTACGCCCGCATATTTCCGGCACCTCGGGTACCCATAGTCCGCAAAGGAGCCGGCATAAAATAATCCGGTTTTACTTAAGCTCTACCTTAGCACCGGCCGCCTCGAGTTTTTTCTTTATTTCTTCTGCCTCTTCCTTGGTTACACCCTCTTTTACGTTCTTGGGCGCTGCCTCTACGAGATCTTTGGCTTCCTTAAGGCCGAGAGTGGTAATAGTTCTTATTTCTTTTATTACCTGTATCTTGTTTGAACCGGCACTTGCGAGGACGACGTTGAAGCTGGACTTTTCTTCTTCCTGTGCTCCGGCTGCGCCGCCTGCCGCTCCCGGCATCATGCCTGCCGCCATAATAGGCTGGGCGGCCGTGACGCCGAATTTATCTTCCAGTGCCTTTACCAGGTTGGAGAGTTCAAGCACGGACATCGATTCCACGGATTCCATTATGGATTTCATCTTATCCGTCAGCTCGATACCCGACTCTTTTTCTTTAGTGGCTTCTTCCGTTGCCTGAGTTTCTTTTTTGGCTTCTTCCTTCTTTGGCGCGGTCTGCTCTTCGGTTTTTTGTTCCTTTTTTTCTTCTGTCATCATGTCCTCCTTAATTTACTATTGCTCAGGATTCACTTTTCTTTTTTGCGATAGCGTCTATTACTCCTACCAGATTCTTCAGCAGATTCCCCAAAACGCCCACGAGCCCGCTTATGGGCGATTTAAAGCCCGCTACCAGCATCGATAAGAGAACTTCTCTGGGCGGTAAACTGGCTAAGACCTTCACCGTATTCGAATCGACTTCCGAACCGCCGATAAGACCCGCCTGTATCTTTAGGCCTTCGTTCTCCTTGCTGAAATCTACCAGTGACTTTGCGGCCACCGCAGGGTCCTTTTTACTGAAGGCTATGCCGCAGGAACCCAACAGGCGCTTAGGCAATTTTTCAAGCAGCGCTTCTTTCTTTGCCTTTTCCATGGCCTTTTTAAGCATGCTCACTTTCGTTACCATGTATAGAGAGGAGTTTCTTTTAAGCTCTTTTCTCAGTTTCTCCATATTTCCGGAGCTTACGTTCGAAAATGTGGTTATGAAGAAGTCAGGATAGCTACTGAAGCATTCCGCGATACCTTCCGTCATAAGTTCTTTGCTCAATTTACCGAATTTTTTACCCGTATCCATTATTGCCTCATTTATTTAGCGCGCCAACTTGCGCTGTCCAGGCGGACGCCCGGGCCCATAGTCGACGATAAGGTCATACCTTTTATATATATACCCTTTACTACGGAAGGCTTTGCGTGCTCTACGGCCTCTATCAATTTAATTCCGTTTTCGTAAATAGCGGATGTGTCGAAAGATAATTTACCGATAGGAGCGTGGATATTGGACTGTTTATCCATACGGAATTCTATCTTGCCCTGCTTTACCTCTTTTACCGCTTTTTCTATTTCATCCGTAACGGTGCCTGTTTTCGGGTTAGGCATAAGACCCCGCGGCCCCAGGACCTTCCCAAGCTTGCTTAGCTCTTTCATCATATCGGGGGTAGCTATAGCTACGTCGAAATCGCACCAGCCGCCCGCAACCTTTGCTATCAGTTCATCGGCGCCCGCGAAATCGGCGCCCGCATCTTGAGCCTTCTTCTCGTTGGCCCCTTTGCAGAATACGGCAACCTTGCGCGTCTTGCCGGTTCCGTGAGGAAGGGAAACCGTACCTCGTACGCTTGCGGGTGTCTCCTTTGTGTTGAGGTTGATGTCAAAAGATATATCCACGGTCTGGTCAAATTTCGTCTTGGGCCCTTTTTTCAGTATTTCTATTGCCTCGATTAACGTGTATTTCTTGTCTTTTTCCGTCAGGTTCGAAAATTCTTTTTTTCTCTTGGTCATCATCGATTTAAAAACCTTTCTTGGAGGACGTCCTATTCTTCGATGTCTATACCCATGCTGCGTGCCGTGCCGGCCACTATCTTCATGGCCTGTTCAATGTTTTCCGTATTTAGGTCCTTAAGCTTGGTCTCTGCGATTTCTTTTATCTGCCGCCGGGTTACTTTTCCCGCTTTTTCCTTGTGGGGAACGCCGCTAGCCTTGGCAATGCCGCATGCTTTCTTAAGAAGAGTCGGCGTGGGTGGGCTCTTTATTATGAACGTAAAACTGCGATCCTCGTAAGCGGTTATTATAACCGGCAGAGTAAGCCCCTGCTTTCCTTGTGTCTTTGCGTTAAACTGCTTGCAAAACTCCATTATATTAAGACCGTGCTGTCCTAGGGCCGGTCCGACCGGCGGTGCCGGGTTCGCCTGGCCTCCCGGGCAGTACAGCTTTATTACGGTCTTTACCTTCTTTGCCATGATAGTATCATCCTTTTTTATTTAAACCTTTTCAACCTGCCAGTATTCAAGCTCAACCGGGGTTGACCTGCCGAATATGGATATGGTCACTTTCAGTTTGCCTTTTACGGGATTGATTTCTTCGATAGTGCCGTTAAAATTGGTAAACGGGCCTTCAAGCACCCTTACGCCCTCGCCTTTTTCGAACGAGACCTTCGGCGTGGGCTTCTCCTTGGCTAACTCGCTCTGCTTTAAGATGGATTCGACCTCGTCATCCATAAGCGGTATAGGCTTCTTGCCTGAACCTATGAAACCGCTTACCCCGGGCGTATTCTTTATCAAATACCAGGTTTCGTCAGTCATCTCCATCCGGACAAGTACATATCCCGGGAAGTACTTTCGGTTGGAGATCTTTTTTTTGCCTTCCTTTACTTCCGATATCTTTTCGGTGGGCACCAGGACCTCTTCAACGAAATCCTTCAATCCGCTGATCACTGCCCTTGTCTCGATGCTGGTTTTTACCTTCTCTTCATGTCCGGTTTGAGTATGAATTACGTACCAGTGTTTAGGCATAAGAGACCCGCTTTAGCCTTTCAATATAAAATTTATGATCCGAAGTAAAATAAAGTCGGCGACTGCTATAAAAAAGGTGAGTATTGCTACAGATACGAGCACGACGATGGTGGAGGCGATCAATTCGCTTCTCGTTGACCATGTCACCTTACCAAGTTCTATTTTTACCTCTCTCAGGAAATTTGATATCTTATTTGCCATGTTGCTTTTTCCCTATTAAATGCGTGTTGTCAGGTTTTGGGTATATTTCCAGGCCGACTTATGTACTAACCTCCGGCAAAAAACCGGTACGCCCTTCGAAGCACGCGCTCTTCCTCGCTATTCGCTCGGCGAAACCACTTAGTCCGGATGGCCTAAGTACTTCCTCGGACATTTCGTCCTCGGTCGCTCTCTTCGAATCCCTGTTCCAGCCGTGTCAAAGCTGGCAGGCCAGGAGGGATTCGGCGCCCTCACCCGGCTTCGCTTTCGCTACGCCAGGGTGTTCGGGTCGGCCACTCGGTTTCTTCCGCTAGTCCAAGAAGTCCTTCGAAGCACGCGCTCTTCCTCGCTACTCGCTCGGCGAAACCACTTAGTCCGGATGGCCTAAGTACTTCCTCGGACATTTCGTCCTCGGTCGCTCTCTTCGAATCCCTGCTCCAGCCGTGTCAAAGCTGGCAGGCCAGGAGGGATTCGGCGCCCTCACCCGGCTTCGCTTTCGCTACGCCAGGGTGTTCGGGTCGGCCACTCGGTTTCTTCCGCTAGTCCAAGAAGTCCTTCGAAGCACGCGCTCTTCCTCGCTACTCGCTCGGCGAAACCTCTCTTCGAATCCCTGCTCCAGCCGTGTCAAAGCTGGCAGGCCAGGAGGGATTCGAACCCCCACCACGCGGTTTTGGAGACCGCTGCTCTGCCAATTAGAGCTACTGGCCTTCCTATATTATATATGCGTATACACGCATACACGCGTTTTCTCAAAAGCTACTTAATCTCTTTATGTTCCGTGTGTTTTCTGCAGAATCTACAGTACTTGCTTAGCTCCACCTTCTCTTTAGTCTTTTTCTTATTTCTCCAAGAGGTGTAGTTTCTGTTTTTGCACTCGGCGCAAGCTAATGTGATAATCTCTCTCATGATTTTACAATTCTGACTTACGGTTATCGGTTAATGTTTACCGGTCACCGGATGAAACCCTCAACCGGCGGCCGTAAACCGATTACTGCATTACTTCCGTTACCACGCCCGCGCCCACCGTGTGGCCGCCTTCCCTGATGGCGAACCTGAGTTCCTTTTCCAGCGCGATCGGGGTTATGAGTGCGACTTCGAAGTTGACGTTAT
>Ga0272442_10006623_pt1 | contig 15197 bp, 15 predicted proteins | sample SSMForm2O_FD_200262 | JGI IMG/M metagenome (GOLD analysis project Ga0272442, IMG submission 200262) | Marine sediment archaeal communities from Little Sippewissett salt marsh, Falmouth, MA, United States - SSM-Form-2O | ecosystem: Environmental > Aquatic > Marine > Wetlands > Sediment ...
AAACCATTCAAAGTTTCAATAAAAAGACCTGCATCTTCAAGTATAAAAGGTTGGTTAAATCTTTCTTTAATATATTCAACCCCAAATTTAGCAACATCTTCTAAAGAGTCGGCTTGTATTTCAGGATATCCCAGATTTTTTTGAATAACTTTAATCTTAATCTTTGAAAATTTATCTTGAGCTTCAACTAATTTACCCTGATTTCCAGTGACAAAATATATCTTTTTCATCTATACCTTCCCCTTTTAATAATATCATCAATTTTCTTAAAAACTTGTTTAGCATCATCTTTATAATCCTTTTCATACCCCTCAAGTACATACTTAAAGTAACCAGAGTATTTACTATGAGTTGATTCAATTGCCTCGCTAAGGACATGCAGGTCAACGCCTTTTGTTTCAATTTCTGGATTTTTTTCTCCTAGTCCAAAATCAATGAAATGAATCCTATCTTTTTGAATTATCATATTCGAGGTGGTTATATCTCCATGTATTATATTGTTGTTATGAAGTTTGGCTATACTACTACCGATTTTTTTACAAATATCCTTTTTATCGTTGGGTTTTAGATCATTAAAAATATCTTTTATTCTTTTTCCTTTTAGATATTCCATTGTAATTATTCCATTTTTTAAATCTACATCATAAATAATTGGTACTGAGACACCATATTGTCTTGCTTCCATAATTAGTTTTGATTCTTCTTTAGTTCTAGATGATATTAATTTTTCATCAATTTGCTTTATCCTATACGATTTGTGGAGTCTTCGTTTTTCAACAACATCGAAATCCATATATTTTGAAATTGAAATCTCTGCTTCTGCACCTTGATATAGTATTTTTTTATCATTCACGCCAAGTCACATCCACCATATCAGTTCGAAAACGTTGATTGATATAACTATTTTCAACAGTCATTCTAAGGCCACTATTGTACATAATTAAGCCTAGCCAGGCTATCATTGCCCCGTTATCAACACATAATTTTTTATCAGGAACGAAAAAAGATGCATTACGTTGTTTAGCCATAGTATTAACCATATTTCTAAATCTAAGGTTTGCTGCTACACCTCCACCAAGAAGAACTTGATTTTTTTCAGTATGCGCCATTGCCCGTTCAGTAACCTCAGTAAGAGCTGCAAAAGTAGTTTCTTGCATAGAATAACAAATATCTTCCAAATCTTTGCCCTCCTTATGGTATTGCAAAGCTGCAGTTAAAAGACCAGAAAAAGCTATGTCCATTCCTTTAATTGAATATGGCAATTCCAGATATTTTTTACCTTTACTTGCAAGTTTTTCAATTTTTGGACCACATGGGAAATCTAAACCTACCGTTCTTCCAAATTTATCCAAGCAATTACCGATACCAATATCAAGTGTTTCACCAAAAACACGATATCGTCCTTCAGCAAAAGCTATAACCTGTGTATTAGCACCCGAGGTATACAACAGAACTGGATCATCGCATCCTTCAAGAGTTCCAGGACCTATCTCAAGATGAGCAACACAATGATTTACACCCATTATAGGTTTTTTTAATGATAATGAAAGAGCCCTTGCGGCTGTAGCTGCTGTCCGAAGACAAGGTCCCAGGCCAGGCCCTTTTGAAAAAGAAATAAGATCAATATCGCTAAATTTAACACCTGATTCTTTAACTGAGTCTTTTATTATATCTGCAATAATATTTGCATGATGATTAGCAGCCTCTCTAGGATGAATTCCGCCTTTTTCCGGTCTGTAAATACTAATAATATTTGATAAAACATTACATTTGTCTGAAACTTTTTTTACTATACCGACGCCTACTGAATGTGCAGTACCTTCTATACCTAAACAAATCATATTAAAAAGCTGTAAATCAAGGAGTATATAAAATAGATTTGGTTAAAAGATTATTTTTTCTCAACTATTTCTTCTTCATATATGAAAAGAATGCCTTTTTTAAACAATACAAATAAAACAACTGCTATACTAATTATCAAACCTATTATCACATATAGCCAGGGAACATTAAAGCATTCTTTTAAAACTCCATCATAGCTATAATCAAAGATACCATCGCCGTTGATATCGATGTAATAAACACCATTTTCATATTTTGCATTGGTCTTTTTCTCATTTACTGAATTATACAAAATGTAATTGTTATGATTTGTTTTAACTATATAAAAAATGTTATTTTCGAAAACAAAACTTAAAACATCATCATTATTTTTAGGATCTGATCCAATAGAATTTTCAATAATGTCAGATAAACCATCATTATCATCATCTTCATCACCAGAATAAAGACCGTCTAATGAGTTTTCATCTGGAATTCCATCGTAATCGGTATCAATTGGATATTCTTCAGGATCTTCAGGGTCTTTTCCATAAGATTCTTCGACATCATTTTTCCAACCATCGCCATCATTATCTGTTTGTTCAGATATAGCAACTATTAAAGGTGAAGACCAAGTGCCCTCTATTGAATAAACACTTTTATGTCTAACTCTTACTTCATATTCTCCGCTTTCGCTCCAACTATGTTTAGCACTAATAAAAGAATCAACACCATCGACTTCTATCCAACTACTAAAAGTACCATCGCCCCAATCAAATTTCCAAAAGGAACCAACCTCGATGGTATTAACCTTATACTCATATTCGATATTTTCTATTCCATTAGTCTCTCCAGACGGAGGATAAGGAATATAAGATGAAGCAGAACAAATAATACACAAGTTTAATAGCACTATAATAAAAATAGAGAATAAAACAAATTTATTGTTCTTTATAAGACTAAAGCAAACTCTTACCATTTTTATGCATCCCTTCTATACTACAACATATAATTATGTTATAGTTTTCTGCGCATCCTAAAATAAAAAATCAAGTATATTCTATTTAAAACTTCTCCCAAAATCAGTTACTTATACCAATTTCAGCTTCAAATTCGTCTATCTTCCATTTTTTGACTAGTTTTCCAGTAGGCTTATCTTTAAAAACAATTGTTTTTGATCTTGTTTCTCCTTTTATATAATCCTCCCATTTTTTCAAAGGTTTTTGTTTTTGATTAACAATTTTTATCTCAGTAGAAATTTTATCTTCAACATCTAGATCAAGTTCTTTTCTCATCGATTGAATTCTACGGACTATCTCTCTTGCAAAGCCTTCCGCCTCAAGTTCTGGAGTTAGATTTTTATCAATAAAAAGAGAAATTCCTTCAATTTCTGTTTTAGCAAAATCTTCTTTTTCAGATTCAACTATTTGAAAATCTTTTTCTGTTAAAATAATCTTTTCTGAGTTATTATCTATCTCAATTTTCTTGTTTTTCTTTAAATCTTCAAATAATTTTTTTCCATCTATTTTTTGTATTTTTGCGATAACTGGTTTTGCTTTTTCTTTTAATTTCTTACCAATAATTGAATAATCTGGTTTTAATGTCTTAATCATAAACTTTGACGTGTTTCTTTCAAATGAAATTTTTTTAACATTTATTTCTTCATTTAATAGGTCAAGAAGACCTTTAATAGAATCTTCAATATTTTTATCGCAAACAAGTGCGGCACTATTTAATGGATATCTAACTTTTATACCAATTTTTGATCTGAGAGATCTTCCTGCTTCTACTAACTGTCGTATACGTTCCATTCCTTCTTCAAGTTGGTTATTTATTTGTTTTTTATCTGCAATTATAAAATCACATAAGTGAATGCTTTCTTGCATATCATCTGTTTTAAGATTTTGATAAACTTCTTCTGTAATAAAAGGGATAAAAGGAGCCATGATTTTTACCAGACCTAATAATACATCATACATTGTAGAGTAACCCGCTAATTTATCATCTGTTTTTTCTTCAACCCAAAGTCTTTTTCTTGATCTTCTGAGATACCAGTTACTGAAATCTTCTATTATAAAATTCTCAATTGTTCTTGCTGCTTTATGAATCTCAAATGTTTCAAAATATTTTGTTACTTCAATTACAGTTTTGTTAAATCGACTTAATATCCATTTATCCAAAAGGGATCTATTTTTAATAGTTATCTTATCCTTTTTGGGATCAAATTTATCAAGAGCGGCATATGTTGCAAAAAAATTATATGAATTCCAGAAGGTAAGTATAAATTTACCGAGTGTTTCTTTGATCGCTTGTTCATAGAATCTAACCGACATCCAAGGTGCATTTGCTGAGACTAGATACCACCTTAAAGCATCGGCACCTTCATTGTCTAGAATTATTTCAGGGTCTACATAATTTCTTTTACTTTTACTCATTTTTTGATTATTTTCATCTAATACTAGACCAAGAGTAAGAACGTTTTTGTAGCATGGTTTGTTGAAAAGAAATGTAGAAATTGCCAATAGTGAATAAAACCATCCGCGTGTTTGATCTAATGCCTCAGATATAAAATCCACGGGGAAATTTTCTTTGAATTTTTCTTTATTTTCAAATGGATAATGCCATTGTGCAAAAAAAGCTGAACCTGAGTCATACCAACAATCTATTACTTCTTCTTCTCTTTTCATCTGTTTTTTACACTTTGGACATTTAATCTTTAAATCATCAACGAGAGGTTTATGTAAATCAAAATCTTTAGGAAAGTTATCACTTAAATTTCTTAATTCCTCAATACTACCTACACAGATTTGATGATCGCATTTTTTATCTGTGCACGTCCAAATTGGAAGTGGTGTACCCCAATATCTTTTTCGAGATAAGGCCCAGTCTTTAACATCTCTGATGAAATCTCCAAATCGTCCTTGTTGCAGGTGTTCAGGATACCAATTTATTTGGTTGTTATTATCAACTAAATTTTTCTGAACCTTAGTCATTGCAATAAACCAGGATTCCATTGCATAATACAAAAGAGGCGAATCACATCGCCAGCAAAACGGATATTCATGTTTATAGCTCTGGACACCTTCTATGAGTTTACGCTCCTGTAAATGTTCTATAATTTTTGGATCTGCATCTTTTACGAATTGACCTTCCCAAAGTGGCACTTCTGGAGGAAATGTTCCATCAAGTTTTACCAATTGAACAACAGGCAAATCATATTTTTTGCCGACATTATAATCATCCTCACCAAATGCAGGCGCAATATGAACAATGCCTGTTCCGTCTTCCATGGTTACAAAATCAGCTAAAACTATATACCATGCTTTTTTATCAGGCTTAACAAAGTCAAATAATGGCTCGTATTCTATTCCTTCAAGTTCTTTTCCGGAAAAACCATCTATTAATTCATATTCCTGACCTTTCAAAAGTGTAACAGCTCTTTCTTCAGCAAGTATCATTACTTCCCCATGGTAACGAATCTTTAAATAAGATTCATCAGGATGAACCGCAAGAGCCACATTTGATATAAGAGTCCAAGGAGTTGTGGTCCAAGCAAGAAAAAAAGCATCTTCATCCTTTAATTTAAATTTAATAAAAATTGAAGGCTCTTCGACTTCTTTATAACCCTGCGAAATCTCATGAGCTGAAAGCGCAGTCCCACATCTTGGGCAATAAGGAACAACCTTGTGACCTTTATAAAGTAGTTTTTTTTCCCATGCCTGTTTTAGTGACCACCAGACAGATTCAATATAATCATTTTCAAGAGTAATATATGGATGTTCCATATCAAGCCAAAAAGCTATACGGCGGGTCATCTCAACCCAAGCATTTTCATATTTAAAAACACATTTTTTGCATTCCTCATTAAATCTTGCAATACCGTAATCTTCAACACCTTGCTTATCTTCAAGACCAAGTTCTTTTTCAACTTCAATTTCTACAGGTAAGCCATGGGTATCCCAACCAGCTTTTCTTAATATATAATGACCATTCATTGCCTGGTATCTAAGTACAAGATCCTTCATTACACGAGTTAAAACATGACCCGGGTGTGGCATGCCATTAGCAGTTGGAGGCCCCTCTAGAAAAACATATGTTTCGCTACCTTTTCTCTGATCTATAGATTTCTGGAATATATTATTATCATCCCAGAATTTGAGAATTTTTTTCTCAACATCAGTTGGACTATATTTTTGAGGCGGCGCCTTTATCATATCCTGTACTCCAAATAAGATAGCACCCTAATTACAAAAGACCGTTAAAATCATTTCCCCTAGTTATTAATAATCTTTAATATCAGCTGATTTCATAAGTTCTCTAAGTAATGAAGTTGCATATGAACCTTTATTAAGTTTGAATTTTAATAAAACTGCTTTTTTGCCCTCGTTTAAATCATCATTTAGAAATCTATAGTTAAAATCTTTAACAGATGCAATTAAAGATCGTCTTGAACCTGATGAAGAAATAAAAGGTATATCTGGAATAATAAAATCTCTGGGCTCAATTTTTTCTTTTTCAATTATTTTACGTTCAATCTCACCCATCTCGCCCTGTGAAAAAACAGAATCATAACCATACAATAGTCCACTAACAACTGCCTTTCCTTTAACAATTTGTTTATTGATTTTTTCTATATTATTACAATTAACTAAAATTTCTTTAGTATCAACAATATTTTTCCTAATGGGTAAAACTATATCGCCAATAATTGCCTCATTTATCGGCAGATCTCTTCTAATTCTTTCGCTTAATATCTTATTGAAAAGATAAGATTGGTAAGCATAAACAAACATCATCAACAAATTTTTGGGTAAAACTTTTAATGCTCCCACAAAATCTTCAGGTTTAATAACTAGCTGATTAAGAATTGCTCTTTCAAAGTTTAAAATATTTGGATATTTTTTTAATGCACTAGAAAAATCGCAATTATCTTGAAGTTTACTTCTTAAATTCCTAATTTCTTCATCTTCAGCATCCATTGGATTAGCGATATAACTCATAACCCCTTTTTCAAAATCGTCTTTTACAATAAATTTGCCAACAATATGTGTATTCGGACGGACAATTCCAAATCTCTGGATTCCATAAAAATTTGGAAAACCTTTACTTTTTAAGATAAAATTATAGATTTGTTCAATATTTTCTTTTTTTATATGCCTATTAATATCTCTAATTTTTACCACAAAATCATTACCAATCAACATACCAAGTCTAATATTTTTGTTGGAACGATAAATATTATCTATGGCGACATCTTTGATTTTTAATTTAGATAATTTTTCAAAAGCAACATCCTGAAAAGACATTAACTGAGTCGTTTTTGCTCTTTTATCCTTGGTTCCTGCAAAACATATTCTTTGTCGTGAAATATGTAATCTATTTGAAAGTTCTCTAACAAGCGTATTAGTTTCCCAGTTAATTGAAGTTATTTTTGCAATAGTAAAATTACCGTTTTTTTCTTCTTTTGGGAAATCAGATATTTCGTTAACAATAAAATCTTCTGGTACAGTTCTTAATTTTCCACCTACGCCATTAAAAGGTGAAAAAAAAATCTCAATCCCAACTTTTTTTTCAATTTTTGATATTTTCATTCTATTTTTTACTTTTGGTTTTACTTTCAAAGTTTTTAATAAAAGTTTTTGCTTCGTTTTCGAGATTTTTAATTGCTTTTAAAAGAATTTCTTCAGGTTTACCTTTTTTTACGCGAATATACAGACGTCTTTTATTTGATTCTGGATGATCAGTCATATATGAAGCATAGTCGACATCAGTATTTTGCAATAAAATCTCAGTGATAGGATTTAAAATTGTTTCATTCTCACCTGTTATCTCTATTTCTAATTCTTTTGCAGTTTTTTTAATTGTTTTTAATTCCATTATTTATCACTACCCAAAAGTATAGTAAGTTTTTATAATTTTTTTATATCAAAATTTCCATAATCTATAGCTGTTTTTCGTTTTTCCCTATTGTGGCAGTTTTCACATTCTAAAATATTTCCTTTATTTATGAGGGTATGTCTACATTTTGAACACATTGCTTTTATTACACCAAGATCTTTGTCTTTTGTAGCAAGTTGAAGACTAGGTTTTATTTGTGTAACTTTTGCTCTAAATATATCGCCAGTTACATACTCTGTTGCTGGATCTTTAACGTAACCTTTTGATATTTCTGATACACGTAAAGTTCCATTTGTATCCCCTGATACTGCTCTACTTTTTCCAGTTACATGCATTACATCAGCTATAATCATATTTGATCTAACCGAATTTACCCGAGCTAGTACAATATCTCCTCTTTTTATCTCAACTGGTATACTTGTTAATGGTTTTACTATTGCTCGTTTATTGTTATTATCAGGCAGGTATTTTCCAAGCCGTGCTGCTCTAATTATTCCATCTTCTTCAAAAGTTCCATCACCTGGAGACAATTCTTCCGACGTAGAAACTTGTTCACCAGGTAAAACAATTTTATCATCTGTCATATTACCACTTGTCAAATGTTGTTTAGAATTAGATAAGGCAATTAAACTCTAGTTTTAAATCTTGTGGTCTAGATACGAATAAAGTTTCCTACAATTTAGAAGAGGATATGGGCAATATTATCAGAAAGCATATAAGAAGAAAAATAACTCAATTTATGAATTTGTAGTAAAAAGTTAGACTAATAATTTATTCAAATATGTCGAATTCTTTGTTTCTATTATTTCCAAGATAAGATTTTCAGTTACGGTACCAACACCATTCAGTGAACGGAGACTATTTTTCATAGTTGACAAAGGTTGTTTTATTTGAGAAATTGAGTAGGCTGCATAGCCGTATGGTGATTTTTTGCCATCCAGTTTTAATAAATAATCTATTTGCTCCAGAATTACCATCACAATATCATTTTCTTCTAGCAAATCTCTGTAAAGATTTGGTGGAATTCGTCTTGGTATCCTATATTTTTTTGATATAATGTTAAAAGCTTGTTGTAAAGAAGTATAATACTCAGGTACTGTATTTCCCCATTTATCTCCTCTGTAAATATGTGTATACTCTGTTATTAAATTTTGATTATAGTCTTTTAGAGCATTAATAAAATATTCTTTTTGCCGTCCATCTTTTAATGTCATTCCTGAAAAAATGATGAAATCTAGTCCTAATTCTTTTGCTTTCTTGATAGATTCCTCTAGAAACTCAGGTTTATCTGTTATAAATGGAATAACTGGCATTAAAAACATTCCACATGAAATCCCTTCTTTTTTAAATAATTCAAGCGTCTCTAATCTTTTGCTAGGTTCTGGTACTCCTGGTTCAAAAATTTGACTTATCTTATCATTTACAGATGAAAAACTAAAGCTTACAATAGCTCTTGATTGTTTATTTATGTCTTTTATTAAATCAATATCTCTTTCTACTAACGTTGATTTTGTTAGGATATGTACTGGAAATTTATATTGTTTCATTAGTTCGAGTGCTTTTCTAGTTAATTTATATTCTTTTTCTACTGGCTGATAGCTATCTCCTACTCCGCCTCCAAGCATAATAAAGCCCTTTTTTAGAGGAGCCAATCTTTGATTTGGATTTAACTCTTTTTTTAATAAGTCTATCGCATTAATCTTTACCGCAACATCTTTACCAAAATCGCCATTTACATTATATTTTTCAGCTCGACCATCACAATAAACACAGTTATGCATACAACCTCGATATAAATTCATTCCATAACAAGATAAAAACCATGAATCTATTTTTTTGTGTTTACGTAGAATAGATTTTGCTTTAATTTCTTTGATTGACATTTTTATAAATACTAATAGGAATTCAACGACTTTTGAAAACTTTTGCCAGTCCAACAATAAAGACACAGTTTTTCTTTTGGTAGACCTATTGCTTTTACCATATCATCTAATAATTGATATTTTAATGTAGTAACACCTAAATCTTTAGCTATCCAATCAATCATTTTTCTATATTTTTCTGTACTCTGATCAACATATTCAGATATATCCTCTATATCTTTACCTTCTAAAGCCCTAATTGCCTTTCGGGCAGCAAGTTCATCTATACTTCTTGTAGAAAGATTATAAATGCATGGAAACATCAGAGGAGGACACGCAGGTCGTACATGTATTTCTTTAGCACCAGCGTTCTTGAGTTTTGAAATAGTAAAATTTTTTAGTTGAGTGCCACGTACAATTGAATCTTCACAAAGAATAATTCTATTTCCTTTAATTGTATCTTCATTTGCAACAAGTTTCATTAATGCAATTCTGTCTCGCATTTCTTGTGTCAGAGGTGTATAACTACGCCCATAACCAGGAGTATATTTAAGTAAAACACGCCTGTAAGGTTTACCTGATTCCATAGCATAACCTATTCCATGGGCAATACCAGAATCAGGTACTCCTGATACTAAATCTACTTTTACATTATCCCGTTTTGCTAAAAACTTCCCGCAATTCTCTCTAACAGTTTCTACATTAATACCTTCATAATTAGAGGTAGGAAAACCAGTATATATCCATAAAAAGGCACATATTTTATTTGTAGGATAGCCTTTCTTTTTTACATTAATTCCTTTTTTATCGATAAAAACGATTTCGCCTGGCGTAAGAAATTTTTTAATTTTAAAACCAAGATTAGGAAAAGAACATGTTTCACTAGCAACAGCTACTTCATTATTTTTCTCACCTATAACTAAAGGCGAAACTCCATTTTTATCACGTGCACAATAAATTCCTTCCTTTTTTAATAAAAGTAAAGATATCGATCCTAGAATTTTGTCCTGCATTAGTTGAATACCATCAATTACTGATTTGCCTTGATTAATTATCAGAGCTACAAGCTCTGTTGCATTTATATCACCACGATCTATTTCACTAAAAGTATTTCCTTTTTCTATTAGCCATTTAACAAGTTCATTTTTATTTGTTACAAGGCCACTTGTACATATTGCAAATGGTCCAAATTTACTTTCAAAACTTAATGGTTGAGGCTCTTTATCTGATATTACCCCAATACCGCTCTTACTTTTTATTTTATTCGACCCTTCATAAAATTTTGACTTAAACTGGGAGTTAGCGATATCATGAATTTTTTTTATGGGCATCCCTTTTTTTCCAATAAAAGCTATTCCGCCATATTCTGTTCCTAGATGACTATGGTAATCTATTCCATAATACAATGTGGTGATGCAATTATTATTACTGACAACTCCAAATAACCCGCTCATAATTCCCCCACTCGCACTAATCGGCAATTATTATTTAAGAATTGTTAATAATTTAAGATAATATGTTACCTAATTTAGTAAAAAACATTGACGGGTAATAAATGAAGAATAAACTTAAAAAAACTGATAGAGTCATCTATAAATTAAATCAAGTTTTAGTATCGATTTAATATAAATTTTTTTTAGGATTAAGAAGTAATCTTAAAGAAAAATTAGAAATGGTAAAATTAAGAATAACGATAAAATTATTAAAACATATTATAATTTCATAACTGGGAGAGTACATTTGGATACATCAACTACAGTTCAGATCCTACAAGCTACATTAGGCAATCCAGTTTCCAGAAAATTACTATCTGGTTTTGGATTTTGTGAAAAATGTGGCAAAAACCGCATAGAAGTAGCTATTGAACTATTTTTAGATAGTAGAACAGATGCGTGTGTGAAATGCAAACTTGCTGAAAAAGTAATAGCCAGATTATTAATACCAGGTGCTAAAGCTTTTGGCATCACTCCTAAAGATTTAAAAAAAGAATTTCAGAACCCTGCTATGAGAAAAGGTCTTGCTAATGTTCTAACGGGTATTGCCAAGTTTGGTATTAAACGTCCTTTTGTTAGCGGTGCTCCTTTCTTAATTGTTTGGGATATTACTTATGCATGTAATCTTAAATGTAAGCATTGTTATGCTAATGCAGGTAAATCATTAAAAAATGAGCTTACAACTGATGAAGCAAAGAAAGTTATTGACAAACTAGCACGTGCATGTGTTCCCATTATTGCTTTTTCAGGTGGTGAACCACTTGTTAGAAAAGATATAATGGAGCTTTTTAGCTATGCAAAGAGTAAAGGAATCTATGTTGCAGTAGCAACAAATGGAACATTAATAACTAAAAAAAAAGCTCGACAAATGAAAGAATCAGGAGTAATTTTTGTACAAATTAGCCTTGATGGCGCATCTGCTAAGACGCATGATAACTTTCGCGGTATAAAAGGTGTTTTTGATAAAACCATTAAAGGTATTAAAAACTGTGTCGAAGAAGGATTTTTTATCAATATAGCTACAACTGCGACACATTATAATTTTAAAGAAATTCCAAAAATCATAGATCTATGCGAGGAATTAGGTGTAAAATGGTTTATGGTCTATAATTTTGTTCCTACAGGTCGAGGCTCGTTTATATCTGATAATGATTTAACACCTGAAGAAAGAGAAGAACTTCTTAAAACCTTGTGGCAAAAATTAAGAAATAAAAGTAAAGTTGATCTTTTATCTACGGCTCCACAATTCGCTCGTGTTGCACTAGAAGCAGAAGTAGGTATGGATAAAAAAGTAGTTCCAACACATTTTTCCAATCCTGAGCTAAGCGATAGACTTCTTAACCTAGCTGAATTTATTGGTGGATGTGGCTGTGGACGTTTTTATTGCGCAATAAGAGCAAATGGCGATATAGAACCTTGCGTGTTTTTTCCATTGAAATTGGGCAATATAAAAGAGGATGATTTTGAAGATCTCTGGGAAAATAATAGTATTTTACATAAGCTTAGAGACAAAGATATTCTACAGGGGAACTGCGGCAAATGTGAATACCGTTATTATTGTGGAGGGTGCCGTGCAAGAGCTTACGGTTATACTGGAAATTATCTAGCCTCTGACCCAGGATGTATTTTAAACTCGAGTACAAAAAAGGTTTAAAATTTTATTTTTTTAAAGGGTCAAAATTCATAGGTTTTATTTTTTCTAAAGGTTCAATTAACATACCAACTGACGTAATTTTACCACCAGTTTTAGCTAAGACCATATTATCGTTTGTTATTCTAAATTTTGCAGCCCTGTAATTAAATAAACGTTGAAGAGAAGATGCTATAGGATTATCTTTAAAGAACTGTTTACCATTCTCTGTTTTTTGGTAAATTCTACCTTCCGTATCAATAAAGTACTCATCTGCTAAATAATAATGTTCAATCCATGGGTTCTTAGGTTTTAAAGCACGTCTAGAAAAACTTCCAACTATTTCATATTTATACATGTCTCTAAACTGTAAAAGTTTTTCATCAGTTGTTTTTCTAGCAAGTAGTATGTGAATTTCGGCATTATCGGGTAATCTAACTGCACGACCTATACTTTGTATATGATATGCCTCAGTAATGGCAGTACTCACAATAATTAAGCGGCTAATATTTCTTTTATCATAACCTTCAGCAAGCATTCCAACCGACAATAAAACAGGTATACGATCATTATGAAAATCATCAAATGCTTTTTTATCAGGTTTTTCACTATGATAAACTGGGAATCCAGTTCGTTTTGATAATATATCCGCTTGTTCAATACGTTTACAAATAACAAGTGTCGGATGATCTTTGAACTCATTTATTAGATTAACAGCATAAGGGATCCTACTATCTGCTTTATAAACAATACTTCGGCGTTTAAAAATTAAGGAATCAAGTTTTTCTCGAAAACGAAATTTTATCGATTGGTCTTCACAAGATCTCATACGACCAAGAAGTATTCTAATACTTTCAGATAGCTCATTATATTCTTCTTGTTCAATACTACTTAGACTAACAGCATGGAAAAAAACTGTAAAATCACTTACTTGAGCATCTTTTAATGGCACATCAATTATTATATCGCCACAAAAATCAAGAGATTTTTTGTTTGGTGTAGCAGATAAACCTAAAATATCATTATATCTGATGTTGTCAAATATTTTTTGAAAAACAGGACTAACAGATCTATGACATTCATCTACAATTAATATATCGCAACTGAGACCCTGTGATTTTTGTTTTGAAAGCATATGAAACGTTTCAACATTAAAATTCTTAATATCGTATCTGTTTAGTTCTTCAATCCATTGTGACTTAAGCTTACGAGTTGGAACAGCCACGATAATATTACTATAATTTCGATCTTTTATTAACAAAATAGATGCATAGGTTTTTCCAGTTCCGGCAAAGGCTTTAACAACACCTTTACCGCGATATATTCGAATTAAACGTTTCTGCCACTCATATGGATTAAAAACCATAATACACCTAATTAAAATAATTATTCTATATGATAATACAAAGAAATTAAAAAAGGTTATTATTAAAAAAACTAAATTAAGCTAATATTTTAAGCGATATTCTTCATATCTTCATCCATCATTTTTTCAAGATCTTTGTCAACACCTTGTTTTCTAGCAATACTTTGTAAATCTGTAATAATTCCATCCCAAAGAACCTGTTGTTCTACAGCATAATCCCACATATCAAGTCTTTTGGAACCATCTGCTTTTTTGAATTCCTCAATAAATTCTTTTTTATCATCGTCATTCATTTAGGTTTCTTCCCCCCGGACATCATTTGCATCTGAGCTATATTTGACATTTCGGCGATAAGTTCTTCCCAGGTAGCCTCTTGATCTATCGCATAATACCACATATCAAGTTTTTTGTTAATATCTGCTTTTTCGAAATCTTCAAGAAATGTTTTTTTTTCTTCTTGTTTCACAGTAAAACCTCAACTGCACATATTGTAATAAAGTAATTCTTTATTTTTGTTACTAATTTTTTATATATATTTTTCTGCAAAAAGATATACTAAAAAATAAAAAAAATAAGGGGAAAAAGGAATATTTGTTTTTATTTCTTTTCTACTCCGCCCCATTTTGAGATATATAATATCCCAAGCACACAGATTATTGTTATGACAATCCCTACAACTATTGCAATACCTGCATCCGTAGCGTTTTCAAATGAATTAACATTTAAACCTGCCATATTCATTAGTCCAACTATAATATCTCTCCACAATAGAGCTATTATAAAACCAAACGCTCCGCCTATTGCTACAGCCATAGTAGTTTTTACATCTTTCATTGACACCATATTTTTTTCTACCTCCCCAAATTAATTGGTTAGAAAATATATTCATTATTTATTTCGATTATGTTTTTTTCAAAATAAAAGTATGAGATGAGCTAAGACATATTAAATAAATAATAGATATCTTATTTAAACCTAATAAATAAAAAAAGATAAAATACATTTGAATTAAAAATCCTATAAATTGTTCTAATTTTAAAATGAGTTTTTTAGATAAGTAATATCCCCACTTACAATTCTCATATTCTTTCCAGAACAATCCAACATGAGACATCCGCTATCATCAA
>Ga0272442_10006624_pt1 | contig 15194 bp, 9 predicted proteins | sample SSMForm2O_FD_200262 | JGI IMG/M metagenome (GOLD analysis project Ga0272442, IMG submission 200262) | Marine sediment archaeal communities from Little Sippewissett salt marsh, Falmouth, MA, United States - SSM-Form-2O | ecosystem: Environmental > Aquatic > Marine > Wetlands > Sediment ...
ATATAATAGACAAAACGTGGTATATCATTTAGATGATGGCACATGGAATACTACTGAATCAGAGATGATTCCATTTGATGAAACAACAGATAACGATGAACTATGGGATCTATATCTTGATTATTTTTTACATGACAGTAGAGACAACTGGAGAAGAAGTGTATTTCGCTATGGGATTATTATCTACAACAGTTCCCGATATCATGGTTTTTGTTTTTCAAATAATGCATTTGTAATATCTGCAAAAGGTATGGAACAAAAAATAAAGATACCCTCACTGAAACGAGATGAGGTATACGCAAGTGCCTATATGCATGAAACAGGTCATACCCTTGCTTTTTCTCCAATTGGAGGACATGACGACCAAAGCAAATATCCCTGGCAGATTGGCTGGTGGAAATGGCGGCCATATAAAAGCTGCATGAACTATGGATACATGTATAGTACCGTGGATTACTCTGATGGCTCACGTGGTAAAAACGATTTTGATGACTGGTGTAGAATGGATCTGACGTATTTCGAACAAGAATGGTGGTAAAAAAAATAATTATTTATTTAGTGATGAGAGTAGCTCTTTTCCAAAATCAGTTATTTTATAAAGTTTTATATCATGGTTTTTGCCGCTATCGACTTGTTCGACAATTTGAAGGCTTATCAGTGATTCTTCTTGTCGATACCTTTGATCCATACCGCGAATAGCGCCAATAACATTTGTTGGAGTGGTTTTTACATGATATGCTATTTCAGAAGTATAACTGCCACTAGGGCAAATATCAAACAGATAATCAGCAATTTTTTTCCTCACTGAGCTTCGGCGTAACGCACGTACAACTAGAGGTCTCAATAACTCTGGAGACGTTATATTATCCTCTTTTCCCTGCATCCCATCAAAAAAAGAAAGGTAAATCAATTTAATAAAGTAATCTCCCTATGAATAAGCACCTGCATATGTTTATGCATAAGCATGTACAAAAAAATATCATTGATATCTATGTAGGTGCATACTTACCCACACATGTAGGTGCATATGCAGAACCGACAATAAAAATTTACAAAATAAGTGGGCTCGGAGAGACTTACATTATCCTCTCGAAGAGGTTCCATGTGAAACAATTGCGAATTTTCGTAGTTTTGGATTTTGCATTCAACTCTTTAAAATCTCTTTTTTCTTTTTATTTAAGTAATCTTAGTTTTTATGTGAAGTGATTTTTTATGACGATTTATTCTTATTCTCGTTTAAAATGCTATGAACAATGCCCACGGAAATATAAATTTCAATATATTGACAAAATAAAAATAGAGGCTAGAGAAAATGTAGAACTGTTTCTTGGTAAAAGAGTCCATGAAACCCTGAAAAAACTGTATCGTGATCTTCAATATCAAAAAGAAAACACATTGGGAGAATTACTCGATTATTTACATTATATGTGGAGTAAAAATTGGAATGACTCAATCGTCATTGTAAAGAAAAAATACTGCCAGGAAGATTATCAAAATACAGCATCAAAATACATCACAGATTATTATCACAGATGTAAACCATTTAATCATGGGAGAACCATTGCACTTGATGAACGAATTTTCATAAATCTGAATGGATCCAATGGTTACAAAATGATTGGCTATATTGATAGACTTGTGAAAAATGATGATAGCTGCTATGAAATCCACGATTATAAGACGAGTTCACGATTTCCTTTTGGAAACAAAATTTATAATGAAAAACAATTAGCCTTGTATTCAATCGGAGTAAAAGAAAGATATTATGATGTCAAAGACATCGATTTGATCTGGCATTATCTAAAATTTAATAAAGAAATCAAATCAAGTTGGACCGATGAAGAGATAAAGAAGCTAAAGTATAATATTACAAGATTGATAGACAGTATTGAAACAACTAAAGTGTTTCCAGTATATCATTCAAAGCTTTGTTATTGGTGTAGATTTAAAGATATATGTGGGTAAAATTTAATAATAATATAACTGATTTAAATTTGGGGAGTTACTTTCATGAGTGAAAATCAGAAACTTACATCTACAGATAGAGCAAAGATGATAAGGACTTTTTATAGATTTGGGAGAGAATATCCTTCAATCTGGAAGTATGTACAAACAAGTGTCAGTTTTCATAATTTTTTTGAATCGACGAATATTTTTGTTGATAAATTAGATTTCTCTGATATAGATAAAGTAATAGAATGGGTAAATGTTGCAATTGGAGATATAGATGCTGCAAGAAAATTATATAAATCTGTTAATAGACTTGCATTATATCATTTACAACAGGGCGTAGAAAAATTATTGAAGGCTTGTTTAATTTTTACGGGTTTTAAAACAGAATCAAACGTTATCTCATTGAATCATAAACCTCAAAAATTTGCTATTGAAATGATAAATGATTCTGATATTCAAAAAGCAGTTTATGATTATTTCCCTTTTAAAGGAGTAAAGAAATTAAAAAAACCCTCTGCGGATGATGTTAGAGAATTAACTGAACTTGTTACAACGAACAACAAATTAATTGCATTGGAAAAAGGAGACGACATTGTTACTGGAGTATCGTTATTATTAGGGAATCCAAATCCAGTGACATATGATCCAAATGAAATTGGAAAATTAATTAAAGATACTCTTGAAAAAATTGTGAATCCTTCAGAATTGAAGAAATTTAAAAAACGTTGTGATGAAGAATCAATTGGTTATGATAAGATGATATATAATGGAAGTAATTTTTGTTATATAACTATCAATATGTCGTTGGTTTTACTTCCGTTGGCAATAGGATTATATCCTTTTGAGTCGACAACAAGATATCCTGATGAGTTAAGAAAATTAGATAAGAGAATAGAAGAATATACGGCTTATACTGCCTTTGATACAATTATTAGTCAGGTAGATAAATTTGCAGAGTTTTTTAAAAAATTCTTATCAGAAGGATGATACTATGAAATATTTGGATTGAAAATCTTAGATACAATAATAAAATTTTAATCTGCATTGGAGAAAAATTATGAGTAATGAAACAGATAATAATAAAAATTATAAAAATTTATTAATGAGAGGTGTAAAATATTTCATTAAAGATGTTTTAGTGCCATTAGTATTAGCATTCATCATATTTTATACAACAGTTTATTTCATTGGTGAACCACTAAAACCTGCTAGACCACCAGATTTAGAGCTAATTGACCCAAACCCACTTTTCTTTAATCCTGGAGATGATATAACAGTTGAATTAACATTACAAAATAATGGAGAGAAGCCAGCAAATGGATTATTAGTAAAAGCTAAACCAGATTCTATGTGGGATTATTCTGGTTACCAAATAGGTTCAAATTTTTATAAAAGACTTAATGGAAGCTTTGAACAGACGACAGGATCATTTGAGTTTCAAACACCTAGTAATTTCACAAAATATCCTTCATGGACTGTACATGTTATTGCAAATACACCATATAATCAAAGATGGGACTTTAATATCACATATTCTTATAAACCAATTTATGGAGAATATAGGTTATTAAGATAGCGAAATTTTAATCAAAATCATAGTTCTAATTTGTATTATTCTCCTTTAAATAAGTTGCTGTATGTATTTTTCTGTCATAAAAAGTAGAATGATTGGAGATATAATTTGATTTAATAGTCATATGGTTCTTTTGCAGGGAGTATATCCCAGTTGAATTTCCCATAAACCTGGTATGGGCCAGAACCATCATAATCACTCCAATAATTCCCAAAGAAGAAATTGAACATATAGATTTTTCCTTGCGTCCATATTTGACGTTCAACGTTCATCATGTTATTTTTGTAAAACCAGTTGAATAAGCTAAATGACCACAGTTCTATACCGTCAATATTATTACTAAGGTTATTGTTGAAAACTCTTGTTCTTTCAATTCCACCAAAAAACGCGATTCCTTCTCTGTTATTCACTATTTCACAACCTGTAATGATGTTGTTAATTGAATCCCCCCAAAAAATAATTGCACTAAAATTTGAGTTAATAATCTTACAATCTTTTATAAGAGTATCTTGTCCACCATAATCGCCCCAGATACGCATTCCTTCTAAATCTGAATTAATAATGTGACAACTCTCAACTACATTTCCTCTTCCTTCAATTGAAATAGCATCAGACGGAGCTGATTCAATATAACAATCTTTGACAATATTGTTAGAAGCTCTTACATCAAGATCAATTCTTCCACCATATAATGTACAATTAACAATCTGATTAAATTGTGCATCAGATAGGAGAATCGTACCACCCTGAAAATAACATTTTGAGATTATATTCTGTGCGGAAATCTCATCCCATCCTTGAATATATATATTCCAACCCTGCCCTTCAAAATAACAATGTTGAACTAGGTTCTCCTTTGCAGAGTCGAAAATAGCAATACCACAAACCGCGTTGTCTAAAACATAGGAGTCACTTATTAGGTTATTATTAGAGAGAATTAAGATACCATTTCTTGAAAATCCTGATCGTTGAATTGTAAAGCCTTGAATTATTACATAATTTGCTTCAATTATTAAAATATCATTATTTGTTTCCCCACCGTCGATTATTGTATTGCTCTTGTTTTGACCTTCCAATTTTATGGATTTATTGATAATAAGATGGCGTTCATAGTAAATTCCAGGATAAACATATATTGTGTCGCCGTTAGATGCATCATTTAAGGCATCTTGTATCATTGTATAATTCCCTGGGCCACTCCCACCGACATATAATGTGCTTCCATTATTATCAGTAATAGGTTTTAGTTCAACCATCCCATTAATCGAAGATATCAAACAAAAATAAGATAGTAGAAAAAAACATATGATAAAAAATAGAATTTTCCTGTTATGTCTCATTTTATCATCTCCATAACAAATTTTTATCTATAATATAAATACAATCTGATATAAAAATTTTGTTCTAAAATCTGTCAAATATATAACTTTATGTATTGTATCATATACATGAAATTAACAAAACATAAAAAGGAAAAAACGTATTAAAATTGGGGAGAGAAATTTATGATAAGAAAAAAGAGTGTATATTTGTTACCAATTTTGGTTATGCTGATAATTCCAATTATGATACAAATACCAACAATTAAGGGGGGTGGAGGTCAAGAGGAGCAATCATTTACAACAATTAAATGTGCTTTCCATGAGTCAGAACTTGGAAGTTATTGGGATACTTACGCTGAGACGATACCCGATTTCCAAGATTACCAATGGACAGTTAATAACACTGGTTATAAAATTAAATTAATCTATACTACAACAGATGATACTCTTAGCGATTATGATGAATTAATAAAATATGATGTGTTAATTGTTTATGGACAACATTCAGAACCATATGATTATTTTTTTGCGAGTGGAGAGGATAAAGATGAATGGGAAGAAATTAATGATAATTTAAGGAATTTTATCATAAATGATGGAAGGGGTTATCTGGGACATTGTGGAGGGGCTGCTTGGGCAGTAGAACTAATCAATGATGTCAAGACCTGGGAAGAAAAAACTTTAGATTCTTTATCCTTTTTAAAAGACGATATTGGAATTAAAGCCTTGTTTTATGCAGGTCAACCGGTACTTGATGAGTATTGCTACCCTGGAGATAATTTTTTATTAAGAGTTCTTATGAGAATCAATTTTAGAAGATGGATTGATAAAATTGATAATAAACCAACATACGTTGGAAATAATGCTTATTGGCAGTACCAAATAAGAGATTATGGTCAATCTCATGCTGGGTTTGGAGGAGTTCCAATTAACTTAGAGGTGAGAGATGAAAATCATCCAATTTTCAGCGATTACCTTGATGACTCATGGTTGGTTAGATGGAACGGTGGACCTGGATTTTTACTACCAAGAGATGATAATCCTGAAATCTCTGATCTAGCGGGTTTTCAATCTGGTGAAGAATACATGTCAGATAACGAAAATACAAAAATATATGCATGGACATGCAAACCTCAGAGTGCAAAGGAATGGCATGAATTTGGGAGATATATTAAAAAATATTTTCAAAGATTAATTGATAAAAGTGTTGAACCATATAGCCTCGATGAATTTGTTTCTGACTTGTATATTGAACGAAGAAATCTAACTGACTGGTGGCCAACTAATTATCCAATAAAACCAGACTCACAGGAGTATCCTGCACTTGTTGCTATAGATTTTTCAAAATCGCAACAAAATGGAGGGCGGGTGGCCTTATCAGCTGTTCACCCTGAATATTCGCATTGGAATAGAACGGGAAATTATATTGATAACGTTATTAACACAACTCATAACAAACAATGGGAAGGACTCATTGAATGGAGAAATGATATGGGAACCCCTGAAGATAAAGAAGATTATAGATTATTAACTCAAGAAGAAGATTATATCTATGAAAACGAGTGGTTTCTAAGAAGAGAAGTAGCTTGGGCGTCTGGACAAGTACCAGACGAACATATGCCACCTGTTTATGGTAGATCCCATGCAGTAGATATAAATCATAGATATCAAAATGACTCAAATGTTACAATAATATGTGGTTTAGGAGGTGGACCATATGGAAGCCCCTATAATAATTATGTTGTTAATCTATCTCTTTATTATCGATATAACGCAACGTTAGATGGAGCTAACTTTACAAACTGGACATATTATGATTCAATAGACGGCCTTCCTTATCGTTTTTATTTTAACTCTAGTAATGCAAATGGTAGTGGTCAATATCAGTTTTGCACTCGTTTAACTGTAGACTCAGATCCACCAGAACATCCATTGGTATACGAGGAGGATTTTCCACCGGGTCCTGATGCAAACTGCATCATTGGAAATATTATTGCAGCAGATTTCACTTATCACCCAATAAGTCCCTATAGTAGACAAAATATCACCTTCAATGATACATCATATACCTCCCCGAATTCTCATTTTATTAGTTATCAATGGGATTTTGGTGATGGAAACACTTCCACTGATCAAAATACCACTTATCAGTACGCTGACAATGGAACTTATATAATTACTCATAATGTCACCAACAACCTAACACAAACTGATTCTATTTCAAAAACAATCATCGTAAGAAATGTTCCTCCAGATGCAGATTTTACTCCCATATTTAGTATTACAAAGATAAACGAATCAATAAACTTCACTGATATCTCTACAGATATTGACGGAAATATTGTTAGCTGGTTATGGGATTTTGGAGATGGAACAAATTCAACCAGTCAAAACACCAGTCACATCTATAACACTAGCAATTGCTATACCATAACCCTCACAGTAACAGATAATGATGGGGCTTTTAATATGAAATATCGACCAAACTGTGTTTTAATTGTAGATGGCATCGTTAACGGCAGCCTTAGTTCAGATGATCCGCAGAACCAAACTTGGACAAAAATACAAAAAGGAATTGATAACCTAACTACAACAAATATACTTTATGTTGTCCAAGGAAATTATTCTGAAGATATTGTTATCAATAAATCAATGGTTTTAATTGGGCAAAATAAAAACAAGGTGTTAATAAATGGTTCAATTGAAATTGAAAATCCTCGTGATTATGAACTACCAGAGGATAGTAAAAGAGAAATAATATCAGATGTAAACATGACAGGAAATCATCTATTATACCATTTCAACAACGATTCAGATGTCGGAGAAAATTATTCTAATCAAGATGTGGTATATGATTACTCAGGATGGGGAAACAACGGAGCATTAAACGGAGCGATTTGGATTAATACGTCTCTGAAAGGTTCTGGAGCTTTTATTTTTAATGGAATTTCCAACACCATAAATATAACAAACATTTCTGCATTGATTGGTGAAAATGTTTCGATTTCTGCATGGATTAATTGGGTAGAAGGTTCAGGTCAGATAGACCCGATTATTTCTCAGTCGAATTCCTCTGATGGATATTGCCTTTATATAAATTGTACAGACAACAAACCAGCTTTTCGTTTAGGAAATGATATTGCAAAATCTCCTACTACCATTAATAATGGTTGGCATCATATTGTTGGAATACATAATGAGACCGTTTTACAGCTTTATATTGATGGATCTCTAAAGGACACAACCACCAAAACAGGATCTGGGATATCAACTAATGCATATGTTGGATTTGATAATGTGAACAATTATTATAATGGGACAATTGATGAAATCGCTGTTTGGAATAGAACACTATCTGGAGAAGAAATATCTATAATATATAACCTCAATTATGGTGTGGCGATATCAGGTTTTACAATAAAGAACGGTGAAATTGGTGTACGTGCAACTCATCATTCTGATATTTCAGATTGCAACATTGTTAATCATACATCCGGTATAATGATTGATAACTTAAGTGATGTACGAGTTGAATGTAATATTTCAGACTGTGGCTCAGGAATCCGTATCATTAATTCAAACCCAGATGAGTATGGAAAAATTAGGGTGATAGACTGCATTATTGAAAATGTAACTGAAGGAATAGTGATCAATTCGTCGTCCTATATTAATATTATAAGAGTTTTTTTGAATTGCAGTGGGGAATCCCTTAACATTAGTGGTTCTTCGGATTATGATACGATAATAGTCGTTGATACTGATTCATATGGTAATGAAGAACCTCAGGATCCAGGTTCTCCATTTGGACCAAAAATTGGTGCCATTGAAATATTTTATGATTATGAGTCAGAAACATGGGATTCAGAAGATAATGAGATTTTTTATATGTTTGATTGGGGTGATGGAACAACAAGTGGATGGGATGGCCCCTATAGTTCAAATATAACTGTGAATTTATCTCATAATTGGTCAGTAAACGGTGGATACTATATAAAAGTAAAATCAAAAGACATATTTAACAGTGAAACCAAATGGTCAGAAAGCCTACTTTTCAGAACAGAAACCAATCCACCAGAAATAAATTCAGTTAATTACTCATCAAATACAATTGGATTTGGATATAACAAAACATTTACAGTAAACGCAACAGACAACCAAATAGCAAATGACAGTGGAATAAAAAATGTCTCTGTAAACATAACTTACCCTGATAATTCGTATGGAAACTATACATTCACTAGCCTTGGTAACGATACATACCAATACTTATTTTCTGATACGTGGCTGACTGGCCAATATAATTGTACTATCTGGACGATGGATAACGCTTACAATTCAAACAGTTCATCTGGATATAATTTTAATGTAACCGCACAAGCAAACATCACTGTTTGTACAGTTAAAGACAGCTACGGTGACAATGAAACATTGAATCTCACTGATCCCCCTGGTGATAACAGCGGATATACTATCCAGGGAAACAGTGTTGTATGGGATAACGACTATGCAAGACTTGAGGTTTCCCCACATACTAGTAACAATGTTGTTACTCAAACTCAGTATGCTAATGTCCTCTGGAAAGATGATGATACCAGTATTGACGTGGCATTCAGATTCGACAATCCTCTAAGCAACAAAGATATTTGGATGTGGAAAAACATCTCACATAATATCACTGTTGTAGATTACGGTGAAGCAGAATACAACTACACATTAACAAACATTACAGATTACACAGTACTTGAAGAGACACCAGAGTATGTTGACTATGGTGACATCCCCTCAGAACATTATGCCATGGGGACTATTGATTCAAGTCAGACTTATACTATTGGTTTTGACTCTAAGGAATGGCTTGATGAAGAGCACACTAGTGCAAAATTCTTTTATCATAAATGGGGTCCCACTGGAGATCATATTGAAACCGTGTATTATCCTGATTGGAAGAACATTAAAAACCAATTCCAACACACCATCGATAACAACAAGCATTATTATTATGTGAATGATTTCGCAGTTGAGCAAGACCAAACATATCAGTTTAAATGGCAATATAACACACCAGCTGGAAGCAACGGTAAATGGGAGCTACTGGCTAAACTTCATAGTGATACAATTGAGGAAGCATTTTCAAGTGGTCGTTATGTCATGATAGATCCATGGTGGAATAGCAGCTGGAACTACCATAGAAGCATAACCATTGACAAAGATTACATTGATAACTCTCTCACTGACTTCCCAGTGCTTGTAGTGGTTAATTCCACAGTTGGAAGTAAATGTGATGGTGGCGACAGCATCAGGTTCTTAGATGAAGATAATTCCACGGAGTTTTATTATGAGATTGAGAAATGGGATTCTAGTGGTGATAGTTATGTCTGGGTGAACATCTCAAATGTTTTATCTAGTGATGATACTGTGTTTTACATGTACTACAATAATAGTGATGCTGTTGATAATCAGAATCCTAGTAGTGTCTGGCATAGTAACTATATGGCTGTCTGGCATCTTAATAACCTAAGTGATTCTACATCTAATAATGTTGATTTGTCGAATTATGGTGCTGATTTAGTTGATGGTAAAGTCGGCAGTTGTTATAGGTTTAATAAATCGGAAACAGACTGGCTTAATCATACAACGTTTACGGACACAGGTGTGCCTTCATCATTTACAATTGAACTTTGGATGTATAATTATGGTAATGATGATGAATCATATCTTATTGACAAATATAACGTGAATGCTCAGGATCATTATACTCTTAGGGTTTCCAGTGATCAGTTTATGATGAATACTGAAGGTGGTAATCATGGTAATGATTATGCGACTGCTCCAAATACGTTGACAGATAATACATGGGAGTATGGTGTTGGTATTCATAATTCTGGTTCAGCGTTGAAAGCATACCATAATCTGTCTAGCGCTAGTGGTGATACAGGCTGGGTGATTCAAGATGGCACTGATTATGATTTCCATATAGGTTGTGCAGTGGGACAGAGTGTAAATTTTGTTAACGGATCAATTGATGAAATCCGTTTCTCAAATATAGAGAGAAACGCTAGTTATTTGAAAGCATGTTTCCATAGTAGCAATCAAAGTAGTGGTTTTTTGAGTTGGGGTTCCGAAGTTACTAATCTGCCTCCTGAAGTTAGCAATCCATATCCTAGTACAGGCTCAGAGAACATAACTATTCAGCCAAGGTTGAATATCACTGTTTATGATCGGAACGGTGATAGTATGACTATTAATTGGTTGTCTAATTCAACTATTACTGATCAAATGCTTACCTTACGTCCTGATGGAGCGGGTAATACCACTAAGTTAAATAAATTTGGTGATAGTACAAATTGGGAGTGCGTTGACGATGTCGTACCTGATAATCTTTCGACTTATGTGAGTCATTGTGCTACTACATGGGCTAAGGATTGCTATAACGTCAGCAATCACACCAGTGAATCTGGTGATATTAATTCTGTTACCGTTAGAAACCGTGGTATGAAAGGCGGCATGGGCTATATTTTCTGGAGTGTTGATAATGTAATAAAACCCGTGTTGTATGTTAACGACAGCTATTATTATGGAAATGAAACAAATCTTACAACTAGTTGGGCTCTGTATAATCATACGTGGACTACAAACCCTGCAACAGGTCTGAGTTGGACTTGGGACGACATAGATGATTTACAAGCGGGTGTAGCCTTAAAAGGGGATTATAAAACAGGTTATTGTACACAAGTGTATGTTGAAGTAAATTACTCAGGTAACCAGTGGCTTAGTTTCGGTGTGAACAACTCTGTTTATGACGGTGTGTATCATCAAGCATTTAGTAATGCAACAGTGAATGGCCAGTGGTGGTATTGGAAAGTTAATGTTAGTGATGGTAACTCTTGGACAGAGAGTGATGTATATAGTTTCTATACTGGTCAGCAGTCGAAGATTGAGAATACCGGTAGCACTAACATAAGTGGTTATCTTTTGATACAGGCTCAGTATTGGAATTCTACATCCCAAGTTTGGGTTGTTGCCAGTGATACTGTTAATGAGACAACTCCTAGAACTATTACTGCTGGAACAGAGTTGGGCCTTGATACGGTGTTTAATGGAATTGTCAACACATCAGATTTACCAAGCGGTCCAAGTAAAACATTTTATCGTGTTTACGCTGCATTCAGGGATCCAGATGGAAACGTGTTGATAAATGATTATGATGAAAAACTTGAGGCATGGTGGAAGTTCTCAAAAGCATCTTGATAAATAGATAATATAGTGTGGTACTATATTGATTTCAATAACCTAAAAAATTCCGGAAAACACGTTTCAAATAAATCCATTATTGGTTTGTTTCGCGGCATCTTTACTTCAAGTGTTGCCCAATCGCCCCATAGATTATCAGTGTCTTTAGCTCTAGCTTTGATAGTGTAAGTTCCTCTCTTAGTCCATGTATGATGGAATGTGACTTCTTCACCCGATTCAAACGACCCAATCCATTCTTCAACTGATCCATCTCCCCATTCAATATAGTAATATATGTCATCATTGTTAGGATCTGATGCTGAAAAGGTATATGTATATTCCATTCCTACTTTTCCTTCTGCCATACCTTCTATTTTAGGTGCTTCTGGGGCATCTGGATCTAAAGGTCCAACAGCATATAGAACGCCACAAGGGCTTCCATCTTCAATAGATGTAGAGCCAAGATATACAGTCCCATCAGTTCCAATAGCCGGTGATGACCAAACATGTTCGTTATGAATCCAAATCCGCCATCGTTCGGTACCATCTGAGTTCACAGAAATAAGATGACCACCATAACCCGTATTCTCTGATGTACCAATATATATGCTCCCATCTGCTGAAATAGCCTGAGATTTTGAAGAAATATAATAATCTTTTCCAGGATTAAAAGTCCATTTCATAGTTCCATCAGGATTAATAGCATAGAGTTTTTCATCACCAATATAGATAGTGCCTATATCGTCTATAGAAGGTGTGCGAGCACTTCCTTCACCAATCGCACTTTTCCATCTCAGAGTACCATTAGGATTCACAGCATATAAATAACCGTCCCAAGAACCAACATAAATAACTCCATCATTACTGATAGCAGGACTTCCAGGACGGTTGCCCATTTTATATTTCCAATTAACAGTGCCATTTGGATTAAAAGCATAAAGATTATTATCATTTGAGGTGAAATATACCGTGTTATCATCACCGATTGCAGGGGAAGTAAAAACATAATGTTCTGTATCATAATGCCATTTTTCTGTACCATTAGAGTTAATAGCAAATATCCTCCCAATATCTGTTCCTGGGCCTAGTATCCCAAAATAAATCGTTCCATCGGTTGCTATTGTAGGTGAAGATTTTATCGTTCCAGGTGTGTGAAACTTCCATTTCATTGTACCATTTGGAAAAATCGCATATAAGTTATGATCCCACGAGCCAAAATATAGTATTCCCTCTTCTGATATAGCTGGTGAAGAAGACACCCATCCGTCACTGGTATTAAAATGCCATTTTTCTGTACCATTAGAGTTAATAGCAAAAAATGGACCGTTATACTTGTTTCCACCAACATATATTGTTCCATCTTTATTTATTGATGGAGAAGAATCAATACCACCTTTATGTATAAATTTCCATTTTATTATACCTAGATTTTTTGATGTACTGTATGAACTTCTCCCTGTGTGCTTATTATCGTGACAATACATTGGCCATGGGGGATCGAAAAAAGTATCAGGTATTCTTTGTTGTTGAGCTTCATTGTTAAAAATTATCAAACTATCGTATCCAACTGCTATTGGAGAGATTATTATCAAAATCATGAAAGATGCTATAATTCCAATTTTAAGAGCTTGATTTAACAGATTATTATCCCCTTTTGCTAATACTATACTATGCTATAATATATAAATGTTTACACCAATCAGTTTGTATATGGTCCACTTTTTTATAGTATAGAACAAATTTACCCGTTGTATTGCAATCAAATATACAATATTTCTCATAAATCTTTATATATTATTTATATATAGCTTATATTATTGAAAACTATAATATAATATGATGGAGGTAAAAGTGATGAATAAGAAAGTAGTTGGAATTTTAATTTGTTTTATGCTGGTGTCCGTATCTTTTATATATACTTCTAAAGAGTCTATCGTAAAAGCTAGTGATGAAAAGAGTACCGGAACAGATAAAGTTGATTATGGGTTCATATATGAAGTAATATTAGACCTTTCAAATATAATATTTGGAGAACATGGATCGGATAATAAAATTTTCAAAGGACGAGATTTTGGATCAGTTGGGGAACGAGAAGCTGCCACTTTAATTCATAGTTGGATGGACGGAAATACTGATAACTTGTCAGTTCTTAACCTAACACTGGAAAGAATTGGAGATGATAACTATGGTTATAATCCTCTCGATCCGATGAGAGTGTTTAACAATAAAATGGAAACATTAGGCTATGGATTGTCATTTAGAAATGCAACATCAGGTCCTCCAAATTCAGTAATTCCGCGTAATGAAACATTTCCGTTTCCATGTTATATGCTTGCAGCTGAGGAGAATATTAGTTGTGATGATTATTATGTTTTAGAATGGTATAGTGAAGAGACTAATAATTATATTCAAGGTACTGCACCATTAACATTAGATCCATACAATATTACAAGATATAATATTTCATATATTTTACTCAATACCTCGGGTCTCATCATCGATGGTGAAGTAACATCGATAGCAAATTATTCAAATGTCACAGTAAATGAAACAGCTGGAAAAATCCATTTAATAAATGCTTCAGATAGTGAATTTAATGACACAGTTGATATTCTTCAAGAGTGTAATGCTTCTGGTTTTATTTTACTGAGAGATGATATCTCAAATATTCAAAACTGGTCATTAAACGTCTCTGGAGTAGCTGTATCCTCTGAAAATGGAAGCATGTTAAAAAACCTGACTTTAAATGGATCTTTATTTGCATTTCCACCTTTAAATGATTCATTTCAATCAACAGGTTTACTTGAATTTTTTCATATCGAAAATGTCGCAACTTGTCCATTTTTTGAAAAGAAAATATACTTGATAAATTCGTCATGGTTAAAACCCAATTTAAATTGGGCTCGATTTGTAAGACAAAATGAAATAGGGGCTGTGCCCCTATAACCCCGTTCCGCCTTCGCTTCCTCGGCAAGCCCTTCGGGCGTTGCCGTATCCCCGCTCGGCGGTTCAGGTTGCCCCGGGTAGTTGTTGCTGACGATCATCAACAACCGTGATTCCATGGCGTTGTCGTTGACTGCGACAATACGCAGTTGATTTTTCCAAATCAATCATCC
>Ga0272442_10006626_pt1 | contig 15189 bp, 14 predicted proteins | sample SSMForm2O_FD_200262 | JGI IMG/M metagenome (GOLD analysis project Ga0272442, IMG submission 200262) | Marine sediment archaeal communities from Little Sippewissett salt marsh, Falmouth, MA, United States - SSM-Form-2O | ecosystem: Environmental > Aquatic > Marine > Wetlands > Sediment ...
TATTTGCTAATGGTGTTGTTCTTGAAGTAGATACACTTGGGGGTGTTAATAGTGGAGAAGCTACTTGTTATTATAGTTTAAATAATTATTTTGATGTTAATAGTTTTGTATTTGAGAATACTGGTGGGAGTATTCATACACAAGAACTTTCTTATTTAGATGAAGGGAATCATCTGTTTTATATTTGGTGTGAAGATAGTGTTGGTAATGATGCAGTTACTGAAATTGAATTTGATCTTATGATTGATAGGACTCCACCAAGGTTGTTAAGAATATGGAAAGAGTCTGGACAATTAAAAATACAAGTTGATGAAGAATCTAGTTGTGAATATAGTAATGAAGATTCAACATTTATTTTTGGCAATGGTATTGCTATGGTTGCTAGTGATGGAGGAACTGTTCATTCTGCTAGTTATGAAGCAGGAAATGTTTATTATATTAAATGTAGTGATGTTTGGGATCCACCAAATAAAATGAGTTTTACTGTTTACCCTTAAAATGAAAAAAGGTAATTTATTGGGGCAGCCGTTTATGTTTATCTTCTTTGTTATTTTAGCTGCTTTAATAATATTTTTTGGTATGAGAATAATTGGAGGTACTGTAGATAGTGCAGAAAAAGCTGAAATTGAAACTTTTATCACTGAATTTAAAGCAAAAGTCAATACAGTTTACAGTTTAGATTATGGGAGCAGTGTTAAATTAGGGGGTTTAAGAACTCCTGCTAATTTTAAAGAAATTTGTTTTATTCACAGAGATAGTTTAGTTGATTATTCTGAATTAGATGAAAGTTTAAGAAATTTAGTTGAAGTTAGTTATGATAGTAATGATGATAATATGTTTTTTGTTATGAAAGATAAAAGTTTTGTTGAGCCTAGAGAAATTGATAAATTAAAACCTAATGAAAATCCAGTTTGTGATAATGTTATGGATGGAAAATTAGATTTGGTTTTAGTTAATTCTGGTAATTTTGTGGAAATAGAGAAAATTATTTAAACACAGTAAAAGAAATTTCTTTTATGAAAAAGGGGCAAGGTATTCAATTTAATTGGATTTTTGTTATTATTGCTGGAGTAATAATACTTGCTTTTTTTGCTACTTTTGCAGTTAGGTTTAAAGATATACAAGATAGAAAAGATAATGCTGAAATTGCGAGAGGTATTGATAATTTATTTTATGGTTTATCTGCTACTACTCAATATAATAGTATAGATTCTCATTGGACTTTTAATTTTAAGTATAATTGTGATCATTTTATTATTAATGATGATTATATCCAGGATTTGGATAATAAAATTATTTTTAGTGCAAAAGAGGTTAATACTGATAATATTTTGATTTGGACAAAAGAATTTAAAAAACCTTTTTTTGTTGCTAATTTGCTTTATGTTATTGATTTAGATAAAGAATATTATTTAATTGGAGAAAATTCTTTAGATGATTTCCCTAAGAGTTTGAAAATTAATAGAAATTCTCCTGATAAAGATGATAAAGGTGTTTTTGTTTATTTTAGACAGCCAGATCCTGTTGGGTTAAATGATTTAAAAGAAAGAGGAAGTGTTATATGGGTTGATGGGAATAATATTAAGTTTTTGAATTCTGGTAAAGAAGCTGTTTATTATGATGAATCTACATTATTAGCTGCTATTTTTAGTGAAGATTATGAAGAATATGAATGTGGTTTTGATAGATTGATGAATAAATATGATAATTTAAGGAAAATTTATTATCAAAAATCTAATTATTTGTCTACTTTAAGTAATTGTGATTATAGTTTAGCTAAAGAAATTTTAAAAAGAAATGTTAATCAAGATAATTTATTAGATTTTTCTAGTAGTTTAAATCAAGAAAATGAAAGGTTGTGGCAAAATGGTTGCGAGGTGATCTTTTGAAAAAAGGACAACTGCAAACTCAAGAAACAATGTTAGTAATATTTATATTTATTGTTTTATTATTTGTTGGTTTGATTATATTTTTTAGATTTAATAATATAAGTATTCAAACAGAAAGAGAAGAATATGAAAATTATAAGTTTGATTTGTTAATTAGTGTTTTTCCAAGTATGGCTGAAGTTAGTTGTTCTGAATTGGGTGTAGAAGGAGAATGTATTGATGTTAGTAAATTAGAAGGTTTTAGTAGTGTTTCTAGTGATTATTTTTCTAATAAAAAAATGACAATAAGTATAAATGATGTTTATTTAAAAGATAAATCTTGGAATATTTTTGATAATAAGCCAGAAAAATACGATTCTTTTAGAAATATTTCAACTCCTGTTGCTTTATATTATCCTGTTGAAGAAAAGTATAGTGTTGGTGTTTTGAAATTGGGGTGGTATAAATGAGAAAAGGTCAGGGAGAAGTAGTTGGTTTGGTTATTATTGTTATTTTGATTTTAGTTATTGGTATTTTTGCTATGAGATTTTATGTTTCTAGTAGAAGTGGTAATGATAGAGATAAATTTTATAGTATGAAAGCAAATAATTTGGTTAATGCTGTTAGATTAGTTAGTGTTTGTGGTGATTTTAGTATGGAAGATGCTATAATTGCTTGTTGTGGTGGTGAGGAATTTTGTGGTAGAAATAGTAAAGAAAATTGTGATTTTGTCGTCGGTGAAATTGAAAAAATATTAGATAAAAGTTTAGAAGAAGATGCTGTTTTTGAAGTTAAAAACTGTTTTGTTATTGGTGATTGTGATTTTGGTATTGCTTCAAGCACTTTTATGATAAATTCGTTTGTTGGAAGCCATGAAATGAGTGCAAAAATTTGTAAAAAGTAATTATTTTTAAGTAGTTATATGTTTTATTGGTTTTGATTGTATGAATTGAGTTTTAAGGCTTGAAGTGCTTGAATTTTAAGGAATTTGGTGTTTTTTATATGGTATAATAGATAAATATTTATAAATGGAAATTTTGCCTTCTTTGTATAACTTAAAATAGAATTACATGAACTTAGGAAAAAAGAGATGATTAGAGATTTAGACGTATTTAACTATCACACTTATTTGGAGGTGTAACACAAAAATGAAAGGTGTGATTAAGAAAATAGCAGCTGTAGCTGCTGGTTCTGTGATGTTAGTTGCTTCTTTAGGAAGTGCTATTGCTTCTGACTACACATTAGGAGACTTTCCAGAGCCATTTATAGCTAATGAAGCATATGTAAACACAGCATTAGTTGCTGTAAGTACAGATGCTGCTGCTAGAACATTGGTTAAAGACTACTTAGACCCATTGGCGACTGCTACAACAGGTGGATCTAGTGTAACTACAACTGGTGGAGAGACTAAAGAAATTCCACTTGGTTGGGGTTTAAACGACACAAGCAAGGGTTTTGGACTATACGTAACTGATTCAACAGTTGATGGTTTTATGGATTCTGAAATTAGTGTAAGTAATGGGGATACAGAAGGGGATTATAATGTACATGAGCAGGTAAACTTTTCTACTACCAAGTATATTGGCCCGGAAACTGGATTAACTTATGAAGCAAGCGAAGATTGGAAAGACAACATATTTATGCCAGCAGAAACTGATTCATGGAGTTACTACTACATTTTTGACACTGATTTGAAGGATGGAAACTTATTTACAAACACAACTTCTACATACCCAATGAAACTTGACTTTTTGGGTGAGACCTTGAGAATTGAATCTGCTACAGCAACAAGTATTACTTTAAATGTAGGTACAACATATTATATGGATGCTGGAGATTCTATTACTGTTGGTGGTAAGACTATTACTTTAAGCAAAGCAGTAAGTACTAATAAAGTACAAGTTGATGTTGATGGAGTGTCAGAAGTTATTACTGAAAATACTAATCAAAAAGTTAATGGGATAGATATTAGGGTAGAAGATGTAGCTGATGATGATGGAATTGAGTGGGACTCTGCAACTTTGATTGTTAGTACAGATAACGCAAGAAAGACTTATAATGATGGCGATGAATACATTGGTGAAGATGAAGATGCTCCAATGTGGAAATGGGATTTAGCAGCATTAGGTAGTGTACAACCAGTTATTGGTGTAACCTGGGGATTAAATGTTGATAGCTTAGACGAAGATGATAACCCAGCCATTACAAGCGTAGCTTTAATTGGTGATTCTTATTGTTTACCAAATAACTATGCCTGTGTAACTTTGGGTGACCATGGACAGACTTATCAAAAGTATGAGTTGTCTTTTACATCAGAAGACTTGTATATGGAAACAACAGCTACTTCAGCTAACTATACTAGTCAAAGAGTTGTTAAGCTTAAAGCAGTGGGTGCTTCGGATGATGGATTTAAGACAAACAGCACTAATATACAAGCAGACACAATTTACTTATGGGATAGCGGTATAGGAAATGAGACAACTAGCATTTATGTATTTTATGAAGAGCAAGATGGAACCAAAGCAAGGTTTGATACAAACTCTACTGGCAGTCCTGTAGATGGGTATTATAACATTTCTAATGCAGACTTGTTCCATATAGACTATAAAAGCTCCGAGATTGCTTTTGATCTTAAAACTTCTGGTGGAGATGCTGTCCAAAGTGATTTTAATCTGACTTTAGATTTGAGTGATGAGACTTATTGTGCTAGCGATTTGATTTTCCATTTAGAAAATGATACCACTAATGGTGGTTTGAGATATTTCGGTGAGACTGATGGTGATACAACTACCGCAAATGACTTAATGTATGGTACAACAGATATTTCTGGATGGGAAGAATCAACAATGACTGAATGTGGTGTAAAGATTGAAGATCCCAAAAGTCATCAATCTGGAGACCAAGTGGTATTCTATGTGCCATCTGATATTGATAACTTTGAAGTTCCTGTAACATTAAGTGCAACTGTAACTGCAACAAGTGAAGGTTCAGGTACTGAAGCAGCAATTTTAGCTCCAAGTGCTGTAACAAGTAAAGAAGATTATAACTTAATCTTGTTCGGTGGACCATGTGTAAACACTTTAACTGCAGACTTCCTTGGATTAACATATCCATCTTGTGGAAGTGCAGCAACTGGCTTTGAAGTTGATAAAGCTATGTTGGAGTTAAAGGACAATGGTGACAATGTTGCTTTGATTGTTGCAGGTTGGGAAGCTGATGACACAAAGAGAGCAGCTACTGTATTAGCTAATAAAGGTACATTTGCTACTGATTTAGCTGGTAAGAGTTCAGTAACTGTAACTGGTGGTTTAACAGTTGACGCAATAACAATTGCATAAAAATAAAACTTTTTTTTCTTTTTTTCTTCTAATTTTTTTTATCGAAAGCTTTTTATTTGATTTAATTTCTTGATTTATTATGAGAAAAAAGAGGGATAATAAAAAATTAGGTTTGATTTGGGCTGCAGTAATTGCTTTATTAATGGTCACAAGTATTTTTGGTTATATTGGAAGAGATTCTCAGGAGACTTCTACTAAAAATTATAATGGTTTTGAATTTTTTGAAGATCAAAATAATTGGATTGTTAAGGTTGGGGAGCAAGGGTATGTTTTAGATTATTTTCCTGAAGAATTAGAAGATATAGAGTTAGAAGCTTTTGATATTAATTCTGAAAAGGTTTATGTTGTTTACAATGGTGGGGGAATTGGACAAGGAGCTCAATATTCTATTTCTAAATTAATTAGTTTTTTGAATAGTTTTGGAATTAAAAGTGTTTTAGCATGTTTAGATGAAAATAATTGTTTAGATGATACTTTACCTTTAGTTAGTTGTGATGGAGATTTTCCTGTTATAGAATTTAATGTAGATTCAAAGACCATAATTTTTATAAATGAAGAGTGCATTGTGTTGCAAAGTACTGATGAAAATTTCAGTAAATTAGTTGATAAATTAATTTATTATTGGTTAGGTGTTATGGAATGAATAAAAAAAAGGCGATAATAAGTGTTGTTATAATAATTTTATTTTTAGCTGTTATAGCTGTTTTAGGTTTGGTTGTTTTTAATTGGTTTGGTGTTACTGGTGCAGCTATTGTTAAGCCAGAGTTAGAAACTTATACTTACAAAGGTCCTGGTGGAGAATACGAATTTACAGTTGATGATACTAAAGATCAAATTTTTCATGTAATTCATTATAATGCTAATGGAATAATTCGTAATGTACCTTTCCTTTATGGTCCAAAACAGCTTAAAAAAGAAATTCCTATGGAACCTGATTTAATGGATAATCTTGTTTATGATACCTCTATAGGCGGTTTAAAAAAATTAATTTATGTTACTTGGGATCCTGAATTAGATGAAAAAACTGATGTGTCACAAAGTCTTTGGTTAATTATTGCTAATGTTGTTGCTAGGGTAGATGGTTCAGTTTATAATATACAGGCTTCTGGAGCAAGTACGGAGTATATCCCCGGAGTTCCTCAAATAACTTGTGATGATGCTTCTTGGGGTACTGCTGTTATATATTTAAGGTTAGGGGATGAAAATAGGATTTATACTGAAGGAGATTGTGTTGTTCTAGAAGCTACTAATGGAGAAAATTTGAGAAAGGTTACTGAAAGGTTACTTTATTTGTTGTTGAAGGTTTATTATGATAATTTAACTAGTGTTTATTAGTTCTTTTCAAAAGGTTTATAAAAAGCTTTTTTGTATTGTTTCTTATGCCGGGATGGCACAATCTGGTACTGCGCGGGCCTTGAGAGCCCGTTTCCTTTGGGATATCTGGGTTCAAATCCCAGTCCCGGCGTTTTAGTTAAATTTTTATAGTTTTGGTACTTTCTTTATTTTGGGGGTTGTTTAAATGAAAAAGTTATTTCTTGTATTAATTGGTGTATTTTGTTTAGTTTTAGTTTCTGGATTTGCTTCTGCTGCTAATTGTGGTGGGGCTGTGCAATGTAATTGTGGAGATACTTTAGTAGAAGATTATGTAATGACTGATGATTTAGATTGTTCAGATCATGGATTGATTATTGGAAATAACGGAATAACTCTAGATTGTGATGGACATATTATTGATGGTCCTGGAGCTTCAGTAAATTCAATAATAGGGATTATAATCGAGAGTAAAGCCAATACTACTGTAAAAAACTGTGTTATCTCTAATTTCCGGAATGGCATTTATTTATCAAACTATGCCAATACAAATACTATTCAAGATAATGTGATGGAATATAATCATGTTGGAATTCATATGGATTCTAACTCTGATACTAATATTATAGATAATAACACTATCTCATCATTTACTGTCCAGGGAACAAATATGAATTTGATAAATACCCATAACAATAATATTTCTAATAATATACTTTCTAATGCTAGCATGGGTATAAGACTTTACTCATCTGTAAATAACAACAACATTTTTAATAATGACATTATAGACAATAATGGAGAGCATGGGTTTGGAGTATATTTATATGCATCTTCTGATAATATTTTTTGGGGGAATAACTTTGTTAATAATAGATATCATGCTTCTGAGGTAGAAGGATCCCACAGTAATGATTGGAATATGAGCAATGTTGGCAATTATTGGGACGATTTTGAGGGTAATCCAGGATACCCCAATTATTATGAAATCCCTGGTCCGGGGGATGGGATAGATTGGTATCCTACCCTTGTTTTGCCTGGTGATTTAGATGCTGATGGCGTTCCTGATGATCAAGATAATTGCCCAAATAAGTACAATCCAAATCAAGAAGATTTTGATGGGGACGGTATAGGAGATGTTTGTGATTTTTGTAGTGGATTAGAAGAGAACACCTTATTTTGTGACGATTTTGAAGATGGCAATGCAGATGATTGGGCTGTTCAATCCGGCAATTGGTTAGTTGAAGATGGAGAATATAGTCAAGATTTGATTATTGGTGGTGGAGGACATTTTATTAAAAATTTCATTATAAGTTAAAAGTTGCTTACTTATAAACTTTTCTTTTGAGATTTTATTTTATATATATCTGTTTTTTGTATATTTTTAGAAATTCTATTAAAAATGAAAGAACTAAAGGACCAATTATTAAACCTATGATACCCATAAAATAAAGTCCACCTAAAATACCTATTAATATTATTGCTGGATGAATTTTTGTTCTAGCACTTATTACAAAAGGCCTTATTAAATTGTCTATCGCGCTTATTATTACTACGCCATATATTAATAATAAAATTCCTTGTAAAACATTTCCTGTTGCTATTAAATAAATTCCTAGAGGTATCCATACCAAATATGGACCAACAATGGGTAGAATCGCTAAAATAGCCATTACTAATCCCCATAAAATAGGGTTTGGAATTCCAAAAATTAAGAAACCTAATCCCCCTAATAGACCTTGTATAAAACCTGTAACTATTACTCCAAATATTACCCCATGAGTAACTTCTGAGAAGTTTTTAGATAATTCTTCTCTTAATTTCCTTTTCATTGGAATATTTTCTTTTATTTTTTTGAGTATTTTTTCCCCATCTCTGAAAAAGAAGAACATTAAGAAGATCATTACAAAGAAATCAATTATTTTTTTAGGAATGCTTATTAAAATTTTAGAAGCGTAATTTGTTAAATATTGACTTACTTCTTCTAAAGAGATTTTTATTCCTTCTATTAGTTTTAATTGTGGAAGAGTTGTTTGTGATAAAATTCTATAAAAATTTAGACTTTCTTGTATTAAAGCAGAAGCAATGAAAAATAAAGGAATTAAGATTACGAGGAAAATTAAAATAATTATTATTATTGAACTTGCATTTTTGCTTTTGAAAATATTGTTTATCTTTTTGTAAACTGGATGAAATATGTAAGATAAAATAATAGCACTGATTATCGCTGTTATAAATGGAGCAATGACTTTATAAGCTAAAATTATTATTATAACAAAAACTATTATAAAGAATATTTTAGTTAAATCTTTAACCCCTTTTTGTTTCATAAATATATTTTTGAAAAATTATATATATAAGTCTTTTGATTTTATTTTAGAAATACTTAAAAAGTTATAGTTTTACTCTTACTTTTATGGATAAAATTATAGTTGGTAGGACAGAAAAGATAAAGATTAATGGTTTTGATGTTGTTGCTAGAATGGATAGTGGAGCTACTAGAAGTTCTATTGATTTAAAATTAGCTTCTAAACTTAAATTAGGCCCTGTAGTTAAGACTGTTAAGGTTATTAGTTCTCATGGTAAACAAAGTAGGCCTGTTGTTGAAGCAGAAGTTGAGATTAGGAATAAAAAAATTAAGACTTCTTTTAATGTAACAGACAGAAAAGATATGAAATATTCTGTGTTGATTGGAAGAAATGTTCTAAATAAAGGATTTTTAATAGATCCAAGCAAAGATGAAAATAGCAATTCTTAGTCTTGGGAGTAAAAGTAGTTTGATGATTGCTGAAGAAGCTAAAAGGTATTTTGATCAGGTTGATATTTTATCTTTAAAAGATATAGAAACTGTTGTAACAGATAAAGGAACAGATGTTTATTATTTTGGTAAGAAACTTTCTGGTTATGATTGTATTTATTGTAGGGGAAGTTATAAATATGATTTATTATTAAAAGCTATTACTGAATCTTTACATAATGAATGTTACATGCCCATTTCAGCAGAAGCTTTTGTTATTGGCCATAATAAATTTTTAACTCATTTAGAACTTCAGAAATCAAATATTCCTGTTCCAAAAACTTATCTTGCTGGGACAATCAAAGCTGCTAAAAAAATATTGGATCAAGTTTATTATCCTGTTATTATTAAAATTCCTTGTGGTACTCATGGGAAAGGTGTGATGTATGCTGATTCTGTTGGTTCTGCTAAGAGTGTTTTAGATGCTTTAGAGGTTTTTAATCAACCTTTTATTATTCAAGAATATATTGAAACTGGCTCAACAGATACAAGAGTTATTATTGTTGGAGGAAAAGTTATTGCGGCTATGAAAAGAAAAGCTGTTGATGGGGATCTTAGAGCTAATATTCATATGGGGGGTACAGGAATACCTTTAGAATTAGATAAAGAATCTGAAAATTTAGCTTTAAAAACAGCTAGATGTATTCAATCTGACATTTGTGCTATTGATATGTTAGATGGAGGTGATGGTCCTAAGGTTATTGAGATTAATTTGAGTCCTGGTGTGGGGGGCATTACTAAAGCTACAAATAAAAATATTGCTAGGGAAATTGCTAGATTTTTATATGAAAAAGCAAGAGAAATTAAACGTGCTAAAACTGAAGGAGATTATTTTGAAATGATTAGAGATTTAGATAGAAAAGATAGAGTTTTAGAAACTGAGTTAGATGTTAAAGTTGGAAGAATTGTTTTACCAAGTAAAGTAACTAATTTATCTAAGTTTAAATATGGGGATAAAGTAGAAATAGAGTCTATTAACGGAAAAATAATAGTTAAAAAAAGGTAGAAAAATATATAAACCCTTTAATAGAATCAGTTCTTATGGTATTTGAATCCTTTACTAGTCCTTTTAGAGCAGCGAAAAAACCGAGCCATATGTTTTTTATTGGTTGTCTTTATGCTACTATTGCTGTTTTTTTGAGTCTTTGGTTATTTAAACAATATGCTAGTTTAGTTATGGTTTTTTTAACTGTTGTTGCAGCTGTTCCACTTATGTATAAGACCATGAAAATGGAAGAAAGGTTTGATACTAAAACTGATGATGAAGGAAGAATGTTAAGAGAACATGCGAGGGTTTTAGAATCTTTAGTTTTTTTGTTTATTGGTTTTGTTGTTATTTATACTTTGTTTTTTATTGCTTCTCCCCCTGGGATAGTTGAGCAATTATTTTCTTCACAAGTACAAACAATAGAAGCAATAAATTCTAGGATTACTGGACAAGCATTTTCTTCTATGTCTATTTTTGGGCAAATTTTTCAAAATAATGTTAAGGTCTTAATGTTTTGTTTATTTTTCTCATTTTTTTATGGTGCCGGAGCCATTTTTATTTTAACTTGGAATGCTTCAGTTATTAGTGCAGCTATTGGAGATTTTATTAGGAATAAAGTAGCTGCGATTGCGGTTCCAAGTTTGTTTAGTTATTTTTACACTTTTCCCTTGGGACTATTACGTTATTTTATTCATGGGATTCCAGAAATTGCAGCTTATTTTTTGGGGGGTTTAGCAGGAGGAATTATTTCAGTAGCTATGATTAACCATGATTTAGAGAGCAAGCATTTTAAAAACATTTTTATAGATGCTATTGATTTAATATTGCTTGCAATCTTTGTTTTGGTTGTTGCTGGATTGATAGAAGTTTATATTACTCCTGTATTTTTTTAAAAAATGGAAGAAGATGTAGACAAGAAAAGAGAAAAATTAGTGGATTTTTTTAAAAAGGGTCCATCTTTTTTAATTTATTTAGTTCTAGCTTTTATTATTTGGTTTGGAGCTTTTATTAGAACAAGAAACTTAGATTTATTAAAACTTAGTTCTGGAAAGTACGTTCCTTTAGCTTTGGATCCGCATTTGTATTATAGATATGCCCATTATATTTTAGAATATGGAAAATTATTTGCTGTTGATTCAATGAGATATGTTCCCTTAGGTTTATCTATGACTAGAGAATCTCCTTTGTTAGCTTATGTGATTGTTTATTTATATAAAATACTTCATATTTTTAGTCCTTCTTTAACCTTAGCTTTTGTAGATGTTATTTATCCAGTTATCTTTTTTATGTTAAGTTTAATAGTTTTTTATTTTTTAGTCAGAAGATTTTTTAATGTTCCTATCGCTTTATTATCTACTGGATTTTTGGCAGTTATTCCTACTTTTCTTTATAGAACTATGGCTGGTTTTTCTGATAAGGAGCCTTTAGCAACTTTTTTTATGTTTTGCGCTTTTTATTTTTATGTTAGGGGATGGCAATCTAAGAAAAATAAGAAAGTTATGTTATTTGGTTTATTGTCAGGTATTATGACTGGTTTAATGGGTTTAGTTTGGGGAGGAGTTAAATTTGTTTTGATTATAATTGCAGGTTTTGCATTGATAGAATTTTTCTTGAATAAATTTAAGAAAAAAGATTTTTATCTTTATTTATCTTGGTTAATTCCTGTTGTAATATTATTAAGTTTTTTTACTGGAAGATATGGTGGTTTGAAAGGAATATTTACTTCTTTTAGTTCTGGTTTAATGATATTGGGTTTTGTTTTGTTTTTCTTACACTTTTTGTTTTCTAAGAAAGGTTGGTTTAAGGATAAATTATATTCTAAAATGCCTAAGAGTATTGCATCTTTTATAATTACAATTGTTGTTGTTTTATTAGCAGTTTTAGTTATTTTTGGTCCTAGTTTTTTTGTACAACAAACGGGAGAAGTTACATCAGGATTATTACATCCAATAGGAACTAATAGATTTGCTATTACTGTTTCTGAAAATAATCAACCTTATTTTTCAGATTGGTGGTCAGATTATAGTTGGTTCTTTTACTTTTTCTTTTTGGGTTCTGTATTATTATTTTATAAATTAGTAGAACCTTTAGGAAGAAAATATAAATGGACCTTTTCAATTGGTTACTTTATTTTTATATTGTTTTTTATTTTTAGTAGATATTCTGCTGGAGCAGTTCTTAATGGTGTTAGTCCATTGTCTAGATTTTTATACTTTGGTTCATTAATTGGTTTTGGTTTATTTATTGCTGTTAATTATTTTTATATGTTTTATAAAGATGGAGAAACCTTTGTGAAAATAAAAACTTTGGATAAGAATTTTATTTTCCTTTTTGTTTGGTTTGTTTTAATGATTGTTGCAGCCAGAGGTGCAATGAGATTATTTTTTATGTTTAGCCCAATTATCTGTATTTTGGCCTCATATTTCTTTTTTGATCTTTACAGATTATCTATGAAATTTAAGGAAAATTCTTATAAGATTTTGACAATTGTTATTTTGTTATTATTGTTTTTTGCCCCTTTTATTGCTGGAAGTTGGACTCATTTTGCTATTGGTTCTGTTAATACAGCTAAATATACTGGCAGGAGTTATAATACACAATGGGAACAAGCAATGGGTTGGGTAAAAGAAAATACACCAGAAGATGCTGTTTTTGCTCATTGGTGGGATTATGGTTATTGGGTACAAACAGGGGGAGAAAGAGCTACTGTTTTAGATGGAGGAAATAAGATTGTTTGGTGGGATCATTTTATGGGGAGACATGTTTTAACTGCTCAAAGTGAAGAAGAAGCTTTAGAATTTTTAAAAACTCATGATGTTACTCACTTGTTAATAGATCCTACTGATATTGGAAAATATACTGCTTATTCTTCTATTGGTTCTAATGAAGATTATGATAGGGTTTCTTATATTCCTTTATTTGGTTTAGATTCTTCACAAATTCAAGAAACAAGGGAAGGCAATATATATCTTTATAGGGGACAATTTGTTTTAGATGAAGATTTTGTTTATGAAGATAAGTTATTTCCTGCTGGTGAAGCAATAGTTGCAGGATTTTTATTGCCAGTGCAAGAGCAAGAGGAAAATCTTTTCATAAGTCAACCAACAGCTATTTTATTTTATAATGATCAAAGATTTGATGTTCCTTTAGAATGTGTTTATATTAATGGAAATAAGAATATATTTGGGGGTGGTTTGAAAGGCTGTTTGAGAATAGTGCCTTCTATTGGTTCTGATGGAACTGTTGAAAATTTTGCTGCTGCTGGTTATTATGTTTCTGAGAGAGTTAGTAGAACTTTATTTGCTGATCTTTATTTATTTGAGGGAGAATCAGATTATTTTAAGTTAGTTTATTCAGATAGACCTCTTGCTTTGTTTTCTGGAAGTACGATTGGACCGCTTGCTATTTGGGAAGTTAGTTATCCCGATGATTTAGAACCAAATCCAGATTATTTAGAGGAGGAAGTGCCTGATTGGTTTAATATTGTTTAAAATGGAAATTTTATCTTTTTTTCCTTTTATTGTTAGTTTTTTTGTAATTCTTTTAGCTATGCCGTGGTGGATTAAGAAAGCTAAAATGGTTGGTCTTGTTTGGAAAGATTTTAATAAATTTTCAGAAAAAATGGTTGCAGGAGGAGGAGGACTTATTGTTATATTTGGATTTTTAATTGGTATATTATTCTTTATTATGATAAGAATTTTTTGGTATAGTGATACTTCTACTTCCTTACAATTAATGGCGATTATAACTTCTATTTTAATTATAAGTATTATTGGTTTTATTGATGACTTGTTAGTAAAAAGATCTGGAGACTTATACGTAGGTTTTAAACAATGGCAAAAGCCTCTTTTAACTTTAATTGCAGCTTTGCCTATTGTTGTTATTAATGCAGGAGTTTCTCAAATAAACATTCCTTTATTTGGTTTAGTTGATTTAATGTTGTTTTATCCTTTTTTGATTGTTCCTGTTTTTATTGTAGTTGCCTCTAATGCTTTTAATCTTATTGCAGGTTATAATGGTTTGGAGGCAGGCATGGGAATAATTATGACTTTTACTTTAGGATTTTTAGCTTGGACCAATGGTTTAGGGTGGTTGGCTGTTGTTGCATTTTGTATGGGCTTTTCTTTACTTGCATTTTATTTTTTTAATAGAGTTCCAGCAAAAGTATTTCCTGGAGATATTTTAACTTATTCTGTTGGTGCTTTATTGGGTATTTTAGGTATAATCGGCAATATGGAAGGAGCTGTGATAATATTATTCATTCCTTATGGTTTTGAATTTTTTCTAAAGTTAAGAGGTAAATTAAAAAAACAAAGTTATGCTTTGCCTAATGAGAATGGAACAATAATTCCTAGGTATAAAAAAGTATATGGTGTTGAGCATTTTATGCATAGATTTTTAATTAAACTAGGGATTAGAGTTACTGAAAAAAGATTAGTTTGGTCTATTTTAATAATCGAAATTCTTTTAGCTTTTATTGTATTACTAATTTATGCTTAAAATGAAAAAAATTGCTGTGATACCTGCATATAATGAAGAAGATAGAATATCTGATGTTATTAGTAATACTAAGAAATATGTGGATGAAATTATAGTTGTTGATGATGGCAGTGTAGATGATACCTTAAATAAAGCTAATAAAGCAAATTTTAAAGCTAGGCACATTGTTAACATGGGAAAAGGTTGTGCTTTAAAAACTGGTTTTAAGGCAGCTTTAGATAATGGTGCAGATATTATTATTACGTTAGATGCTGATGGTCAGCATGATCCAAAAGAGATTCCAAAATTAATAAATTTTTTAAAAGAAAATGATTTAGATGCTGTAGTTGGTTATAGGTCTGAAAATCCTAATATGCCTAGTTTGTTTAAGTTTGGTAATAATTTTAT
>Ga0272442_10006627_pt1 | contig 15187 bp, 13 predicted proteins | sample SSMForm2O_FD_200262 | JGI IMG/M metagenome (GOLD analysis project Ga0272442, IMG submission 200262) | Marine sediment archaeal communities from Little Sippewissett salt marsh, Falmouth, MA, United States - SSM-Form-2O | ecosystem: Environmental > Aquatic > Marine > Wetlands > Sediment ...
CCTTGAGCCTCCTGAAATTGAATTTCCCTTATAAATATCGGATTGTATTCTACCATCTCTTTAAAGGACATTCAATTATTACTCGGACAGACTCCTAGGATAATTCAAAAGAGGCATCCACTTCTTTATAAACGATAGCTCAATTCTTTGCCGTACGCCCCGACCAAAACCTGGTAGCGGAGCTACACCAATTCTAAGCGGTTCCGCTTTGATATCCCACAACCAGTCTGGCAAACCACACGATTTGCTACCTTCCATATGCCGTTCAAAACGGTGTCTCAAATTATCAGTCTGCCCCATGAACACACGATGTTTATCACTTGAGAATAGATAAATTCCACATACATTAGGGACTTTTCCTGACCTAACAGATTTCACTCTCCCGAGTGTTTCTAAACGGGGCGATTCCTCAGTTCGCTTATCTGAACTTCCTCTCCGACCAGCCTTACGTAATCCCAAAGCTACCCAGCGATATTCAAGGGGTGAAAATCCACACGCCAAGCTAGCCGCATATTCATCAAATTCCGTTGCCAAATCTGGGTCACAAATTATTTGATCCAGAGAAACGCTCTTCGTCAACTCAAGATGTCTAATCGCGAGTTCACTAGCGTATTCAAACTCGTCCGTTTTGCGTACAGTATATTTCTTGGTTTTTGGCAGATGTGAAAGTTTACTAGCCTTTCTAGCGCTCATAAGTTCCCAATTTAACTGAAAATCCGTTCCTGAAAGTCCTAACTCACGGCAGCGTTTTAAGAACTTCCGATCAAGTTTGGGATCTGCAATCACCCGATCAACCGAACAACCATCTCGTACTTCGCCAAAGGCCTGAATTAAGCCGCCTAACCTTCCACCAGCTAAATTTTCTAATTGCACGGCTAATTTTGTTAAGACAAGTTGATTTAGACTCGTTTCTTCAACTTGGGCTTCTCTCTCAAGTGCTGCATGAAGTGATCGTGGCAATCTAACTACGAATTTCCCGCTTTTCTTTGGAGTGGCCCCATTTATCAGGCCTGTAACCCGCATTTTGTTTTCAACAAGTGTATGTAGTTCATTATATACATCTGTTTTCCGGAACTCTGCTCTTTCTTTACGATCTTGAAATGTGCGAGCAATCAGACCTTCTAAAGGATCGAACAAAGCGTTGGAAAGATCTGCCCATGTTTTTGTTGACTTCACCAAGTTTCTTGCTTCTTTCAATATATTTTTGGCTTTGTCCATTACACACCTTCACTTTCTGGTTCGGGTCCAATAAATTCTATTTCTGAATCCGTCACCTCAAAGTAGATTGTCTCTTGCTTCAACGTCCGTGCGAAACGACTTGCCATTCCTTTTAGCACATCAATTTTGTCAGGTTCAACAGCTACCCATACTTCCAAAGATGGATCAGTTATCATGTTCCCATCTGACATACGATATGTACCTTCAACTTTTCCAGCAATTGTGTGTCCGTCAAACACTTCGTCAATTTCTCGTAAAATACCATTAATAACATTTGTTGCCACTTCATTGCCGTCATTGTACTGTGTAGGTAAGAGAATAATACATTTTTTCATTTTTGTTCCATGGTAAATAGTACTATATATAGTATCGTCTGTCAATAACTATTCTTTAAAAAAATTAGGCTTTTAACTGAAAAACCACATTCTTAGCCTAATTATTCGCCCCATCGGCAAAAAAATATCAAACTCACCACAGATTTTTACCAAATACAAAGAAGTTTTCCCTTCGCAGTCGCTCAAAGTTGCTCGACACATTATACCCCAAAACAAAACCTTGTCAAACCATTTTAAATTAATTTTCCTTACAAAACACAACCCTTTTTCCAAAAAATATTAAGGTTCTGTCAGCTTTTAACATAGTTGTATATGTCTTTATGCAACATTGGTCAAAAGCAGCTCTTTGCGGCCAAGCTCGCTTGAAAAGCAAAGACTGCTGAGAACACCAAAGCTGACTAAAATCTATTCTTTTTCCTGTCATCCTGTCTAAAAAAATTCTTTTGTCTTCTTTTCTCTGCGCCTCCGCGCCTCTGCGGGATATAATCTATCTTTATTTACTTCTTTATTCGTGCCCTTCGTGCCCTTCGTGTTTCCCAAAATATTTTTCTCTCTGCGCCTTTGCGCCTCCGCGGGATTCTATCTTTTAAGTCTTTATTCTTTTCTATAGTTTAATCTTTTCTCCGCGCCTCCGCGGGATATATTCTATCTTTAATTTTTTTCTTTTATGTTTTCTTTTTTCTCTTTGCGCCTTGGTGCCTTTGCGGGATCCAATTTTTTAGTCTTTCTCTTTTTAAATCTTTCTCTTTTCTTTGCGTCTTCGCGCCTTTGCGGGACAAAATCCGTCTTTAATCCTTTTCTTTGTCTTTTCTAAAAGTCGTTTCTCCGCGCCTCCGCGGGATTCAATATTTACTTTTCTTTTCAACATTTCCCTAACACTCTCACAAAAAAATATTTCCCCACGCTTTTTTTTATATAATAACTCTAGCCTGCCGTCAACTCGCTAAATACTTAATACTAACGACTAAATACTAATAATAATCGATTTCCAGACAAAAATACACATCTTTTTTCCAAACATATTTTTCAGCCTGCCCCTGCAAAGCTGTAGACAGGGGTCAATCCAATTCTATCCAATATATCCTCTCCACCAAGACGCCCATTTTTAAAATTGTCCCGCGAAGCGGCTCCACAACTAAAAACTAAACGCTAAAGACTCAAAACTGCGCAGCTTCCCCATCTTACCCATTTTAACATTTCATCCTACCTCCACCAACTTCATCCGACTTGTCATCCCCGGGCAGTTACTACCTTGGCAAGCAACAGGGGACCCCGCGGCATTTTTGTCCGATTTTGAAAACACACCGCCCAAAGCACATCTTTTTGCATCATTTTTTTCAATTTTTCTTCATTTTTTTCTTTTTTTCCTCTTTTCTTTGCCATTTTGTAACTTTTTTTTAAATTTTTCGTCTTTTTTTTCCACCCCACCCCCAATTTTAGCCCAATATTCAATAGTCAATCTAAAATAGTCAATTGCTACACCCCCATTTTCAGCCCAAAATCAAGTATCCCCTTAAACTCCCCACCTCCATTTTTCGCTCAACATCAAGGGTGCTTTAAATACCCCAATACACAAAAATACATTTAAACACCCAAAACGGCACGCTTTTTACACATTTGTACATTTTTTTTAAGCATTTTGAAACTTTTATACGCCTCTTTTGCCCCTTTTATTTACAATTAAACCTGTATTGGGGAAATTTATCTTGCACTTTTGATTGCAAAAGCCAGAATAATTGGCAATTATTGAGCGGTTTGCCGGTAGTTTTCGGGCAAAAAACGTTAAAAAAACATAATTTTACAGCGAAAAGGAAATCAAATGAACGTTCAAAAGGTCTTGGAACAGGTCAAAAAGGACGATATCAAATTTATTACCCTCCAATTCACCGATTTATTAGGTGTTATAAAGGAACTCATAATACCTGCCGAACAGCTCGAAGATGCTTCGCGCAACGGCGTCTGGTTTGACGGCTCGTCCGTAGAAGGTTTCGCCAGAATACAGGAAAGCGATTTGTTTTTGAAGCCGGACATGACAACCTACGCCGTTGTGCCCTGGCTTACCGAAAACGGCAGGGCTGCAAGGCTAATCTGTGATATTCACCGCTCAGACGGCAATCCTTTCGAGGGAGACCCAAGGTTTATTCTCAAAGAGGCAATCGCCGAATCAGCTAAACAGGGCTTCGAGTATAACGTCGGGCCGGAACCTGAATTCTATTTATTTAAGGCCGATGACGAAAACAGAACCTCCCCCCTGGACTACGGCAGCTATTTCGACCTGTCTTCTCACGAGGGCTACAAGGTCATAAAAGAAATAGCCAGTGCACTGGAAAATTTTGGAATCAAAGTTGAAACTTCCCATCATGAGGTCGGCTTCGGCCAATACGAAATAGATTTCAATTACGGCCAATGTCTGGATGCGGCCGACAAGGTGCTGACATTGAAATACTGCGCAAAAAAGATTGCTCAAAAGCACAATCTGCACGCCACATTTATGCCGAAACCGATAATGGGGATGGCAGGCTCGGGCATGCACGTTCACCAAAGCCTGTTTGACACCAAAGCGAAAACAAATGCCTTTTATGACAAAGAGCACAAATATAACCTTTCTAAACCCGCCTTCAATTTTATTGCCGGCCAAATAAAACACATCAAAGGAATGTGTGCAATTCTGTGTCCGACGGTAAATTCGTACAAGCGGCTTGTTTCAGGATACGAGGCGCCAGTGTACATTACCTGGGCGAGTGCGAACCGTTCAGCTCTTTTGCGAGTGCCCAAATGGTTCAAAGGCAAGGGTGAAGCTGCGAGAATAGAGCTAAGATGTCCGGACCCAGCCTGCAATCCGTATCTGGCTTTTGCGGTTATGTTAAGGACCGGTTTGGACGGAATCAAAGCAGACCTTCAACCCTCTGAGCCTGTCGAAGAGAATATATACCAGCTTGACGACGAAAGCCTGGCCACGAAAAATATCGACATTCTGCCTGGCTCGTTAGGTCAAGCTCTATATGAGTTCAAAAAAGACGAGCTTATGAAAGACGTTCTCGGCGAGCATTTGTTTGAAAGATACGTCGATGTGAAAACAAAAGAGTGGGACCAGTTCAAACAGCAGGTCACTACCTGGGAACTTGATACCTATTTGGATATTTTCTGAGTTTTTCAGCCGGTGCAGCAGGAGAGAAAAGGTAATATTTGTCAAATGACAGGCCGGCCGTAATGATTGAGATTCGCAAGGGAAGATTGAGTGATACCGAACGTATCGTCGAGCTGCAACTGCAGATGGCGATGGAGACGGAAGGGCTTCAACTTGATAAAACTTTGGTAAGAAAGGGAGTACACGGCATTTTCCATGAGCCGACGCGAGGAACCTATTGGATAGCACAGGAAAAAGATAAAGTCCTGGCAGTGCTTTTGACAATACCGGAATGGAGCGACTGGAGAAACGCAACGGTTCTGTGGATACATTCACTTTTTGTAATTCCCGAAGCGCGCGAAAAAGGTGTGTTTAAGAAGCTGTACCTGAATTTGAAAAGGCAGGTTGAGCAATCACCAGAGCTGGCTGGGATTCGTCTTTACGTTGATAAGGAAAACAAACCGGCACAGCAGGTATACGAAAAATTTGGCATGAACAAAAACCATTATGAGCTTTACGAATGGCTCAAGTGAGCAACATATCCATTAGATATTCGCACCGATATTGTAGAAGTTACAAATTTCACTAACGACAGATGTTAAATCCCTGCATTTTATGGAATCAGGGTGGAATAGAAAATTTACTCTCTGATTTGAGAAGGAATGGCCATTCTGGCTTATAGATTTACTGGGATGCCTCTGTCCCTGAGATATTCCTTCATTTGTTTTATAGTATAGTTGCCGAAGTGCGTGATTGAAGCCATAAGCACTGCGTCTGCGCCGCCAATGGTGATGGCATCATAAAGATGTTCAAGGGTTCCTGCACCGCCGGAAGCGATTACAGGAATATTGACCGCATCGGTCACTGCTTTATTTAATTCGTTATCATAGCCGGCCCGAGTGCCGTCAGCATCCATACTGGTCAAAAGAATCTCACCTGCACCCATCTTTTCAGCTTCGACAGCCCATTGAACCACGTCGATATCCGTCGGCTCAGAGCCAGCTTTGACACAAACCTGCCATCTGCCGGGACTTGCTTTAGAGCGGCGCGCGTCAATAGCCAAAACAACACACTGATTTCCAAAACGCTGTGCGGCTTCAGCCAGCAGATCTGATTTCTGCACAGCAGCGGTATTCACCGAGACTTTTTCAGCTCCGCTTCGCAGAAGTTCGTCGATTTGTTCGACTGTCTGGATACCTCCGCCCACGGTAAAAGGTATGAATACCTTCTCAGCGACTTTTTCGACAAGTTCGACAATTGTTTTACGCGACCGAATCGTGGCGGTGATATCCAGAAAAACCAACTCATCGGCGCCGGTGTCGCTGTATCTCGCACCCAACTCCACGGGGTCGCCGGCATCACGCAGATTCAAAAAATTGACGCCCTTAACCACACGGTTATCCTTGACATCCAGGCATGGAATAATTCTTTTTGTCAACATTAAGAGTTTGCCCTTTCGGCAATCAGCGCAAAATTCTGTAAGATTTTTAAGCCCGCCGGACCACTCTTTTCAGGGTGAAATTGTGTGCCGTAAACATTACCTTTCTGCACGGAGGCGGGCAATTCAAAGCCATAGTCGGTATAAGCAACTTTAGCATTATCATCAGTTACGTAGGCATAAAAAGAGTGTGCAAAATAAAAATGTTTTTCTTTTTCCAGACCGGCAAATAAATCCATATCTTCGGGTAACTTTACCAGATTCCAACCCATGTGAGGAATTACTCTGCCAGCGGGGATAGGCACTACATTTCCGGATACCAAGCTTAGCCCTTTATGTTCACCATACTCCAAGCTTTGGTCAAAAAGCATCTGGTAGCCGACACAAATACCGAGCAGCGGCCTGCCTGCCAGAGCAAGTTTTTTTATCAGTTCAGCCAGAGTTCCCAAAGCGCTTACCGCATAGCCAAAAGCCGCCACTCCCGGCAAAACAACTCCGGCTGCTGTTTCTATTATTTCAGGCTCACAAGTTAGTTTTACATCGCAGCCGATATGTCTAAATGCATTGCATACGCTCCTGACATTTCCCACGTTATAGTCAATAACCGCTATCATACATCAAATTAAACAGCATAAAAGCTAATTCGTCAAATGAGAATATCTTATATGCCAGACAAGTAAAATTGATTAACCGACCGGGTCGGAACACTCTATAAAGTAAGTAAAATTCAGATGAATTGCGCCAAAATATATTCTCTCTTAGCAGTGGATTTTGTATTATGGCAACGGTGTTTTTTGCCGATTTACCTTTGTTGGGCTTTTTGTAATTTTGGGAAATATAAATGTGCGGTATAGTAGCTTATTTAGGTAAAAAGCCGGCTCAGCCGATACTTGTAGAGGGGCTGAAACGATTAGAGTATCGCGGGTATGATTCGGCTGGTGTGGGTCTATTGGAGGGAGGCGAGTTAAAAATAAAAAAAACCAGGGGCAGAATCAGCGTTCTGGAAGAGCTTTTAGGTGAGGCCGACAGTATCGAGACCCTTGGTATCGGCCATACCCGCTGGGCCACTCACGGCAAACCAAACACCATTAATGCCCACCCACATTTGGATTATACCGGTAAAATCGCCGTTGTTCACAACGGCATTATCGAAAACTACAACACACTAAAAACGTGGCTTCAAACCGAAGGCGTCACTTTTGCCAGCGAAACGGATACAGAGATAATATCAAATTTAATAGGTTATTTCTATGCCAAGGGCGACGATGACGAACAGGCCAAACAATCCGAAGGCCAGAACAAATTTGAATGGGCAGTTCAGCGCACCCTTCATGAAGTACACGGTACATACGGACTGGCGATTCTTTGTTCGGATTTTCCTGATATTCTCATCGGGGCAAAAAAAGGCAGTCCATTGATTTTAGGCGTAGGCGACAACGAATTTATCCTGGCCTCGGATGCCGCCGCTATTGTCGAGCATACGGCACAGGCGATATATCTTGCCGACAATGAAATGGTCGTTATCAGTTCAAAAGGTTTTCACACAAAAACCATAGACAACATCACGGTCACTAAAAATCTAAAGCAAATCGAATTTTCACTGGCTCAAATCGAGTTGGGCGGTTTTCAGCATCATATGCTCAAAGAAATCTTCGAGCAGCCCCAGGCATTGACTACTTGTATGGGGGGACGAATTGATACACAAAACAGCAAAATTAAACTCGGCGGTATAGCTTCGTATTTGCGTGAGTTTACTCATACAAAACGTCTTATCCTGACAGCCTGTGGGACTGCTTTCCATGCCGGCCTGGTCGGTGAATTTTTATTCGAGCAATTGGCACGTATCCCGACAGAAACCGAATATGCAAGCGAATTTCGATACCGCAATCCAATCATAGAAGACGGAACCGTTGTTATATCAATAAGCCAGTCCGGCGAGACTGCCGATACCTTAGCAGCAATAGAGCAGGCCAAAGAACGAGGCGCAAACGTTCTGGGGATTGTCAATGTCGTTGGTTCATCCATCGCTCGTGCTACCGATGCTGGAATATATCTACATGTCGGCCCCGAAATAGGAGTTGCCAGTACAAAGGCCTTTACCGGCCAGGTGGCGGTACTGACAATGGTAGCGATTGAGTTAGGCAGAAGAAGACACATAGGCGGTGACGAAGCAGCGTGGTACATCGAGCAGCTGTCTCAAATACCAGACAAGATAAGCCGGATATTAGAGCAATCCGACCACATTCAAAAAATCGCTTCGGCAAATATCGACAAGGACAACTGGCTCTTTCTCGGACGCGGCTTCAATTATCCGGTCGCCCTGGAAGGCGCCCTGAAGCTAAAAGAAATAAGCTATATTCATGCCGAAGGGCTGCCAGCTGCGGAAATGAAGCATGGCCCGATTGCTTTAATTGTCGATGATATGCCCGCCGTTTTCATTGCTACATCCGGTCCACAGTACGATAAAATTATGGGCAACATCGAGGAAGTTCGCGCGCGGGGAGGAAAAACTATAGTTGTAGCAACACAGGGCGACAAAAATATTAAACAATATGCAGACCATCTGATTACCATCCCTGACGTGCCGGAGGCTTTACAGCCTCTGCTGACCGTTGTACCACTGCAACTGCTGGCTTACCACGCTGCGGTACTTCGCGGTCACGATGTTGATAAACCTCGAAATCTTGCAAAAAGCGTAACCGTAGAATAACGCTTGCATTACCGCTGAATATCAACTATATATACCCACCCAAATGTTCAGATATAAATTAAATAAAAGCCGATATCTATTTGCAGTGGCATCAAGAAATCACCTGCGTGGATTTAGTCTTGTCGAACTGCTCGTTGTCATAGCAATCATATCGCTTTTGATTGCCATACTGATGCCGGCGCTTAGTAAAACCAAGTCTATAGCGATGCGACTTAAATGTGTGCACAACCTAAAACAAATCAATATAGCTATGCAGTTATACGTTGATGGAAATGACAATACATATCCCTGTACCAATGACCCATTACCACCGGGGTACTGGCTGTGGATGGGACGAGGCTGGCGTGGATTCGTCGAACCTTACCTGGGCGGCAATATCGATGCGAACAATCCTTCGGTTCTGTACTGTCCACGGGACCGAATCAGCAAAGAACAATACGATTCCACCAGTTACGCATACTCGATGGCTTTTTACCATACCCCTCAGCAGATTGATGATATGAACGATTATAGTGACACATGGTCGAACGCCCAGCCCGGCGTACCACAGCGAGGTTTTAGTGTAGCCCATCCATCTGCAAAAATACTCATCGGTGAATGGAACAGCAATCATTTACCTGCTGAAGGGAATCCGGGATGGTGGAGCTGGTTAGGCCGTCGCAATTACCTTTTTGCCGACGGACATGTCATTTATCTCAAAGCCAAAGAAATACGACAGGCCAACGACGGATGGCCTGATGCCAACTTAACTCTTCACGGCATCAAGGGGATAGACTACCAGCCTTAGTCAACATTATCGCTATTGTGAAAACCTGCAAGCAAGAGATGGTGGTGAAAAATCACAATATCTCATTGACAACTTCGGTCATTTAATTTGGTTCGTCAGCTCGCTGAAGATATGTTCAGTTATTTCGTCCAGTTTTCTCGCCACTTCTGGCGTAAAATCCTCAGAAAATTTCAAGAGTTCCTTCACTTCAATGCCATAAATACGAATATCTGAAGGAATATCATAGCCCCATTTCTTGGCCATCTGAAAAGCGGTAGCGAAGTTTATGTCGTGAGGTGAGCTTGGCCGTACAGTGTCTGCCAACTCATCGAGACTAAAGCGGTGCACTGTTCCGGGCGGAGCTGAACCAAGCTGAACAGAGTCGATTACAACCAGTCGCTCATAGCCAGCCAGTTTTGGAATAATATCCATTGTCGCTGCCGAAGATTTGATAATATCAACCCCAATACAGCGCTGGGCGAGACGGTCGGCCACTTCATAAGCCACGGCGTCGTCCGAGAGAATTGGATTGCCAAGAGCAAGGATTAAGGTCTTCATTGCTTTGGTATGCCGCGTTTTAGAGACTTTATCAGATCTCTATTTTTATCAAAAATATTCACTTCCATCGGCATCTGCCCGGGCAAAGCGTGGGTCGAGCAGGAAAAGCAGGGGTCGTAAGCACGAAAACACATTTCCAGCATATTCAAAATGCCGTTGCTGACCTCAAAGTTGTGGATCACGGCCTTGGCGACTTTTTTCATTGATAAATTCATCGCGGGGTAATTAATACTGGAAGCAACCAAAAGGTTGAGTTTTTTGATGAAGCCGTCGTCGTCACATTCGTAATGATGTATGAGTGTGCCGCGAGGTGCAGCGATAATACCGACGCCGGCAGTGGGCTTCTCAGTAGGGAAATTGCGTACATCTTTGGAGGTTATTTCGGGGTCGTTAATCAGCTCTTTAAGCCTTTCGGCGGCGTACACACATTCGATAACACGAGCCCAGTGGAATGCGAGGGTGAAATGTGCCGGTTTTCCACCAAGGATGCTGAAAAATTGCTCAGTAGCTTCCTGAGCCAGCGGCGTGGGGATTTTATCTGTCACATTCAAACGCGCCAATGGCGCTACACGGACAATGCCGCTGTCGAAACCATCTTTGAAGCCCTGCCAGCCTATTTTTCTCAGGTACGGCATCTTAAGATAGCTCCAGGGCACAACATGTTCAGCCATATCTTCAAGATAATTTTCCGGGCCGAACCGACTGAACTCCTTTCCGCTAGGGTCGATGATACGAATATCACCGTCATAAAAATTCAACTCATTATTCTTATTGACCATTCCCATATAATACGTTTCGTGATAAAAAAGGTCTTTGTTCACAACCACGTCGACAAGCGTTTTATTCTTAAGAATAAAATCATTAACCACCTGGAGTGAAAATTTCCCGAATTCGACGAGTTCATCAGCCATTTTTGCAATTTTGTCCCGATTTTCTTTTGACAGCGGCTGAGAAACTCCACCGGGCAGACCGAAAATCGGATGGGTGGCTTTGCCGCCAATAATCTCCTGGATTTGTGCACTGTATGCCCTGTTGATAAGCACTTTTTTGCCAATTTCAGGCCCCACGACATTGATGACACCAACGATATTTCTTTCCGCCGGCTCTGCGGCCCAGCCGCAAATCAAATCCGGCCCGACGGACATTGCATAGATGTGAGCGATGTGGCTGTGGAGCATATGGGCACAATAGCCCAGTTCACGAAGCTTTTTAGCAGTCGATGTTGGTTCAACTCCATACGCCATATCCACCGCCTTGATGGCAGCGAGATGATGAGGCCAGGGACATACGCCGCAAAGGCGTGTGGTGATACGCGGGATTTCCTCAATTGGGCGGCCTTTACAAAACTCTTCAAAGCCGCGCAGTTCGACAACCTGAAAATAGGTATCCTCCACTTCGCCGTTATCATCCAGAAAGACGTTAATCTGAGCGTGTCCCTCCAGACGTGTGGCAGGAGCTATGCGGATAACTCTTTCTTTAACTTTGTATTTTTTATCTTCGAGTTTCGGATAAGTCATACTATGTGGCCCTTTACTCTTTTACTACACGTTTGAGAAGTGATTTCGGCAATGTAAAGCGATATAATGTTCCAAGCGGGTCCCGCATTTTTTCCATCAGTTTCTCGATATCCTCTTCTGGAACTTTCGATTCGACAGATGAAACTTTCAGGATGGAAGCAAGTGCGCTTAACATACTTCCGCCGTGGTCGAGCACCGCCGCCGTTGGCCCCATACAGCCACGGCACGGCATATTAACAGCTATGCACTTGGCATCACAGCCGGCACGAGTGGCAGGACCAAAACACAATATGCCCTGCTCGAGGAAACATTTTTCAGGGTCCAGTTCGGTGTAATCGATACTCTTGATTTCATCGATAATAACTTTTTCAGGTTTTTCTCGGGGGCATTCCTCGCAGAGAGTTCTTTCGGAAGCAAGAATGGTTCCCTTTGGAGGCAAATCAGCTTTACCATTGACGAAATCCAGAACCACACTGAGCAGTTTTACATTCATCTCCCTTGTTGGCGGGCAGGCACCAATAATATAGTCCACATCAACAATGTCATCCAGTGCCTTGACATCCTCAAACAGTTCGGGCAGTTCCAGTTCGTGCCCCTCAGGACTGACATAGCGAGTCTGGGGACGGGTGTGTTCGGGATTAACCGTACTTACAGTTTCATCGTATACAGTATCAAGAATTTTATTTTTAGTGGTAACATTAGCCAGTCCTGGTATACCGCCGAAAGCGGCACAAGCACCATAGGCGACCATAATCCTGGATTTTTTTCGCAGGAGTCTGGCGACGTGCTCATTTTCACTGTTGCGAACGGCGCCGTGATACAAACATATTGTAATTTCACCGTCTTTCATTGCCTCGACGTCTTTGAATTTCATATCTGCAGCCAGAGGCGCAAATGTCAGGTCGGCTACCTCAAAGAGCTTAAGCAGTTCGACATCCAAATCAAGAACTGCGATATCGCATCCGGAGCAGGTTGCGCCTTGAGCAAGAGCAATTTTGATTTTTTCAGACATTGGCAGCCTCCTTCTTGGTGCGATAAGGACTCGGGCCAAGTTCAGTGATTCGTTCTATGAAATCATTGATTGTTGAGGCAAACTTTTCCGCTTCTCCCGCAGAAATCCAGGCCAGTTCCAAACGCTGCGAGTTTAAGCCGAACTGTTTCAACAATGAACGCAACAAGGCCATTCGCCGTCTCGTACGGTAATTACCACCTATGTAATGACAGTCTCCGGGGTGACAGCCAGCCACTATAACGCCGTCAGCACCGAGTCGAAACGCTTCCAGTATCCATTCAGGGTCAACGCGGGCCGAGCACATAGTCCTTATAACGCGAAAATAAGGTTTAAGCTGAAACCTGCTTATTCCTGCCAGATCGGCGCCAGCGTATGAACACCAGTTACAGCAGAAAACAATAATTTTCGGTTTGAAAATATCTTTCATTGTTTCATATCTCATATCAAATATTTCAGTCAGCCAGGGCCGCTCTTATCATTGCGAGCATTTGTTTGTTTTTGAAGCCTTTTTGTTCCATCGCTCCGCTCGGACAAGCGGCTACACAGCCGCCACAACCTTTACACATAGCCTCATTTAGCTGGATAACTTTCTCATCTTCAGTGCCGCCCTTGCGAGGTACTACCTCCAAAGCGTTATACTCACAAACCGGCACACAAATGCCGCACCCATCACAGAGGTCTTCGTTAACAGCGGCTATTGTCGGCTCTGCTTCGTATTTGTCCTTTGAAATGATAGTGCAGGCCTTTGCCGCAGCAGCTTCGGCCTGAGCAATAGTCTCTGGTATGGATTTTGGGCTATGGGCCAGACCGGCTACAAAGATACCTTCAGTAGCAAATTCAACCGGACGCAGTTTAACGTGCGCTTCAAGGAAGAATCTATCTTCATTCAAAGGAATCTTCAGCATCTGTCCAAGAGTTTCATTGTCGCTATCAGGGTCGATTCTGCTGCTTAAAACAAGCAAATCGGGCTTTAATACCAGTTCACGTTCCAGCAATGGCTCATAAACAGAAATCCCAAGGCCGTGACTATTGCTTACCTGTGGTTTGCGGTCGAGGTCGTATGGGACAAAGATAATACCTTTGTCACGAGCCTGCTGGAAATATTCTTCGTTAAATCCGTAAGTGCGAACGTCGCGGTACAATATGTAAACCTCTGTTTCACAGGATAGCTCTTTAATCTTCAGTGCATTCTTCACAGCGGTGCTGCAACAGACCCTGCTGCAATACATATGGTCCTCCTCCCGGGAACCAACGCATTGAATCATAACTACGCTTTTCACTTTGGACAGCGATTCGGGATCTGAGAGCAAAGCTTCAAATTCCAACTGTGTCACCACACCCTTATCCTGTCCGTAAAGATATTCATCCGGTTTGTGCTCTTTCCCGCCGGTTGCAACAATAATAACACCGTGCTGAACTTTTTTATTTTTAGAATCGGTCTTCAAAGTGCTTTCAAAATTGCCTACAAAACCCTCTGTGTTCTCAATTTCGGTACCGGTGTAAACGGTGATATTGTTATGCTTCTTCACATGCTCGTTAAGATACTTCAGATACGTCTGAATATTCTGCTCATCAAGCGTTGATTTTAGATTTTTCAGGTTTCCTCCAAGCTGTTTTTCGCGTTCAATCAAATACACTTTGAATCCCTGATCGGCGATAGCCAAAGCAGCCGTCATACCAGACAATCCACCTCCAATTATAAGTGCCGAAGGTGTAACATCCAGAGTTGCTGTCGCCAAAGGCTCGACCAGTGCAACCTTGGCAACCGCCATACACACAAGGTCTTTGGCCTTTTCCGAAGCTTCTTCAGGCAAATCCATATGTATCCAGGAACACTGGTCACGGATATTAGCCATCTCAAACAGGTGCGGATTTAGGCCTGCTTCCCGCAAGGTCTGCTGGAAGAGCGGTTCATGTGTTCGCGGCGAACAGGATGCGACAACCACACGATTAAGATCATGCTCGAGAATCATTTCACGAATATGATCCTGTGTATCCTGAGAGCAAGTATAAAGATTATCTTCAGCATAAACAACGTAAGGAAGAGACTTGGCGTATTCCGCTACCGATGGTACATCGACCACACCGCCTATATTGATTCCACAGTGACAGACAAACACACCTATGCGCGGCTCCTGTTCGGTTACATCTTGCTCCGGGGGGAATTCACGCTCGGTGGTTAAGCTGCCCCTGACATCCGCTAATAACCGACTGGCCTTGGAGGCAGTGCCGCTGGCCTGGGTTACGGTCTCAGGTATATCTTTCGGCCCCGATGCCGCGCCTCCGACAAAAACTCCGGGACGTGAAGTCTCAAGTGGCCGGAGGGAATTTGTCCAGATAAACCCATGACTATCAAGTCGAACTCCCAGCTTAGCAGCCAAATCTCTTTGTCGCTCACCAGCCTCAAGGCCGACGGACAATACTACCATATCGAACTGGTCTTCAGCTACAGAACCGGACTCAGGATTATATTGGACGGTGAGTTGACCATCGCCGTTTTGTTTGT
>Ga0272442_10006628_pt1 | contig 15186 bp, 15 predicted proteins | sample SSMForm2O_FD_200262 | JGI IMG/M metagenome (GOLD analysis project Ga0272442, IMG submission 200262) | Marine sediment archaeal communities from Little Sippewissett salt marsh, Falmouth, MA, United States - SSM-Form-2O | ecosystem: Environmental > Aquatic > Marine > Wetlands > Sediment ...
TAATTTAACGACCTGATCCAGTTGTCCCACTCCACCTTCAAGGCTTGCAACGATATCTTCCAACCGTTTCAGAGCTTGCTCAAATCCAAGTTCTGCTTTGTTTTTCTGTTTAGTTTTTTTATTCATTTTGGAATCATAATATATATTTTTGGTTTTAGCAAGTGTTTTTTTTGATTTGTCTAAAAATATTTCTCCGTTTAAGAAGATTATTTTTTAGTGAGGACTATGTCGTCTTCTAGTTTATTCAGGTAATGATAAGGATTTCTGTGTTTATTGTAGCGAATAACTTCATAGTGAAGATGCGCACCGGTTGATCTCCCTGTATTTCCCATCAAGGCAATGATCTGGCCTCGCTTAACTTCATCACCTATCTTAACCAGACTTTTGTGAAGATGGGCATAAACGGTTCGATAACCGAATTTGTGAGTCAAAACAAGATATTTACCGAAATACTTTTTGCTTCCGATATCTTTAACAACTCCGTCAGCTGTAGCATAAATTGGAGTACCTGTTTTATTGCCGAAATCTATTCCGTAATGGAAAGTCCTCTTTTTAGTAATAGGATGAATACGCCAGCCATAACCATCGGAGATCCGACCGTAAGTTGGATAAATAGAGGGAGTGTTTCGATAGAGCAATTCCTTTAGTTTAATATTGTCCAGAAGTTCATTGTGGGTCTGATAATCAAATTCAACTTTATTCTTTAATTGATTTAATTTATTTAAGGCAAGATTATATTTTAAGTTTAGTTCAGATCCAAAAGCACTGAAAACTGTATCTATCTGGGGTAAACCACCAACACCCATCTCTCTTATCTCTTTGTTGATCGCCTTGAAATTCTTATCGCTTCTGATTTCATCTTCCCATTCTTCCATTAATTTCAGTTTAGTAAGAATGGAGTCGATTTCTGTTGTAAGATTGCTTATCCTGTCTCTTAGAATTATGTTTTCTGATAGAATATCCTGGGCTTGAGAGATCTTGTTTTGATTGTGAATAATATAACCCACGGAAGCGGTAAAAAATAGTAAAAATGAGAGAATAAATACAGAAATAGCTATACCAAGCCTTTTAGAAATAGTAAATTGAAACGGCTTGGCTGATTCTGTTGTAAATAACGAAAAATGCCACCTTTTGTTTACAGCCATAGTTTCCTTTAAAATATGTTCCAAGACATAATATGGTTTTTTTGATGTCAAGATTTTTAAAACAGGAGATCATTGTGAAGCTGTTAGCATAAGCTTCAGATGAAGTAAAAACTTAGAAAAAACACTCAAAGAAAAGTAATATACGTTTAAATATACCGATGATCCACAGAATTGCGTCAGATAAAATATTAACAAAAAGTATGGAAACTAAAATTCTTTCATTGGAATCCTTGAGTGATCATGGTTTCCAGATTGCAATGGAATAAACTGTATCTCCTACAAACTCAAAATTGAAGGTATAGGGTCGATAGCCCCACATTTTACCGCTGATCTCAGCAACAGGTTTTATATCAACTGGTTCGCCCAAAGTCCTTTTAACCTTTTCCATGCTATCACCCAGACTAATTCCGGAGAATGATAATTCATTTTGAGGAGGGGAACCTGTGAGTTGAATAGAAACAGCTTTATTATTCAGGTAATTTACAATTAAATAGGTGAAGTTACTATTGTCACCCTCAATCAGATACACTTTAATATAACTGTTATTGGAATTATTGATCCTTCGTAAAACGTTGTAATATTTCTCTTCAATATCTCCAACAACTGACCCGATCCCGATATTTCCGATCTGAAGACAGGGTAAACAGGCTTCAGGATTGGTGATTGTGTCGTTCTCAGTGGTACAGACCACACTGTTGTTCACTAACCTGAAAATGTCAGCTTCTAAAAATTCTTCTGCCCAGCAGTGAAAGATTAATATGCAACCGGTGAAAAAAATAAAAAGACGACTCATAAGTTTTCCCATATAATACTTCTGTATAATTAATCAGAAACTCTGATATTGTCAAGTATAGAACTTGGGAACGAAATAAAAAAATCAAATCATCATGTTTGGAACAGACCAGAAAAATCCTTGACCGGATAATCTAAATTGCACCACATACGGAAAAAGAAATTTTAGGAGGGGAAATGCTGGCTAATTTTGATCAATTATTGCAGAAGGTTAAAAATATGCCCAATAAAATAGTGGTAATTGCAGCAGCACACACCCATACTGCTATAGAAGCAGCAATCATGGCAAAAAAAGAGAATCTGGCCGATTGTCTTTTAACCGGAGATAAACAATTCATTGTTGATTATCTGAATAAAAATAATCCTGAGTTTTTAGGGTCTTTTGAGATCTATGATACAAATAAAGATTTAGTAAAAGCAGCAGAGAAGACTGTTTCCCTTGTAAAGGAGGGAAAAGGTGAACTTATTTTAAAGGGAAAGTGTCCCACCAATATTTTGTTAAAAGCTATTCTTGATAAGGAAAAAGGGCTTCGAACGGGTGGGATAATGAGTGATGTTCTTGTCTATGAAACAAAAGAGCGACTTATTCTCATGGGTGATGGAGGATTACTGCCCCTACCCAGTCTTAAGGAGAAAGTATCGATAATAAAAAACTGTGTGGCTGTTGCTAATGCCATGGAAAATCCTAATCCTAAAGTGGCCTTGCTTACACACACAGAAGCAGTAAATCCTAAAATTCAGTCCACAGTGGATGCCCACAATCTAACAATGATGAATGCCCGTGGTCAGATCAAGGGTTGTATCGTAGATGGACCACTTGCTTTTGATAATGCAGTGAGTAAAAAAGCAGCAGAATTAAAAGGAATTGAATCTGAAGTAGCAGGAGATGCTGATATCCTTGTAGTTCCTAATATTGAAGCCGGGAATATTTTCGGAAAAACATTGACCTATTATTGTCATTACCGGACTGCCCATGTCGTGATGGGAGCGAGGGTTCCTATCCTGGTAGTATCACGGGTAGATAATGCAGAAACAAGATTCCTTTCCATGGCACTGGGAATAAATACTGCCTGATCTGAGCAACTTATCTGGATGAATATAAAAATATTATACCTGGGCAAAACAAGGCAGAATTTTGTCTTGGCAGGATTAAAGGAATACACTAAAAGACTTAAAGCCTTTACCCAGATTGATGAAATAACAATTCCCGACCTTAAACCAACAGGTGTAAATACGATTGATAAGATTAAATCTGGAGAGGCTTTAAGGATTTCTAAACATTTGAAGAAGGATGATTTTGTGATTGCTCTCAGCGAAGAGGGTGAAGAAATAACCAGTAAAGGTTTGGCAAAACTGATTGCTGAAAAGATGAGGAACAGGAAAATCGTTTTTGTGATTGGAGGAGTATACGGATTGGATGATTCTATTAAAAACAAAGCAGATCTATGTCTGAGTTTTTCCAGATTTACCCTTACCCATCAAATGATCAGGTTATTTCTGATGGAGCAAATCTATAGGGCTTTTACCATAATCAAAGGGAAAAAATATCACTATTGAAAGATTGATTTTAAGTTCTCAGAGTTGCCTTAATTCTAACTGGTTTTAGTAGCAATTCAAACGCTTTTTCAATGTTGGTGACCAAAATGTCTGCCTTCAATATAGCCTGGACAGAACACCCTTCCGGATCTAATACGGCAATTCCTAAACTAGCTTCTTTCAACATTTGAGTATCATTACTTCCGTTACCGATAGCTACACAATTTTCTTTCCCCAATTCTCGGACATAATTCATTTTCTGACTCTCTTGATCACCTTTATTGATAATTTTGAATTTTACAGGAATAGCTTTTATCTGATTTTCAACAGTTTCATAAGTATCAGCTGTAATAATGTGGATCTCAAGTTTTTTCCCTATTTTCAGTAAATCTTTGGCTATACGTTTCGGTAACAAACCATCCTGTGCCATTGTTCCATTAAAATCAAGTAATAGATATTTAAGCTGCAGTTTTTTTCTCCCTGGAATAATTATATCCAGCATAAATTTTTAACTCTCTTTTTCTTTAATCCCATTATCTTTTTTTACAGATCTTTTTGGATCACTTTCCCGTTAATGTGTTAGCAAGTTAACTTCTAGGTCTGGGAATAGTCTGCCTTTAGAACTAACTATCATTTAATTTGATAATTAATGCTACTAAAGACCAAACCAGAATCTCATTTCATTTTGAAATTTGATATAAATCTTTAATTCTGTCAATTTTAAATTTTCTACTGATTACTCGTGATTACCAGCTTTAGGTGTGAAAGAGTCGATCCGATTATTTTATCAGATCGACTCTGTTGGTTGAGCTTTCATGAATGATCCGTGGGGGAGATCATAGCTCAACCAAAAAAGAAAAAAGCAGGAACCATTCCAACGTATTGATAAGCATAGATGATTAATTAATTGGGGGGTTTATTAAGGGGAAGCTACCCAGCTTATGTTCGGATATGAACCCGAGCTGTTCGGCTTCGGTCAGATTGCATAGGTAAATTCAGGATAATTTCCTTAAAGCGGTCAAAATTTTTACCTTAAGGTCTGATGGATTTGAATTCTCTATGTTAATTCCGTAACATCCATTGAAAAAAGAGAATTTTAGAAGTTTTAAGGATAATCTTCTTATCGTATCATCGTTGAGTAAGCCTTGTTTTTCCCTGATCATATTTTTTATCACCAGAATTTTTTGTTTACGGTCAGCCTTGGCATCTATCTTGATCAAAGGTTTTGTGCCACTAAAAACAGGAAGGGTAAAATAACCGAATTTTCTTTTATTTCTGGGTAGATAACATTCCAGACTGTAGTTCATTCCAAGTAGATCTCTGGTGCGGTTTCGTTGGATTATTAGATTATCAAATGGTGAAAGGATGTTTATTTGATCTGATTTTTGGGGATGCTTGTTTAGCAGATCGGACTGGGCAAAATATTCGATCTCAGGTAACTCTGCGATTTTGATTTTAATTACCTGTTTTTCTTCAAGAAGAAATTTCAAGGCTTTTTTGATCGTGGTTTTTCCAGCAGCATTTAAGTTATTGCAGATTTCCTTTTCGCTTGCAATCGCATGTGCTTGCAAGGCTCTTTTTACACAAAAAACACCTACTTCATGATCGCTGGGATAATTCAGATCTATGTTTTTTGGGAGTACCCTTTCGGTAAGATCATAATATTTTTGAAAATTAATTCTTTTGCTGATCATGAGATCACCCCGCCAGAATAACAATTCCAAAGCAATTTTTGCTGGTTTCCAATCCCACCAGCCACCTCTTTTTTCATTAGATTTACAGACAATATCTCTGGAAGTAAGCGCACCATCCAGGTATATCTTTTCCAACAACGGATCAAAATAGGTTTTGTATTTCTCTGTCTGGTCCTTTATCCATTTGTTCCGACAATCGGCGAAGTTTTTCATTTTGGGCAGATAGAAACGATAATCCCTGATGGGAAGGTAAGACGCGGCATGACCCCAATATTCAAAGATTGCTTTTTCTTCGGTTTGGAGCTGAGAAATAATTTCGGGTTTGTAATCATCCTGACGAGTCCAGAGAGTATGATGATGAGCACGCTGGATTACAGAGATCGTATCTATTTGAATGTAACCCAGCTGGTTAATTATCTCTAAAATACCTGCTTTTTTGGTTTGAGTCTGGTTATTGTTCAGGTACTGAGCCTGGAAAATATACTTTCTGGCTGTATTGAGATCAATTTTTGTTGGTTTCATGTTCAAAGTGTAAGCTTAATTTGAGTTATCAATCTATTTACACCTGTGCCAGGAATAATCTTATTAAAATAGAGTAACGGGTATGTTGAAAAGGTTTTTTATTTGTTTTCCTTGATGGATTTTTCTTTAAAAATCTCAAAAACGGTATCATCAATTTTGTTATTATGATTTATTTCATCAAATATCAGGGTTGTGGTTCGCCCTTTTCGATTCTGGACTATTTTAAAAGGTATAAGTACCCCATCAACAGAGCGATAATCTTCCAGATACCAATATAACCCTATCCTGACCAAGAGACCGCTGGCAACATCAAAATAGAGGGAAAAATAGGTGTCTTCAAGTTCTGTTACAACTTTATAAGTATAAAGATTATTTAGATTTATAATTGTTTCAACGGACATTTTACCGAATATATCATCCAGAACAAGTGGTGATTGGGGATTGAGAAGCCAGGAAAGTTTAGATCGATCCTTGCAATCTTCAAAGATAATACCCGTAGCATTACTATGCCAGCCAAATTCTCCGTTAAAGCCTTGTTTTAAAACAGCTCCTTTTTTGTAGGTTATCATTTTCCATTTATCAGGAAGAGTTGAAAAACTTATGAATGGAGTTACCGTAAGAGGGCTGGAACCCGATTTGTCATCCAATATCCTACCTTTGCATATTTTGGTCTCTAATTTCATAAGAGCTATTCTTCCACCCACAGCTTTGATGTAATTATTGAGTATAACATCAACAGTTGGTAAATCTTTGTTTATAAAATTTGTGTTTTCAGAATGGACCGAGATCAAGCTTAAAAGGATCCCGAAGAGAATTAACGATTTTTTGTTTCTCATAAAACCTCCTAGGTCAGCACATTACTTATTATTGAGTGAAGATTCTGTATAAAGTTCAAAAACATTTTTGCAGACATCTTCACATAAAGCACAATATCCAGAACCCTGTCCTATAGGGTATGGTTCTTTCAGGATCTTTCCTCCCAATCTTATTATTTCTACGATCGTTTTCTGAAAATTGTTTACGGTGATCGAAAACCTGATACCATTTCTTGAGGGTTTCAAATTTTTGTCCAGACCACCGCTGATATTGAAGGCCTTGAATATTCTGTAATTTTCGCTGTAGGAAGAGATCTCAAATCCAAAGATATCCTGGTAAAATCTTGAAGCTGCCTCTAGATCGGGAGCTGGAACCACAAGCCATTCAATCTTTGATCGGTTCGCTTTTTTCATTTCACCACAGTTTAACCCTCTTTATTTTTCCCACTATAGGATACATTTACACAATCAATCAATATTGTCCACTGATTATTAAAATTTTGGTCAGCATTTTACTATCTGATAATATAGATAAAAAATTATAATCGAAATAAAAGAAATGAATAGCTTAAATCGTAATTTTTTTCTATCTGTATTTTAATTAGTAGGATAAATATTGACAAAAAATCAACAATAAATATGTCGTCAATTATATAACGACTTATTTGGAAATAGATTGGAAAGGGTGGGGTTTTTATGCAGATATTTACCAGAGAACTTATGAGTCTGGGTTTAAGTGAATTAGAAGCAAAGGTGTATCTTACCTTGATTAAAAAAAATTTTTTTTCCGCCACAGAATTGGCAGCATCTGTAAGGATTCATCGGACTCAGATTTATGATGTTTTGGCAAATCTGATCAAAAAAGGAATGTGCATAGAAGTTTTAGGAAGCATAAAAAAATATGAAGCTGTTTCACCCCTGAAGATAATGAAAGACATTACTAAGAATCTGGAGCAACAGAAACTGATGGCAGAAGGTCTTTCAATTGAGCTTACCAAGATCTTTGATCGTAATCATGATAACAGAGATCCGCTTGATTTTGTTAAAGTACTTCGAACACCGGCAACCATCAGAGAGCATGTATTCGGTCTTATCAGGGCGGCTGAGAAAGAAGTGAGGGTTTTTAACAAGCCTCCTTACTCCATGAATCCTGAGAAGAATGAGCCGGAAGTTGATAGCCTGAAAAAAGGTATAGTACATAAATGTGTTTATGAAATTGAAAAAGAAAACAGAGATTTTCTTAATAGAGTCAGAAATTTTGTTGCTCAGGGAGAGCAGGTAAGATTGAATGAAAAGCTTCCGCTAAAACTTGTTATATTCGATTTAAAATGCGTTGTAATGACACTTTACAACATCGGTGAATTGAATTCTCAATTCACAGCGATGTCAATTGAACACAGTGAATTTGCTCAGGCTATGGCCGATATTTTTGAACTATACTGGAGTAATTCACTAAACCTAGATGATTATCAAGTACCTAAGATCAAGGAGTGAAATGATGAAAACACAGAAAAAAATTTTCTCAGTACTTATTCTACTCACCATTTTTTGTTGTCTCCAGGGGATCTGGAGTACAGATCCTACAATTAATACGCAGGTATGTGTTTTAGCAGGTTCTCAGGCGATCCCTAAAATGGCGAACGGTATTTCAGGTGATGTTTATGTCGGCTGGTTTTCTAATGAAACCGGTAATTATGATGTCCGACTTCAAAGGTTCAACTATCAGGGAGAATCCTTATGGCAGGAAAATGGGATTCTGATAAGTGATTATCCCTCTATGACCTGGCTTACTGATTGGGATCTAACAGTTGATCTGGAAGGTTATTGTGTCCTGACTTTTCAGGATATTAGAGATAGCGGGAATAACAATGTTGTAGCATACAGGATCTCTCCCGAAGGTGAATTAGTCTGGGGTGAGGCAGGATTACAATTGAGTGACAGCAATGCATTTGATGTGTCTCCCAAGGTTGCGATAACTTCTGGGAACAATGCAGTTGTAGCTTGGCAGGCAGATGAAGTAGTTGTCATCCAGAAAATATCACCGGCAGGAACACTGCTTTGGGGAGAAAATGGAATTACTCTTAGTTGTGATAATACTTATTCCTGGCCTCAGTTACTTGCTGTTGAGGATGATAACGTTATCCTTAAATTGTTTGAAGATTCGGGTGTTCCCTGGGCACCGGATCGCTATGTTTATGCGCAGAAATTTGATCCTGATGGTAATCCTGTTTGGGCTGATTACGCTGTAATCTCCGATGCCAGTGGTATTTCTGCTTGGACTCAGAAACTTGCTATGGCTTATGATGGGGTTGGTGGTTTTTATATTGCCTGGTATGATGACCGAAATATGGATATGATAAGCCAAAGTTATGTACAGCATATTAGTAGTGATGGAGAAGTACTTTTCGTAGATGATGGTGTAGAAGTTGCCTTGGGTAATTCAAGACAAAGGTTCTATCCTCACCTCGCATTTATACCATCAGCTGCAGAGATTTTCTGTTATTGGAGTGAAACCGATATTGATCAGAATAATAGAGGAATTTATGGTCAAAGATTTGATGCTGAAGGAAACAGACAATGGTCGGATAACGGTAAGCCGATAATCAACCTTACTGATCGTGATATAATTCTTGAGGGGACAAGAGCTTGCGAAAATGCAGTTCTTGTTGTATGTGAAGATACGGAAGTAGCATTGAATAATATGGTAAAAGCGATGCTGCTTGATGAGGACGGAGAGTTTATCTGGCCCCAGGAATATGTTATGATGTCTCAGGTCGAATCGGAAAAACTGCATTTTGATGTGGGAAGATATAATAACGGACAATGGGTAGTAACATGGGAAGACAGACGGAGTGACGATGGAGATATCTATGCCCAGAATGTCAGGTTAAGTGGTGAAATCGGAGGTGTTAATCCACCACCTGTTAATCTGGAAATCAATGAGATTTCTGCTGTATTAAGTTGGGATGAACCCGTAGAACAGCCTGATATTTATAATGTTTATCTTGATGGGAATTTTGTTTATTCCACTATGAATTTGGAATATCAGTACAGCAACTTGGAAAATGGAACAGAATATTCTGCTGGTGTTTCAGCTGTTTACAACGATGGTGAATCGGATATCATGACCGTTGAATTCGTCTATTCTGGAACAGAGAATCATCATCATATCATAGACTCCCCTTTGATAAGGATTGCCAATAGTCCCAACCCATTTAATCCTGAAACAGAGATAAGTTATCAAATTTCACAAACCAGTAGTGTACATCTTGCAGTTTACAACTTAAAGGGGGAATTAGTAAAAAAACTGGTCGATGAAATAAAACAAGCTGGAGAATATAAGGTAATCTGGGATGGTACTGATAAGAATAAGATTTTCCTCCCCTCAGGTCTTTACCTCTATTCGATCACTGTTAATGGAATACGTACTAACAGAAAGATGATGTTGCTGAAATAGAAACTTCTTTATAGAATTTGACTGAATAAGGAAAGTTTACTCTTTTCTATTTCAGTATTTGTTGATTCTGATTAAGCAATTGATGTTTTTGCTTTTATTGCGCCTGAAGATACCACTGCGATTATTCACATTTCCTTCTGCTACCAGGAAATGGGTCTCATTGTTTTCCAGTAATACTCCAATATGATCAGAGGGAAGTACCGAAATTATTTTGTTAAATACTACTAAATCTCCCGGTTCGGGGACAGATAATGGATTTAGTTTAAAATCATTTTTGGGTAGAGAAGCCCATTCCACCCAGGATGAAACCAGAGCAAGAGAACAAGATAACTGGTCGGAGGGTTGAGGAGTGAAATGGAAACCAGCCTCAATACAGCAATAATAAACGAAAGCACCACACCAGTCAAAACCCGTGTTTAAATCAGTATAATAATCAGTCCCTAGTTTCTGGTTGAGTGTTTTCCGAAAAAGTGAAAGATATTTTTCGATCCTGGAACCGGAATTATTTATGTCACCTTCCAGTTGAAGCAAACCTTCCCGACGGGCTATTTCAGCAAGTTTTAGTCGTTTTGCTTTATAATTAGTGATCTCAGAAACCATATTATCCCATTTTATTCATTAAATTTCAAGCACCGGGAGTTACAAAATATACTTTCATAAACATGGCAAGGATAAAAAACATTGAATAAAATATTTTCAGACATGAATTATTGAGGAGAAGGGCAATCTTTGCTAAATTTTAAGAGGATTTATCATCCACCACTTATAAGGTGGATAACACTAACATCGGCTTCAGGGGGGACCATGAAATTAGAATACTGATCTTTTTTTACCAGCTTGCCATTTACTTTTATTACCAGCATCTTGAATGTATAATTTTTCTTTTTGAGGATGCGCTGGATTGTCATCCCTTCTTCCCATTTTAGGGTTTCTCCGTTGACGGTTATCGTTTCAGCCATATTTTTTAACTAGCAGCTCCAGAGCAAGATTTGCCTGCATATTAGCCACTATCCCAACTCTTGGAGCCAGGGGGGAGATCTTTTCTTTTACTTCACTTATCTGATCTCCAACAATGAAAAGACTATCAATCTGCTGGGTTCTGATAAGATCGTTTTTACCGATTCCAGCCACTCCAGAGGCAACAATAAGAGGTTTTAGGGGAAAATTCTCAGTCCAGATTTCAATCATCATCTGTTTAGATTCTGCTTTATCAAACGCTTCGATTAGAATATCAACTTTTTTGAAGATTTTAAGCAGATTACCAGCGTTTAATCTGACGTTATGGATGATATATTCTGAGAAGGGATTGATTTTTTCCAGATTTTCTTTAAGTGCTTCCACCTTTGGTTCGCCAATTTGCTTGATGAAATATTGCTGACGGTTGAGATTTGTTACTTCCACATTGTCATAGTCCGCAATGATAAGTTTGCCTATACCGACCCGGGCTAATGAAAGGGCAACATTTGATCCTATCCCACCTGCTCCCGCGATTCCGATAATGGCTTTTCGGAAAACCGGCAGTAGAGCGGGATCATGATGCGAGAAAAAAACTGATTTAAATTTTTTCATTCCCAGGAGAGATTAAAACATTATTTAAGGATTTGGGTTTTCCTACTTATTCTGATAATATTTGTTCAGGACTGAGATCACTTCAGGAAGGTCAATACCAAGTTCTTTGACTTTTATTATTTTAGGTACACCATTCTCATCCCAACCTCTGCGGTTGTATACAGCGTCACAAAGTTTCCGGTATGCGTCTTCCCTGAATTCACGAGTTTTTTTATGGCGTTCTTCGACTGGTTTTCCCGTAGGATCCCAATTCCATTTATCCTTTAATTGATTATCATATCTATCTTCGCGGGAAAGATATTCTTCTATGGTGACTGGTCCAACGGAGCGATACGGAATCTGATCATGTTCTCTTGTTCCAAAACCAAGACGTAAGTTGAAAACACGCTGGAAATTATAAACTCTTTCAGATTGAAGGATCAATTCTTCTTTGTCGATATTTTTTCCAGTGACGGCATTGAAGATGTCGACATAATTTTGAACGTGTTCAGGAACTTTTGCCGGTTCATCAGTTTCAGCGTTATCCGCAGGTTCAAGATCGTTCCAGGGTAATTTGCAAAGTCCCTGTAATCCAAACCAGGTTCTAAACATGGGAAAATAATGTAAAGCTTCAGCTTTGTCTTCAAATGTTGGTATTTGATTGTTCACCATATCCATGAAGATCAACCAAGCCTCATCATGTTGAGGTCCTTTTAGCGCAAGACCGTATCCGCCTTGCATTGCCAGGGATTCTTTGGTTACGTACTCAGAATATTCCATACCCTTACATTCCATACCTATATCCTGCAGGAATTGTGGATCTGCCCCATATTCTTCGATGAATTTCTGTTTCAAACGACGGATGCCTAATCCGATGATTTTGCCAAATCCTTCTCCTCTTGCCATTTGATGAAGCATTTCCATAGCTTCTTCACCACAACCAAAGTTTAATTCGTATCCACCGGTTCGTTCTTTGTTAAGAATGCCATTTTCGTAGCATTCCATGACAAATGACATACATGTTCCCCAGGAGATGGTATCTATTCCATAAGTATCGCAATAAAAATTTGCTTCAACTGTAAAATGGGGATCAAATATACCCATATTTGCCCCAAAAGCGGCTGCAGTTTCGTATTCCGGACCATCGATAGAGACGATATCTCCCTTATAAGGTCCAGTTTTTAAAGTAAATCCATCTACACACTTGGCGCATTGCATTGTACATCCATACCAGCATCCATCCGGAATACCCTGTGTGAACATCTCTCGCCAAACAGGGGAAGCGATTTTATTTGTATTCTCGTGTCTCCCGAATTTATAATTATGGGTTGGAAGAAGGTCATAATCGTCCATGATCTCTACAAGATGAGTAGTTCCAACATGACGCATATCACACTGAGAGTCGTCATTTTCATATAATTCACGATGATATTTTGAACTGACATTTTTGATTGTGTCAAGATCTGAAACATTATTGGAATTGGCATTTAATGATGAATATTTGCAGACTAGGGCTTTGATTTTTTTCTTTCTGAATAACGTTCCTAATCCACCCCGCCCTGCTTGTTTAAGACGAGCCACCTTTCTTCTTCTGTCATAAAAGGAGAAATTTAGACAACCAAAAAGCGAATGTTCGGCAGCAATTCCGGACGAAACAGTTGTGATAAATTTTTTCTCTTGCTCGTTGTCAGCAAATATGTCGCACATTTGCTCCGCAATAAGATGAGAATTTATCGCTTCCTCAGGAGCTTCATATATCTTAACAACTCCATTATCACCATCAATAAAAACAATTACCTCTCTTTCGGCAATTCCCTGAACTTCTATTGCGTCCCAACCTGAAAATTTAAGATATGGACCAAAATAACCACCCACATTACTGTCAACCGGAGCACCAGTTATGGGTGAGATACCGCAGACGATAGATTTACCTGTTCCGGGATACTGGGTTACTCCCCCCATAACTCCAGCGGCGATAACGATTTCATTTTCCGGGGAATCCCATTTTGTGTCCTCATTAACTGCATCCCAGAGGAGTTTCAGATTGAAACCTCTTCCCCCGGTAAAGATCTCTTTCATCTGTTCAGAAACAGGTTTGGATTTTATTTCATTTTTACCGATATTGACATAAAGAGTGCGATTAGAATATCCTTTCTCAAGAGGTTTTAGGTCGTATTTAAACTCAGCGATCAATTTATGAGCAGCTTTAATTTTAATTGGATCGTAGGGATTCTTATATGTATTCATTAAAAATGCCTCCTGTAATAGATTTTGTCAATGGGTTCGGGAATTTCTTCCAAAGATAGGGCTCCAACTGGACATGCTTTTACGCATGCCCCGCAGGATATACATTTGAAGGGAGTATCAATGCTATCTGTTTGGAACATTGATTGGGTAGGGCAAAAACCAACGCAGGAAAGGCACCCGACGCAAATCTTTTCATTTAATCTCACTATTCCCCTTGAATCACGCGACAATGCTTCTACAGGACACACATCTATGCATTCACCGCACTGATTACAGACATTGCAAGAAAATTCATCATCGACCTTGATGATTTTAATTCTTGATTTTGCTCTGTTTTCTTCTTTAAACCAGGTTTGTGAACACACTTTTTCGCATGTGCCACAACCGATGCATTTTTCTTTATCCCAGATTAAAACTTTCATATACTCCCCCAGGTTAAATTCTAACTCACCTAATTCACTCAGATAGCACAAATGATATATTAAAATAAACTCAAAATTTAAATCCTGTTTTCCCATGTCAAGGATATTTTCCTAACTGGTTTTTCGCTTGGTTAACAGGTAAAAAATTTAACTTCTTAAAAACATATTTGGACTATGTCTATTACAAATTCAATATAACTGAAATTATTTTCTTTTTACTTCTCTTCGGGTAAAAAAACTAATTTTCTATTCGTTTTTTTGCATTTAGTCCTTATTACAGGAGAAAGTAAGATATCTTTATTTTTTAGTATTCTCGTTAAAAATAATATCTTTTGCCACCCTGAAACCGATCGTGTAATATTGAAAGTTCGGCAGGTATTTATAACGGAAAGTACATCTCAGTTTATCTTCTTCATCTTCCCAGGAACCACCTCTCACGACCTTGAATATTCCTTTATCAAGACCCTGGGGATCAATCTGTGCCCGGGCAGGATATTCTCCATACCAGTCAAGGCACCATTCCCAGACATTACCGCTCATATCGTATATGCCAAGGGTGTTTGGCTGTTTTTTCCCGATCTTATGGGTTTCTTTCCCGGAATTATTAATACACCAGGCGACCTGATCGGGATCATTTGCTCCGGAATAGTACAGAACTTTTTGATAGGCTCCACCCCGGGCTGCATACTCCCATTCTGCTTCTGTAGGCAGCCGGAATCCGTAATATTCAGCGAATTCATGAGCTCCATACCAGGTAACGCAGACCACCGGATGATCTTCCCTGCCTTGATTAGGGATGAATGTTTCTCCATCGTAAGTTATACCAAAACGGTGTTCGTAGATCATTATCTTACCTGCATATTCTCTCTGCATGACAACAGGACTTCCATACCTGTTGAGGAAATCGCAATACTGCCGATTTGTTATTTCAAACTTACTGATCATGAAATCGCTCAATTCAACCTGATGTAGAGGATGCTCATCGGGAGAACCAGTATTCAGGGCATC
>Ga0272442_10006629_pt1 | contig 15185 bp, 10 predicted proteins | sample SSMForm2O_FD_200262 | JGI IMG/M metagenome (GOLD analysis project Ga0272442, IMG submission 200262) | Marine sediment archaeal communities from Little Sippewissett salt marsh, Falmouth, MA, United States - SSM-Form-2O | ecosystem: Environmental > Aquatic > Marine > Wetlands > Sediment ...
CCGTAAATGCTTGGGGTGGCGGAGGGATCGCGTTTAATGCTTCTTCGGGAACCGTGAGAAACTGTTCTATAGTGCAGAACCTGGTGGATGACGTTGGTGGCGGGGTGCTGGTTTACTTCGGGGCCTCGGTGATTCTAAGTAACTGCATTATTAGAGGTAACTCAACCACTAAAGATTCTGGTGGCGGAGTAATGTGTTGGGAGAATTCGTCGGCTACCCTAACCAATTGCACTGTATCGGAAAACTCGGCGGGATATTCAGGCGGCGGCTTGTTCTGCGGGAAAGCTTCATCCATGACCCTAACCGGCTGTATCATCAGGGACAACTCGTCCATAAAGGCCACAATGGCGGGCGGTGGCGGAGCTCAATGCTATCTTGACTCGTCCTTGACCATGACCGACTGCCTTATCGCTGATAACTACTCGGGATGTGAGGGCGGGGGTGTGTTCTGTAGTAGTACTGCATCTGTGACTGTGACCAACTGCGTAATAGTAGGCAACACAGCACGCTGGGGCGGAGGACTGGCAGGCTGGGCATCGACTTCCACGACGACTGTTAGCAACTGCACTATCTGGATGAACTCAGCAAACATTACCGGCGGTGGAGTGGGCTGTCATGATGGGGCTTCTGCGACAGTTACGAACAGCATTGTATGGGGAAACATCTCTCCCAAAGGGAACGAGATTTATCTTGAGCAGGCTCCTACAGAATGTGGTGTAACCTACAGCAACGTAGCCAGTGGTCAGGCTGGAGTCACTGTTGAAGGCGGCTGCACACTCAATTGGGGCGAGGGCAACATCGTTGCCGACCCGTGTTTCGCTGATCCAGAAAACAACGACTACCATCTAAAGTCACAAGCCGGCCGCTGGGAGCCTGCAACGCAGGCGTGGATGAGAGATGATGTAACGAGCCCGTGCATCGACGCCGGGGATCCGGATTCGGATGGGTCTGGCGAGACGTGGCCGTACGGCGGGCGGATCAATATGGGTGCCTACGGCGGCACGCGAGAGGCGAGCATGTCCACCCGGCCGGAGGCAATGTCACTGCCTCGTGTCGCTTATATCTACGGTTCCGATCCGGGAGCGGCGGAGAGTTTTCAATCGTTGCTTATGCGCTGTGGTTGCCCGACGACGTTGGTGGCATTAGACCAGACGCCGGGCGCGACGCTGGAAGACTACGATCTTATCATTGTTGGTGATGATACCGAAGATGCGGCTGCGTGGAACGATCCACACGTCGTCCCGGCGATTGAAGGCGCGGGAAGGCCCATCGTCGGCATGGGCGAGGGCGGCTACGATTTCTTCGGCATGCTCGAACTCTCTATCGGCCGGCCTCACGGAATGCATGGCGACGGAAGTCGCATCTATGCGATCGATCCGAACGGCTCGCTTTTCACTTCGCCGTATCCGATCAATATTCCCGAGGACGGCATAATGCCGCTCTACACCGAAACGGGCCATGTGCTTCTTTATCTTTGGCCGGTGCCCGACACGGTCACCGTGCTCGCCGGTTCGGCTGGACATCCCGGCTATTATCCGCTGGCCCTTGAGCACGATCGATACGTCTTCTGGGGCTTTGCGGAATCGCCGCGGAAGATGACCGAGGTCGGCAAGACCCTGTTTATCAACGTCGTGATCTGGACGGCCAACACCGGCTGGGAGATCGAACTCTGAGGACGACATGCAACTCTTGCCGGACGAAAGAAAGGGAGGTGAAGAATGGCTCGTCAAGACAATCCAAGACTCATGCTGGGTGTAACTGTGCTTTTGCTGGTCATGGTAGGTCTGGCGCAGGCTGGAACAATTACCGTAGGCCCGGGAGTGGGCTTTAATTTTGAGACCATCCAGGCGGGGATAGATGCTGCCACGGCTGGGGATACAGTGCTTGTTGCTCCTGGCGAGTACGTTATCACTGAGCCCATCACGTTTGGCGGCAAGGCCATCACAGTCCGATCAGAGGCTGGGCGTGATGAGACCACCATCCGGATGGGCACGCCGACGGATACGAATCGCGGTAGTGTCATAATCTTCGAGAATGGCGAGACCACTGCATCCATTCTCGATGGATTCACGATCACCGGAGGTATCAGTTCCTGGGTGCCGTCTGCAAATGCATACGCAGGCGGAGGCATATACTTTAATGCTTCCTCCGGGAGTTTGATGAATTGTGACGTCGTGGAGAACCGGGCAGATAACGGCGGCGGTGGGGGCGTGTCCGCCAGTTATGGATCATCACCCATTCTAACCAACTGCATCTTCACTGGAAACTCAGCTACATTAGCTGGAGGTGGGGTGCTTTGCTACATCAACTCATCCATGGCCATGACCGACTGTATTGTTAATGGGAACTCGTCACTCAGTTTAGGCGGTGGGGTGTACGTCGGGTCAAATTCGTCCATGACCATGACGAACTGCACAATAATAAGCAACACAGCACAAGATGCCGGCGCCGGAATCGGATGTAGCTCCAGCTCTGCGACCTTGACCCATTGTGTCATTGCCCAGAACACCGGGGCAAAGTGGGGCGGTGGATTGGGTATTGAGTACGAAGGCTCCTCCACTACTATCAACAACTGCACCATTTGCGGCAATTCCGCCGGAGAAGGTGGTGGGATGGGCTGCTTGAATGGGGCCTCTGCAACGGTCACCAATAGCGTTTTCTGGGCAAACACGGCTCACAGGGGCAGCGAGATCTTTCTGGAGGAGAGTCCTACAAGATTCAGCGTATCCTACAGCAACGTAGCCGGTGGACAGGCTGGCGTTTGTGTTCAGGGCGCCAGCACGCTTGATTGGGGCCCGGGCAACATCGACGCCGACCCACTTTTTGCCGATCCAAACAATGGCGACTTTCATTTGAAATCTGAGGTAGGCCGATGGGATCCGAACAGCCAAACTTGGTTTCAGGACGAAGTCACCAGCCCATGTATCGACGCCGGCGATCCGAATAGCCCGGTTGGGAATGAGCCGGAGCCGAATGGGGGGATTGTCAATATGGGGGCCTACGGTGGTACGGTCGAGGCGAGTCTGTCGCCCTTTGATGCTGAACAGATTGTTTATATTCAGTGGCTGGGCCATTCGACGGTGAAGGTCTGGACGGAAGATGGCATTGTTTACGTGGACCCGGAGCGGGTGCCGGAAGCGCTGCATGATGCGACGTTGGTGTGTGTGACGCATACGCACGGGGACCATTATTCGCCTTCGGATATTGCGAAGGTCTCCAACGCTCAGACGCAGTTTATTGGGCCGCCGGACGTCGTTCAGCGGTACGGCAGCGGACGGACGATCGCGCCGGGCCAGGCCATCGAATTCGACTTTGTGAATGTGATCGCCGTACCCGCGTATAATACCAACAAGCCGAACCATCCCAAATCCAGAAACTGGGTCGGATTCATATTAGAGCTTGGGGGCAAGCGCATCTACATCGCGGGGGATACGGACCTGATCGAGGAGATGAAGTCGCTCGGCGAGATTGACGTGGCCTTCTTACCGGCCGGAGGCACCTATACGATGAACGCCGTCGAAGCGGCGGAAGCCACACAGTATATTAAGCCCAAATTGGCCATACCTTATCACTGGGGGCAGAATGTGGGGACGCTGGCCGATGCGCAGCGATTTGCCGAATTGGCGCGGTGTGCGGTGAAGGTTCTGGCCGTCGGCGAGACGATCAGCTCGGATGAGTGGCCGGAGTATCAGCCGCTGTTAGCGCACTGGGCGCTGGATGAGAGCGAGGGCGACGTAGCCTACGATAGCACCGGCGAACACGATGGCGTGCTTTTTGGCGATCCGGCTTGGCAGCCGGATAAGGGTAAAATAGACGGAGCGTTAGAGTTTGACGGCGTGGATGATTATGTGAGTATTCCTTTTGTGGTCGATCCGGGAGAGGGGGTATTCAGCACGTTCGCCTGGATCAAGGGCAGCGCTGCGGGACAAGCTATCCTGTCTCAGACGGATCATGATGGCGAGGTGTGGATGGGTGTGGATTCGTTGGAAGGCTATCTTGTGAGTGGTTTGGTGCCGCCTCAGGCCGGGCGGACGGTGACGCCGGCATTGCAATCGCAATTCGTTATCACCGACGGCCAGTGGCATCATGTCGGCTTCGTCTGGGACGGTCAGCGCCGGCGCCTCTATGCGGATGGCGTGGAGGTGGCTGGAGATGTTGGCACGATCAATCCGCTGACGTCATCGGATGGCGGCATGCACATCGGCGCCGGTAAGAACCTTGAGATATCAGGTTTCTGGTTTGGCTTGATCGACGATGTGCGCATTTACGATCAGGCGCTGGACGAAGAGGAGGTCGAGGCATTGGTTCGTTAGTGTCGCGGACAAGATGCCAGCGAGACGCAAGGTCGAGACGCCCTCGCCACGGGGACAATGAGATTGTAAGGTGTGCAACTCGTTGAACACGCACCTCCGTGTGGGCAAAAACGACATTTGCCCACCCTACCGGTTTTTTTCACGGTCGGGGACGAATTTCCTGCCAGTGAGCTGAAAATAGAGCGAAGTCGGTGAAGTCCACGTCGCCGTCCAGGTCGAGGTCGGCGGGGATGGGGATGCCACGATAGAGACGGACCATTCCGTCGCCGGCGCCGATCAGCACATCGATGTAGCCGTCCGCAGGGCCGAAATAGCCGTCGCCCGTCCAATAGCAGACGGACGGTCTGGAACGCGGTGATCCAATAAGGTCGATGGGCACGCCACCAGCCTCGACGAGCCGGAAGCCGGAGAAGCTCGGCTCCGGGTCCGTGCCGACGTTGCTGTAGAACAATAATTCGCCATACGTGTTGCCGGCGAGGATGTCTTTTCTGCCGTCGCCGTCCAGGTCGATAATCACGGGGCTTGAGCGGCTGCCGGGCACGAGCAAGTCGATCCCATCCTCCTGAGCAAATGTCTTGGCGACAAAGTCCGGCTCCGTGTCGGTTCCCTCGTTAATGAAAAGGTGTATCCTGCCGTCGTAAGCCCCTGCGACAAGGTCTTTTTTGCCGTCGTTGTTCCAGTCGACCGATGAGGGCGTGGCCCGGTTCCCGACGTCTATGTCTTCCTTCGCGCCGGGTTCTCCGACTTGGACGAACGTCCCCTCGTCGAACGTCGGCTTCTCGTCGGTGCCGACATTCAGGAAGATTTTCACCTTCCCATCGGCCTGACCGATGAGCAGGTCCTTGCACAGATCGGCGTCCCAATAGACAACGCGCGGGAAGCATCCCAGGCACCCGGACGCCGGGCAGATCAGATCCTTGCCGTTGGATTGGGCGTAGAAGGGCGTGGAGAACTGCGGATCGGACTCGGTCCCCACGTTGAGGTAGATACGGACCTTTGCCTCTTGAAAACCGCCTCCCTCCCCAACGATCAGGTCTTTGAGGTTGTCGTTATCCCAGTCCTCAAAGATCGGTACGGAGTAGCCGCTGACACTGATTGCGACGCCGTTGGCCTGGACGAGCGCTTCCGGCCCGAGATCGAGCAGCAAGTCGCCGCCGAAGGCGTTATGGGATAATGCGAATGATAAACAGACGGTTAAGAGGGTTAATCTTGTGTGTCTCATCGTAAACCTCTTTCTACAGACGATAACATACTGAAACTGAAACCGATTATTTTGCGAGGCGGACATCTAAATAGGATTGAGTGGAGATTGGTTCACCACCCATCCCTACCCAGTCATAGCCTATCCGATTGACTGTAAAATATCAAGAGAAAACACGGATATTTTCCTGGCATGGCCGGCCATTGTTGTTACAATGTAAAGAGGAAAGGGCCGTAGCATATGCGTGGATTACCACCGTGGCCGATCTGGAAGGGTTCGACATGGGTGATCGCGATATGAATGAGCGAAACAAAAACAATCCGCAGGCAGGGGAGTTGAACGAGGTTGAAGATTTCGACGATGACTTTGTGCCGGACGATGCCTGGCCTGTGTGCCCCAGGTGTCTGACTCCCTGCCGGCCGCTGGAATATTACTGCCCTCATTGTGATTCGAATGATGCCATTAATCCGCTTACGCCGTATATCGCGTTTCTCAACATTCGATTCAACTACGACATTTTCTGCACCATGTGGCGGAGGTTATGGTACGACAGGCGCACGTCGATGATTCGCAGGCTATTCTACTTTTTGTTGATCATGCTGTTTGTTCCGTACATGATCATCTTTGGTCTGCTATTACTGTTTGTTGGCAAAATCCCTCAACCCAGATTGCGAAATGGAACAACACTGCTTTGCTGTCTTATCGCTATTGTTTTCATTGTGCTGTTGGTCCGTTATGGACTTTTCGGTGGTTTGATGGGAGGCCAGGTTTTTGAGAGGATATGGCGATGCGTTTGATAGTGAAAAAGGCCGGTCAGACGGTCAACGAATTGCGATTCACCAAAGGTCCGCTCCATATCGGCCGGCACGCGCACAGCCAGATCTTTTTGCCGGACCGGGCCGTATCGCGACAGCACGCCGTGATTTATACGACGAAGGAGGGCCAATGGGTGATCGAGGACCTGGATTCGGCCAACAAGACGTATCTCAACGACAAAACCGTCAAAAAGGCGGAAATCAAGACGGGGGATTGCCTTCATATCGGCGACTTTGACATTGACGTCGAGCTGGAGGCCGGCGCCGACGTTGAGGGCGGCATTCATCTGGAGGATACCCTCGTGCCGCATGCGCGAAAGTCGCCTTCGGTCTCCAAGACATCTCCTCGCGAGATCACCGTTCGAAGGGCGGATATCTCCCATGGCCCGGACGTTAAGCTGCCGGCCAAACGGATCAAAGACTTTTTGGACGCGACGGAGGCGGTCTGTAAATCCAATGGTCCCGACGGGGTGCTCAAAACGCTGTTGAGCCTGACGTTGAGGCAATTTCGCGCCTATCATAGCTGGTGTGCGTTGCGAAATCTGCCGGAAGGTCCGATGACCTCTCATGCGGGTAAGTGCCGGGACGGTCATGCCGTGGAGCTGCCTCAGATCAAAGTTTACGAAAAGATCAATGAGGCGATTGATAAGAAAGAGTTTGTTTTGGTGCCGCACGTCTCCTCGCCCACGGATGAGGAGAAGGTTCGCTCGGCCATGATCGCCCCCGTCATCGATCCGGACGGCTGCTTCGGCGTACTGTACGTCGATAATGCGATGGACCACGGCGCCTATGATATGAGCGACCTTGACTATCTGATGCTGCTGGCCATTCACACCGCCGCCGTTGTGGAGAATTTCTGAGCCGCCCGACTATCGAGATTTGAGGAAATGGGTTTGAGTCTTCCGAACAAGGCTAAAACCGGTTTATCACCGTGACACCCGTTCGGCGAAAGCTATCCATATTGACGAGCTCCTCCAAAGATTCCTCCAGGCGGATCGTTTTTCCAATCAATTTCTCCGGGTGTAATTTCCCTGCGCGAATCATTTTGAATATGTCTGGATATTTATACGCCTGGATGCCGTGACTGCCCAGGATTTCAAGCTCATTGGCGACGATCTTGTCCATCGGTACGGGGGCATGACGATGGTCGCCCGCCATCAAACCCACCTGGATGTGCTTGCCGCGTTTTTTCAGGTTGGCGATCGAATTGAAGCAGGTCGTCGGGCTGCCGAGCGCATCGATGGAAACGTCGGCGCCGCCATGTGTCAAATCCAGCACGCTTTCGACAACGTCCTTTGTCTTCGTGGCGTTGACCGTCGCTGCGGCGCCAACCGACCGGGCCAGATCGAGCTTCTCGTCGGTTATATCAATGGCAATAACACTGGCCCCAAGGGCGTTGGCGATCATGATCGCGGAGAGGCCGACACCTCCGCAGCCATGCACGGCGACCCATTGCCCGGCGGATACCCGGCCTTGAGCGACGACGGCCCGAAACGACGTTACAAAGCGACATCCCAAACTTGCGGCGGTGACATCATCGAGTTCGTCCGGCAGCCGGACTAAGTTCACGTCCGCGTAATCGACGGCCACGTATTCAGCAAAGGAGCCCCAATGCGTAAATCCCGGCTGAAATTGCCGGTCGCAAACCTGGTGGTTCCCGGAGATGCACTGGGGGCACGTGCCGCACCCGCAGACGAATGGTAGGGTGACCCTGTCGCCCGTCTTCCACTTGGTGACATCGCGGCCGACGGCCTCGATGATTCCGGCCAGCTCGTGCCCCGGAACATGGGGGACTTTGATATCGGGATCGTGTCCCATCCAGCCGTGCCAGTCGCTTAGGCAAAGCCCAGTGGCCTTGACGCGAATCACAACCCCGCCGTCGGCCGGCGTCGGATCGGGCACGTTTTGGATAGTCAACGGTTCTCTAAATTTTTCATAAACGGCTGCTTTCATAATATATCCACTTTGAAGAACGTTTGAGTTTCGATGTGCGTTTGTTCGTAACCTTCGTCGATGGGCAGATGAGGCTTTTTTAAGGCTGTCATGGCCAGCTCATCGCACCGTTCGTTGTGGTCGTGGCCCGCGTGAGCTTTGACCCACTGGAACCGGACCTCGTGGTGCTCGCACAGGGCCAGCAGTTTTTTCCACAGATCGACGTTGAGCGCTTTTTCCTTTTTGTTCCGCCGCCAGCCGTTGGCTTTCCATTTGAAGACCCAGCCTTTGGTCATGGCGTCCACCAGGTATCGGGAATCGCTATAGAGCGTGACTTTGCAAGGGTACTTGAGCGCCTCCAGGCCGGCGATGGCGGCGAAGATTTCCATTCGGTTATTCGTCGTCAGGCAAAAGCCGCCGGATAGCTCTTTGCGCGCTTTACCCGAAATCAGAATCACCCCATAGCCCCCCGGCCCCGGATTGGGCTTGCATCCTCCGTCTGTATAAATCGTAACGTCCTTGAGTTGTCTCTTTGTTGGAGTCATGGATTATTTAATTTCAGATTGGATCATACTTCATTTCAACATTATCAGCATGGGCGACCAATCCCTTAGGGACCAGTTGCCCATCCTACCGGCTATACAAGCGACCTGAGATAGTCGATCAGGTCGGGGAGGCGGTCGATGGTCAGGAAGAGGACGGACAGCAGGGCGATGATCCACATGGCCGGCTTGACGTCCCGGACCTTGCCGGAGACGAGCTTGATGATCGTGAACGAGACGAAGCCGAACGCCAAACCCGTGCTGATGCTGTAACTCAAGGCAATCATTACGATGATGATAAACGCGGGAAAGGCTTCCTCCAGGTTCGCAAAGTCGATGCGTTTGACTTCTCTCATCATAAACAGGCCGACCATGATCAGCGCCGGCGCCGTGGCGTAGGCCGGCACGATCCCGACGACGGGCACGAGCGGCAGGGCGATGAGGAACAATACACCGGTGACAATCGAGGTCAGGCCTGTGCGCCCTCCCTGCTCGATGCCCGCCGCCGATTCGATGTAGGACGTCGTCGTCGATGTTCCCAGGACCGCGCCGATCATGGTCGCTACGGCGTCGATCCCTAATAGCTTGTCCAGCCCCTTAATCTTCCCGTCGGGCTGGACCATGTCGGCCTGATGACAGCAGGCGACCAGCGTTCCCAGACTGTCGAACATGTCGATGAACATCAGCGTGAAGATGCTGCCGAAAAAGCTCCATTTCAGTGCGGCCAGGATGTCCAGTTTGAAAGCGATGGCCTGAAGATTCATATCCAGAGAGACAAGCTTCTCCGGCATTGCAATCTTGCCGAATATCGCGGCCAGCGCAGTAGCCGCTAAGATCCCGGCGACGAGTCCGCCTTTGATCTTTTTCTTTTCAAGGACGATCATCACCAGCAGGCCGAACAGACCGATTAGGACCGAACCATTGAGAGGGCCCGCTTTAACGAGGGTGTGCTCGTCGCCGACCACGATTCCCAGCTTAACCAAACCCATAAACGTGATGAACAAGCCGATGCCCACGGCGATGGCTGATATGATTGATTCGGGTATGGCCTCAACCAGTCTTTTGCGCATCCCCAGCAGCGTCAGGATCAAAAAGAAAAATCCCGAAAGGAAAACAGCGCCAAGGGCCGTCTGCCAATCCATCTTCCCCGAAATGAGCAGGGTAGCGAAAAAGGCGTTTAGCCCCATGCCCGGTGCCATGGCGATGGGGGCCTTGGCGACGACTCCGACGATAATCGTGGCGATCCCGCTGACCAGGCACGTCACCGCGATGAGGGCCTGCTTGTCCATCCGTTCCACACCCGTTAGCTCGATGCCCTCCAGGCTCAGAATGGACGGATTCACGAAGATGATGTAGGCCATTGTCAGAAAAGTGGTCAATCCCGCAACACATTCGATTTTGAAGTTGCTTTGTTTCTCTTCAAGTCCGGTGGTTTCGTTTGCCATTTTTTCCTCTTAACTTTGGCTTAAATAATATATGCCTAACCTTCAATTTTGCAGTCTTTGCAGTCATTATAAAGAAGCTTCCGAACCGAGCAGATCGACGATTTGAGCCACGAAGCCGGCCGAGTTCTTCGCCGCGAGCAGATAAAACATCTGCTTATCGAATACCGCGCCCTCGTCGGCGTGATCGCTGATGCTCCGTATCACAAGGCAGCCGATCCGGCGCTGGTAGCATAACTGGGCGACTGCGGCGCCTTCCATCTCCACGGCATCGGCGTCGAGCCTTTCGCGCAGCACCGCACACTTATCCGCTGAAGCGATAAAGGTATCTCCCGTGACGACGACTCCCGTGAGGATGCCCGGTGGTTTGCGTTCAACGGCGGTTTCGATGGGTGACAGCTTGATATGATCCGCGGCGCGCTGCGCGATGTTCAACAGTTCTTCGTCCGCCGGGAAGAAGACGGGATTCTCCATCCCGTCCAGCCGGTTCTTGACGCCTTTGAAGAAAAGCCCCTCCGGCCACACCGTTCCCATGTCGTGGTGCGCGGTCTTTTTCGCAATCACAATGTCCCCCGGCCGGAGCTCCAGATTCACTGCCCCGGCGATCCCCGTGAGGATAACGTGTTCGGGTTTGAAATGTTCGATGAGCAGCGTCGTCGTCATTGCGGCGTTGACCTTGCCGATTCCCGTCCACGCGACGACGACGTGCCGGCCGTTCAATTTACCGCTGGTGAACCTTATCCCTTCAATGTTTCGTTGTTGTCGATCTGTCAGTCGATCTTCGAGTAAGGTGACTTCTTTATCGAAGGCGCCTAATATCGCCGTGACCGGTGGGGAATTCGGATCAGATTCGTTTGCAAGAGAAGCCGGATTACAGTAAAGACACAAAACAGAAATGATGATCCACATGGCGATTCTGTTTTTTGCGATTCTCATAGTACCTTTACTCCAAAGCTGGCTAATAATGTGATAGCATGATTTCTCGTCCATCTATTGTGTACACTCATCAGGTTAGTACCTCGTAACATTGAAACGAATGGGTTTCTACCAGCAACTGGGTGGCAGCCTCAAAGCCAAAGGCTTTGGGGATGGTGAAGAAAAGCCATCCCCAAGCTTCGCTTGAGGCTGCCACCCCCTTCCAATCTATTCACGAATTTACTTACAATGGGGTACCTTGCATTTAATGACCACTAAGGTTATATCATCTGCGGGAGCGGAATCCGAGCAGAAATCCAGGACCGACTCCACCACGGAAGAGGCTATCTGGTCGGCGGATTCATTCTTATGGGTTACGATGAGATCGAGTAATCGTTCCTTGCCGTAAAATTCGTCCAATGGATTCCTCGCTTCCCAGATGCCGTCGGTGCCGACGATCACAATATCCCCGGCTTGCAGCGCAATGGGATCGGCCTGAGCGAATTCGGCGTCATCCGTAATACCGAGAGGCATGCCCGTGTTTTGAAGCTCGGTAAACCCGGCGGATCGGGCGTGATACCAAATCGCCGGATCGTGGCCCGCGGATGCCCATGTTAGCGTTTTGTTCGCGTCGTCGAGCAGGCCGTAAAAAAGCGTCATGAACTTGTCCGACTCGGAGTTCTTCACGAGGTGACGGTTCAGCTCGGCGATCGCCGAGGTCGGATTGTCGCCGTGACGCGGGGCGTTGTTACGTAGGATGCTGCCCGTGGAGATCATGAGCATGGCGGCCGGGATGCCGTGGCCGGAGACGTCGCCGAGCACGAGGCCGACCCGGCCGGGGGCAACGGCCTTCAGATCGAAGAGGTCGTAGTAATCGCCGCCGGTCTCATCACAATACCGACAGGTACCGGCGACTTGAAAGTGGTTTAGCTCGAGATTTTCCGTGGGAAGGAAGTGCTGCTGGATTTGTCGCGCCAGATCGAGCGACTGTTTGATCTTCTGGCGTTCCTGCAGTCGCGGGCCAACCTGGTTGAACACCTCGCCGAGCAATTGGAGCTCATCGTTTGTCTGGATGTCCACCCGAACGTTAAAATCCCCCTGGGCCAGTTTACCGGATGCATCCGCCAGATGTGTGATGGGGACCGTCAGGTTACGGGCGCGCAGGACCGCGAGCACGACGGCCGCAACGATCACCCCGAAGATAAGGATCGTGACCGTCTGAATCGCGCGAATATTTTCCCGGAACAACATCTCATGAGCGGTGTTGGCCTGTTCCACAATACGCTGATAGGGGATGACCAGGACGGGAAAGCCAAATCGACCGGCCGAGGGTCCGTACACCCAAAACGAATCCACACCGTTGCAGAAGGCCCGGAGGCTGCCGGTATTGCCTTGTTGAGAGTCTTCAATCATGGTTTGGATCGTGTTCGGATCGCAAATGTCCACTATTTGAAAGGATCTTTTCGAATCATCGGGCGCTTGACCGAATATCGTGCTGCAGAACACCCTGACGTCATCCACTTGCCAATCCTTCTCTTGCGGGACCTGGATAATGAGTTTCCGCACCCCGTTCCGCCATTGCTCCGGGATGTCGATTCGTTCGAGCATGCCGGAAAGATCGATATCCAAGCCAACCACGCCGGCAAACGAGCCGTCGCGTTCAAACAAAGGCATGGCGACGGTCATGACGCTCTTGCCGGTCAGGGGCTCGATACGCGGGGTTGGGGTGAGCTGCTTATTCCGCATGGCGTTGATATACCACGGCTGAAGGCGAAGATCATATTCTGCTTTATACGGCCAGAAACCCGGGGACGGATAAAGCGTCACGGCGCCGCTCTCCAGAACCGTGTAAATCCACAGCCTGGATTCGGGATTGATCGAATAAATGTCCATGCAGGTGTCGGTTAATTGGGACAACCGGTGGGAGAGCGCGCTTTGAGATGTGTCTTGTTCGGGGAAAAGAAATTGCGATTCGAAATCGACGCGATGTTCATGGCCGCCCTTTACGTTGATCAGCCGGTATTTATCTCCCTGTTTTGACAGGTCTTCCTCCGAGAGCCAAGTGAGGTGGTGATGCGAAGAGGGTGTCGTGTCGACCTCTATAGACCAAAGGCTCTGCTGGACTCGATCGGCGTAATGGCGTAAGCTGTAGCGGACGGCTTGCGCGGACATTTTCAGATTATCTTCATAGTGGTTGACAATTTCCATCAGAGTATCTTCAGCTCTGTCCCGCAACTCGGACTTGAGGGCCCCTTCGATGCGGCGTCTTGCGATCCGCGAGAAGGTCACGTCAAGAAGGAAATACGCCGCCAGGGGGACGAGGGAGATAATCAAAAGCAGGACGAGTAATTTGTTGCGCAACCTCATAGCGTATCCGCGTTACTTTGCCATCTTTTCCTTTTCGCGTATTTTCCGCTGCACTTTACCGAGATATGCATCCAGCTCGTCTCTATCGGCAAAAACGTTCAGCGCGGGCAGGAGACAGACAATCTCAAAGGCTTTCCTGATCTGGGGCTGCACATTGATGAGGGCCAGGTCTCCATCCTTCTGCGTCAGAGACTCTCGCGTCTTGGCGATCGTACTGATGCCGCGGCTGGAAATAAAATCCACACCCGTCATATCCAGCACCAGCGTGGTCACGGATCGTTTCAGGACTTTCTTAATTTGGTCCTCCAGCATCGCGCAGGTATTCGAGTCGATGGGACCGGCCGGCGATAAGAAGACCATGCCGCGTTTTGGGCGTTCGATTCCAATTTTCAATCTCATAACGATTCCTTTCACGGACTGCGATTTTGACGCGTGTCCGTTACTCGACCAATATAGAGATTCGTCTGCGAAAAAGCAATCATTTCAAAATGCGACAACGGCTGATTGAGGATTTCCGGTGGATTAGCATGTCTTGCGGCCTCTCTGGCAGGTGAATGGGACGTATTGATGGGCAAATATGTTGAATCAAGGCCCCGATTTTGGTATGATTAACCGTGTGGCGTGCAGGAGTATCGATTAAGACGTTCAATGGGACATCCCGGTTTAGGAGAATACGATGCGGGGGAAAATAGTTTTAATCTCTCTTGTTTTGTTGTTGGGTTCAGTTCATACGACTGGAGCGTCGCCGGGTGATATCAGTCACCTGGTGCTGTGGCTGGATGCCAGTGACGTTGATGGGGATGGTATGACAAATGATAATCCCGCCAATGGCGCCGATGTAGCTATTTGGGCGGATAAGTCCGGCCACGGTAATGACGCGGCCGGCAGCCACGGTCCAAGCTACTCCACACGGGCCATTAACGGGAAGGCCGCAGTGCGTTTTCGGCCCAACGAATATCTGGTGGGACGCAACGGATTTAAGGCGAATATGACGGCGACTGTTTTTCTTGTTGGCGTTCTACGTTCGAAAGCCGGAGATTCATCCGTCGTTCTATTTTCCACGCAGCCGAGTGGTGGTACGGATAGCACTCGAAGAGGTCTATGCATCTCTGCCGTGAAGGAAAGCACCGTGATTAAAACGGACCGGGGGATGACATTCCCGGATAATCCCGTTGGGCTGGCGAATCCCTTTCTGGTCGTCGATGTCGATACGGGAAATGTTGACCGTAACGCCTTTAATATCGCACGATTTACTGACGGCGGCTTTAATGCCCTTCATGGCGACATTGCCGAGATCATGGTTTACGACCGCGAGTTAACGATAACAGAAAAGAATGACGTTGCACGCTACCTGGCACAGAAGTACGACTTGGGTCGCATCGATATTCCGGACAGGCCGACAATGACTCTCCGGGGGATGAGTGGATTGTCGGAACAATGGCTGGCCGATGGCTGCTTCGCTGAGAATTGCTGGTGTGATGGGGCCGACCTGGATTACAGCGGCAATGTGGACTTTATGGATCTGGCCATATTTGAGCAAAGCAAATCAAGGCCGAGAAATGCTTACTACGTGGCCACTGACGGCCGGGACAGCCATCCCGGTACAGAGCAGTTGCCCTGGCGGACGATACAAAAAGCCGCGGACACGTTGACTGCGG
>Ga0272442_10006631_pt1 | contig 15182 bp, 7 predicted proteins | sample SSMForm2O_FD_200262 | JGI IMG/M metagenome (GOLD analysis project Ga0272442, IMG submission 200262) | Marine sediment archaeal communities from Little Sippewissett salt marsh, Falmouth, MA, United States - SSM-Form-2O | ecosystem: Environmental > Aquatic > Marine > Wetlands > Sediment ...
GCCTGCTCCCTGCTGATATGTATCGGCATCCAGTACTTCCTTAAAAAGCGTGCCCAGATAAACCAGATGGGTGCTGAATCCCAGATATTCCTGCGTGATCTGAAATTCCATCATCAGCGGTGTTTCGGGTGTCGCTCCAAAAAGGGGATGAAACGGTTCGCGCGGCTGGAAATCGATGGGACCGTTCTTGACCTGTACGAGCACATTTTCCCTGAAATTGCCGTCCAGGGGCTTAAACTCATTGTATGCCTGTTTTGCACGGTCTTCTTTGTTGTCCGCATCATAAACAAACGCACGCCACATCACCACACCCCCATGGGGTTTCAGGGCATCGGCCAGCATATTGGCCCCCTCGGCATGCGTACGCTGATAATCACCCGGGCCTGGCTGCCCTTCCGAATTGGCCTTGACCAGAAATCCGCCGAAGTCCGGAATCAGCGCATAGATCTCATCGGCTTTTTTCTTCCACCAGGCCTGTACTCCCCTGTCCAGGGGATCCGCCGATGCCAGGCCGCCGATATCAATGGGCGCGCTGAAACGGATGGAAAGATAGACTTTAATACCAAAAGGACGAAACACACCGGCCAGGGCAGCCACTTTGTTGAGATAGGGTGTTGTCAGCATCAGCGCATTCGCATTGACGCTGTTCAAAACAGTGCCATTGATACCGATGGACGCGTTGGCGCGGGCATAATCAATATAGCGGGGATGGATATAATCGGGCAGTTTGTGCCAGTCCCACAGTGAAAAACCAGCGTAACCCCGTTCAACTCTGCGATCCATTCTGTCCCAGTGATTCAATACGCGCAATTTTATTTTTGGGGATGATGCGATATCCAGATGCGTGATACACTGACTGTTCTGCAAAAGACCGATAAAATGAAACACACCATACAGCAGTCCTGCCCGCGTTTTCGCCGTGATGAGAATGGATTGTCTGTCACCAATGCTCAGGCTTTTTATTAAAAAGCCCTCATCGCCCAGTGTACGGACTGCTTCCCTTGTCGCTTCTGCTGCTCCCGGCGGCAACTCGCTGTGTTGTGCAACGATGAGCATGTTTCCGCCGGCTGCGTCCGCCGTTCTGATGCATTCGCCGAACAATCCCCTGAAAGCGCGGTTCAATTCACTGCGAATGACATTGCTTGCGGCATCACTGCCCGGTATATACTGTGCCCTGATGTTTTCCCGGTATGTCGACAGTACATTCCTGTTATTCAGCCTGTCATATTTCAGCCACAACCGGTAACCGTCATCCGCATAACAAACCGGATGCATTGCGGACAGGAACAAGGCGGACAGAATCAATATGATAAATGGATCGTGTCTTTTCATATGTCATTCCTCTTCGGTGACAAGGTGAATGAGGTCATAGAAAGCCCGTTTTGGCTTCAACTTTCTGTCGAAAAGCAGGGGATAGTTGGTTCTCCCCCGTATCGGCCAGTAATTTGTCCATGATTGACCATCATGAACTCCCCACAGTGTTACCCGGCTGACATGCGCCTTGTACTGAATGAACAGATCGAACAGCTCCCGGTATCTGTTACCGAGAATGACCTGCATGGAATCCGGAAAACCCTCTGCATACGGATCGTACTCTTTGCGGAGTTCATAATTTTTCGTAATATCCGCACCAATGTCTGCGGATTCGGGAAACGGAAGCACATTGATTTCCATTTCCGTGATCATCAGATTCAGGCCTGTCTCAGAATAGGCCCGGAGGCATGCTTCGAGTTCATCAAGGGGCGGATAGTCCAGCCCCCAATGTCCCTGAAGCCCGATCCCGTGTATGGGGATATTTTTGGATTGCAGGTTCCGGACCAGCTTGATGACCGATTCCACTTTCCCTTCATACCACATGTTGAAATCATTGTAATAAAGCTCGGCGCCGGGATCCGCTTCATGAGCCCATTTGAACGCGTATTCGATATAATCAGGACCGATAATCTCGTACCATGTGTTATTCTGACGATAATTCCCCTGCTCGTCAATGGCTTCATTCACTACATCCCAGCCGTGTATCTTGCCCCGGTAGCGTCCGACCACTGTATCAATATGATCCTTCAGTCTTTTTAATAATTCGTCCCTGCCCACAGGCTGCCCGTTTGCGTCTTCAAATACCCATGCCGGTGTCTGGTTTTGCCAGACCAGTGTGTGCCCGATCATAACCATCCGGTTTTTCTCCCCAAATGCGAGAAAATCATCAGCCGGCCCGAATTGATAGACACCCTCTTCCGGATGTATCTTTTCCCACTTGTGAATATTCTCCGCGGTGATCGCGTTAAACTGCTTTTTTACAATTTCCAGGGATGCCCGGTCTTGACCCGCAATCTGCGCCGTATTCAACGCGGTCCCTATCAAAAATAAATCCTGATAGGCTTCTTTCAAAGAGGGTCCGATTGATACTTCCTGCTTTTCATGCCGGCAACCCAATATCATGATGACCAGCATTGCACCAACCATTTTTATTCTGCTCATTTTTGCTCTCCTGTAATATCGGATACCATTTGTTTTGACATTGTTGTACAGGTATTCCCGCATCAATTCACGGGATTTGCTGTTATATACACTGAGTGATGATTTGAATCTCCCGCGGCATGATTACCATCGGATATCCGCCGGCGTGCTAGTCTCCCGCCGGGGGCGGATACGCGCCCACATATTTATCCTGCTCCGGAGATATCCCCATTTTTTCTTTAATTACTTCCGGAATTGCCGTTCCCGATAACAAACCCGGGAAGCCGGACAGCGCCTGAAAATGCCCCAGTTCCGGACTTTTAAAGAGGGGGCCGTGATAGTCATCAAGAAAAAGACTGCTGTTGGAAAAGGCGGGCTGCAAACCGTGCAACCCGGCCGGAGAATCGAGAAGCGCCCGGCAGTCTTTATTTTTCACAGGACTCCACAAAATCAACGGATCGCTGCTTTTCACACTGCGAACGTATACATTGTGATCAAGATCCCTGAGCTGGGATGTACTCAATCTCTTGCACAGCGCAGCCGGCTGCCAGACAAATAAAAAGAGCCGGTGAAAAGTGGCATCGCCCGTCATCAGGTTATTGACAAATGCGTGGCCGTCCCTTTCATCCACATCCGGACCGGTGCTGGGGTGCCAGCCGAAGTGATCACCCGCCGCGCTGCGTTCAGTGCGGCCGATGCATGCCGTGCTGTTGACAAATGTGTTGTTGTATATGATGACATCCGAACTGTTGAGTACCCACAGCCCATGGTCGCAATTGACAAACACATTTCCCGCGCATATGGCGCCCTTCGATATTTCAAAGAAAAAGCCGTTTTCACTCGGCCATGGCCGCTCAATCGAGAACGGATCTTTGCTGTTTCCCACACCTTCGATCCAGTTGTTCAGAAAACGGCCGTCCACATTACCGACATCATACCAGATACCGTTGGAATAAGGCAGATCGATGACCAGGTTGTCCTGGCATGTCACACGGTGACATTGATTGAAGATTTTGACCGCTGCCGGAAAATATCCGGTAATCCGCTCGATATTATTGCGTGTTAAAATATTCTTTTCAAGCAATACGTCGTTTGAACTTTGAATATAAAGTCCCTCTGTGCTGGTATCACTGATTCTGCAGTGACGAATGACCAGGGAATCACCCTTGAAATAGCCCGCCACCCGGGAACAATTGGAAATGGTACAGTGCTCGAGTTTCGTTCCGACAACATCTTTGCCGAAACCGGCCTCGTCAGCCACTCCCTCCGGAAAGGCGCCTTCTATTTCGAGCGCCCGGTAGGCATACTGTGTCAGCGTCACTCCACGTAATACGAATCCTTTTTTATCAGGTTTTTTGCCGTGACATTCCCGGACCGTTCTGAGGATTGCCACATCAAATGCCGTGATTTCGACCAGACGGTCTGCGGGATCGATGCCGATGTAAACCCGGTTGTTTTCATAATCGATATAATAGGTGCCTTCGTCCACGTCACCTTCCCAGCCCACGGCCTGCAGAAATTTCCCGTCCACGAACACCATATCATTATTAAACCGGTACAGCGGGGTTTCTTTGCCCTGCCGCAGCCGCATCCACCAGTTGTCCGGTTTCGAAGGAAACAGTCTGTTCCATGAAGTGATCCACAATCCGTTACCCAGATCATGCCAATCTTTCGCAACATACGTCCCCTTCAGAACAGGCATCTCGTCCGCATAGGGTTGCATGGTGATTCCCTGATTGAGAACCAGATTGCCGGTCCGGTAGGTTCCGCCGCGCAGGATAATGGCATCACCGGTCTGCACACGTTCAATGGCCGCCTCCAGCGTTGTGGGCATATCCACGGATTCACCCGTGTTTTCTGCTTTCCCGTCCGGCGCCACATAGTATACCCCAGGGGCGTTACCCGGTACCGTATACATCTGCTGAACGGGTCCGTATGGCCCGCCTGAAGGCCCGGCTTGCACCTGAATCCCGGTCCATTGCAGTGCAATCGCTGCTGCGACAATACAAAGCCACGAACCTTCCTTTCTGTTTGCCCAAACAGAATGATCATTGGTCTTCATATGAGTCACCTTTCATCTGATTTGTGATATCTATCGATAATGACATTCATTACAACCTATTGATTTTACTGAATCCGATACTGAACACTGTTTTCATCACCTCCACACAGGCGGCAACAGTCACAATTTCTGTTGCTTTCATACGAACTCCGGGACGCACCATATTCATGAGATTGATGTGCGGTCGGGCGATGTCCTGTCCGGTGACAGCTGAATGAACGGTCCCTTTCCATGATGACGTGCCTGTATGACTCGAAAAAAATAACTCACAAAAATATCGAACCTGAAAAGCACGTCTGTCCGGCATTCATATCAATTTGCCGTTTCTGTTCCCATGGCATGAAGTCCCCGCCACAGTTAAACCGGTCGCCTAAAATACCTGGATTGGCTTAAATCGCAAAATCCGTCCCGTTCATCATCTATTTTAAAAGGATGAATTTTTCAGTCTGGCTGAAATTGCCGGCGCGAAGTCGATACAGATACAATCCGCCGGAAAGATCCGTACCATCCATTTTTACGGAATAATCCCCGGGTGATAATTGTCCGCTGACCAGCGTGGCAATCTCCCTGCCGGACACAGCGTATACCTTCAGACTCACAAAACCTGCCTGGGATATCCGGTAATGAATCGTTGTAACCGGATTAAACGGATTGGGATAATTCTGCATCAAACGCGGATTTTGAATCACACGGCCTGTTTTCCCGAAAATGCCGGTTCCCGCCGCTTTGATCATCCGGATATCTCCGCTGTCCGGAACCACATCAAACATGATATAATCCGTATCATCGAAATTTGTGATTTGGGAATCCAGTATTTTGCCGTTTTGAGAAATCCTTGCAGAAGCCCAGTCCGGGGGCAGGACCCTGCGAATTGTCACTGGCTGATTATAAATGGTATTATCAAGTGTATCCGTCACAGAAAGGGTGATCACACTGTCTTGTTCCAAAATCTGTGTAACGGAGACATTGTTTCTTTCCCGAATGTACCGTGCAACATTTCCGAACGTTGAAACCCAGAATTGATCCTCATTCTGACTGAAATATTCAAGCGTGCTGTTTATTTCGGAAGAACTGGTGGGTGAATACCCGGATTCATTGTCGATGGCGTGAATCAGAAAGACGACCCACCCGTTCGAGGAGGCGGCTGCGTCGGCTCTGCCTGTAAAGTCGGATACCCGCTGTGTGGACCCCTCACTGCCGCATACAATCGAGCTGATGTTCATAAAATCAGGCGGTGTTTTCGAAACAACAGCGCCGGAACAGCCTCTTGCGGCGATATAATACTGTTTACAGATGGATTGATCGCCTGATACACAATAAGGGTAGGCAATCGTGACACATTGCTGACCGGGGATATGCAAATTGATGGCTTCCTGTGAATCCCTGTATTCTGTGATTTCCTGTTCATCTGTCAGGGCACCCAGATTCGCGTGGGTAACAGTATGGCTTCCGATTTCATGGCCGTTTAATGCAGCTGACTGAAGCGCCTTCCAGTCCGGCCCCCAATTAATTACCGGGAAAAATGTCATCTTGAATCCGTACTGATTGAATATCGGCATCACAACGGATATCTGATTGGGAGTATTGTCATCAAAAGTAAAGCTGACGGCACAGGATCTGAATCCCCGCCATGTGCCGACCTCATACAATGGATCAACAGTCCGGGCAGAGTTGATTCCTGCAAACAACAAAAAACTGCAGAAGAAAACAGCTGGAAATTTCACATTCAATTTTACCTCAATTCGTTTTTAATCGTCATCCGTTCTGAATGGTGATGCCGGCAGTCCGGCCCTGTTGTATAAATTTGCATTGGCCGGATTATCTGCCCACGCGTATCTTGCTGCCACCGGATCTGCAACCGCATCATTCCAGACAATCACTTTGTCATGTTTCATTTTGGCCCGTGCCCATACAAAATGGCTGTCCGCTCCGGCAATGGCAAAACCGCCGGGCATTTTGCCGCCTTTTGCTATCAGACCCCCGTTCACATTTTCAAATGAAAGAATGATTCTGTTCCCTTCGATTTTCATCGATTTGTATACCGGACCGGAAAAGACCACTGTTTCATCATTGTAGGCGACTTTTTCAGCGGCAAGAAAAAGCCGCTTTCCGACATCTTTTTTATTCAGCGGATGAATGTCATTCCATTCACCAATATCAATGGTTACGGCCATTGCGGTATTGGGAATCGATAATGTTTTCAGCTGGGCCTCGCGCATCAGGGCCCAGTTGCTTTCCGAGGGTTCGGACTTCTCCTCCATGAAATTCGGCAGCTGGACAAACAAAAACGGAAAATCACCCTGATTCCAGTTCCTGCGCCAGTCTGTGATCAGCGCCGGAAACAGTTTTCTGTATTCAGCCGGTCTTCCGGCATTGGATTCGCCCTGATACCAGATGACGCCTTTGATTGAATAATTCATTAGCGGAAAAATCATCGCGTTGTACAGACCGAGCGGTTTCCACCTGATAACTGTCTCGCCTTTCAGCGGTTCCATTTCGGCGCCGAGACGATACCGCCAGTCGCCTTTCAGATCAATTCGTTCACCGCCTGCTTCCAATTCATACGGTTTGTCCGGAATGAACCCGCCTTTGCCCGCACTGTTGATCACACGTATCACGATCGTATTTTCGCCTTCCTTGATAATCCCGGGTGGAATATTATACCTTCTTGGCGGGTATTGATAACTTGTTGTACCGGCAAAATGCCCGTTGACAAAAACAGAATCCGCATCAACGATCCGTCCCAGATTCAGCCGGACCTGTGTTCCCGCAAAGGAGGCCGGAATACTGATTTTCTTTCTGAACCAGACAACGCCATGAACAGGACCCAGACTGTCTCCCGCCCAGAAACCCGGAATTTTCATGGTCAGCCAGTCAGAATCGTCATATTCCGGGCTGTACCACGGCTGACCGGGATTTTGATACCCTCTGTCATTCCGCTGCAGGCGGCTGTACCACGCATTCATCCTGGTTCTGTCTTCATTCTGAATCTGACGGATCAATGTACTGTCTTTAAATCGCTGCGCTTCCTGATAATGCACGGGAAATTCCTTCAGGCCTTCCTCACTGATCCAGGCTTCGGCAGGTGACCCGCCCAGAGCGGCATTGATCAAACCGACGGGAATGTGATACTTTTCGTATACTTCTGTTCCAAAAAAATAGGACACGGCGGAAAAATCCAAGACATTTTCCGGATTGGCTTTGATCCATTGCCCGGATGGAATATCCTTTTGTGGTGTGCAAAAATCATATCGGTCGGGAACTTCAAAATAGCGGATGTACGGATTTTCCGAAGCGGCGATCTCCGCTTCATACAACGGACGCACTCTTTTCATATTCAATTCCATATTCGACTGGCCGGAACAGATCCAGACATCACCAATCATGAGATCATGAATGACAATCGATGAATCCGCTTCCAGATGCATTTCATAAGGCCCGCCGGCTTCGTATTCCGGCAGCACAACCCGCCACTCGCCCTGATCATCAGCACTTGTGATGTACGTTGAATCGAGAAAATGAATGGATATTTTTTCTCCCGGGTCAGCCCACCCCCAAACAGTGATTGCGGCATCACGCTGCAAAACCATTCCGTCGCTGATGAGCCTGGGTAATCGAATCCGTCCGAACGCGGATACCGATAAAAGTAAAAAAGACAAAAATACAGGTCGGAACAAAATTTGAACATGTCTCACGGCACACCTTTCCTGATCATTATTGAAAATATCTGCAAATGACGACAGGTATGTACCCGTCCTGATTTTCATTACCTGGTCAACAGGAATTTTTTTGTATCTGAATACCTGTCCGCCTGCAGCCTGTATAAATAAATACCCGTGGAAAGTCCGCTCCCGTCAAAAGTCTCGGAATATGTGCCGGGCTGACGGTCCCCTTTGAATAACGTAGCAATCTCCCGGCCCAGCAGGTCATAAACAACCAGGGATACCCGGCCCGGCGCCGGTATGGAATATGTGATCGTTGTCGTCGGATTGAACGGATTGGGATAATTCTGGCAGAGTGTAAAATCACCGGGAGTCCGCTGTCCTGCATGCCTGTTGACAGAGGTTATACAGGAATTTTGCCTGCCCGGCGTTCCGTGTCCCTGCGAAGCTCTCCAGTTTTCAGCTCGGGAATTATCACTTCCCGGATCTGACAATTCGAGGGTTGCGCCGTCGCCATCCGCTTCTTCCGGCCAGGGCGACTTGTCATCATAGGTCAGTGAGTCGATCACCTGCCCGCCTCCGCCGACCAGTTTGATGAATTCTCCGGAGCCGCTCAATCCGAAACCTGTTTCTCCGATATGGTTGCCAATCTCCGGGAAACGCGATGTAAAAGCGCTGTCATTATCAATGATTACCAGGTAATTGTCCGGCTCAAGCACCGTTCCTGCCGGGAAAAAGAATTGATGGTCGTTATCACTGTCCGAAAAATACCACCCGCCGATATTGACAGGCCAATCACTCTGGTTGTACAATTCCACCCAGTCACCGGAATCAAAATCATCCGCCGAATTATAGTTGATTTCATTGATGACGATCTCCTTGACAACCGAGGTGTCCAGCGAAAAACAAGCCTTCAAGCTTGTTTCGCTTGTGACCGATACAATCATTGAATCTTCGGATGACGTGACATCTCCGGTCCATCCGTCAAATTTGTATCCGTATTTCGCCACTGCTTTCACCGTCACTGGATTGCCTTGAAAATAGGTGCCTGTCCATGGGGTATCATCTTTTCCAATGGACAGCGAGTTTAATATGATTCTGCCACCCTTTGTGACATTGAGGACCAATTCACCGTCGTTGCCGCAGTCAAAAAAATCCCTCATAAAACCGCGCAAATATGCCGGCCGTTCCATGGCAAAAGAAATCATTCGCTGAATATGGCTGGATGCCACAAACTGGCTTATTCCCCAGTGTTCTCTGTGTTTTACCGCTTCATTGGCGATGTGATCCGCCATATCATTGATGATACCGGTCACCCGCTCACTCTTGAATTTGGTATTCAGCAAATCGGCCACAAGATTGATGTATTTGTTCCGTATGACCGGATTTTCCATCAACTTGCGCGGCAGCAGGGTTGACCAGGGAGGATTGGAGCCGGGACGTGTTTCGACACCGGAAAACAGGTAATACACGTGATCTTCGGCCTGACCATTGGTTTCATACAGATTGAAGCCAAAATCCAGATCAAACAATATCCATCGCCATTTGCCATCCCCGCTTCTCTCGCGCCAGTATTTGATATTGTTGGCAGGCCAGTCCTGGCTGTTGTAATAAACCTGTGCAGCGAAGTACAAAAGGCAATTGTCCAGGTCAATCATGCGATTCACAAAATCATAGGCTTCATCCGTGGTCATATCCTGATTTGCGATATAGTCAACAAGCTGGCCATAATGCACATTGTCTCCGTGAAGCACCATAAAATTTCTTTCAATCATATCGATGTTGTCGGGATCCACACCATGCCGGTTCGCCACATAGTGTTCACTGATTTTCTCTCTGATGTTGTATATTCCCCAGTATTGCCCATTAATGTACGCCGCGGCGGGGCGGTATTCCAGATAATCCATATCAAGATCCTTGACCAGAGACTGCATCATGGCATCACGGATATGCGTATATTGAAAATCATTGCCAGAATTTCTCAGGACAAATGATTTAAAGGTAGTCACTTCAAAGCCCGGGAAAAGCGGGTATTCCAGTGAGTAGGAATTATAGGGATCTTTAAACTTGACACTGATTGATTTTTGAGGAAAGGATCGTGTATATCCGCCGTAAATTTCGATACCGCAGTCTTCAGAAAAACCCGGATTCCTGTCGTCATCAAAAAACTGAACATGAGCGGGCCGCTCCCAATCCATCCAGAAATTGGCGCCAAGATTGGGTGGAGCGGGCGTCCAGCCGGGACCATTCGCATAAATGCCGTGATTATAATCAAAAAGATTGTAGGGATCCGAAATCAATGAGATCACAGGAAGATCCGTTTCCACATTGATAAAATATGTGTGATAAACAGACGGCGAGGGCTGATGATTTTCTTCCATACTGATCGCCCTGAGAACGGTCGTCTCACTGATGGTGAACGGTCCGGCATATTTGAATGAACCGGAATCGGGATCGCTTCCATCCAGTGTATAATATATATCCCCCGCCCCTGCTGACAGTTCAATGGTGACCGCCGATGAATAAAATCCGCCCGGCACTGAAACCGCCACTGTTTCGGAAAAATCCTGAATTTCATTTCCTGTGTTCATTTCGCCCGGAGAGGGTGTCTGGAAAATCCAGGGAAAACCGCCGTCGCCGGTTCTTCCGTAGGAGACATCCGGCAACGAAGCAGGGACATACACCTGATCAACAACCGCACCGCTTGAATCACTCAATATGATGCTCTCACCGGAAGCGCTGATCTTGAAATTGGTGTGCCAGTAATGCATCATGGTGTCTTTGTCGGAAGCAAAGACAATCATATACTCCCCGGGCGCCACAACTGCCGTCCCAAACCGCCATTTTTTAATTTCCAGCGAATCATCGCTGAGATAATACCCTTCGAGATTGACTCCCGCTTCCCCGGTATTGTACAATTCAATCCAGTCCGGTGCATCATCGTCTTCATCATAAATGGTTGTCCCGTTGGAAGACATGATTTCATTGATAACAATACCTTTAGAAAAAAGAAGACCGGTTACTGAAAACAGAACGATTGTCAAGATTTTTTTCATGTATTCTCCCCTGTTCGCTTTTGTCTGAAAGACATGGTTTTTGTATTCATAAATTGCTTTATGATTGTACTGATGTTACTGCCATGCACCCGGTTGAACCGGCATCTGTTAATTTAACGGATTATCTGATCAAAACCAACTTTTTGGTTTCAATAAAATGACCGGATTTCACATTTTATCAATACTATGAGGAGGTCTACTGGTTGCAGCAGCAAATCCGTGAATACGTACGGTCATTCAGCGCTTTTTGCGGTTCATTGATTTCCAAAGGAGCCAGCCGGGCGATTTTTGAAGCGGTTGACTGACATTTTTATTGATATTGTATCGCAATACAGAACACAGCATGCAAAGAATACCTCGGACAGCCGATCATTGAAAACATATATTATACCGTCTCATTGATCCAAAACTCATACGCTCCCTCACCGGAAGTTCTGCGGATTCACACATTGATGAAAACAGTCATATGGTTTATTTCCAATATTCAATACCGACAATCTCCGTTATTTCTGCAATTGAATGTATGAAAAAACCATGATCACGAATTAGAAGAAAAGTACCAAAAACTGCCAAAAACGTACCACATATGGTTCCATTCTGAAATACAGCGCAAACCGTTGTCAGGCCCGGGTCACCGGCAGGAAACATCCACTGCCGGAAGTAGTGATGCGCCGCAGCCGCAAAGATGCGCGTGTGCCGGTTTTTACAGGCTGCAAGTCCGCTATCTTCCCGGTGGGATCGATAACCATCCCGATTTATCAGGATGGTTTCGGAAACCGAAGGTTCCCCAAATCCGCCTGAGGCGGATTTGACGATCAATCCGTTATCATGGCCTGTTTCGTGACCCGAACGTCAATGAGAAATGCCTGATCAGCATGCATGCCGGGCGTGTTCTGCCGCCTGCCCCGGACCGGCAGCCCTACAGCAGCCGGGAGACATTGGCAGGCCGCAAATTAAACGCATGCGGGCGGTGGGGAGGGCATTTATTAAATATTCAAGCCACTGCGGTTCGGCAGTGGCTTGAATATCAATTATTATTGAAATAAAGGACTTATTTATCCAATATTAATTTATTCGTCTCTGTAAAATCGCCGGCCCTTAACCTGTACAGGTAAACGCCGCCTGCAAGGCTGCTGCCATCAAAAGTCACTGCATAATCACCGGCCTGCCGTATGCCCTGAAACAATGTGGCCACTTCCTTCCCAAGCAAATCATATACTTTCAGGGAAACGGGTCCGTTTTCCGGTACCGAATACATGATTGTTGTCACCGGATTAAAAGGATTCGGGTAATTCTGCAGCAAATTGAATGATTCGGCCGGAGATGCCGTTTTGTCATCCATAGCCGTACTGCCGTCCGATACAAACGTCGTGACACTCGAGGCTTCGAGACTGGCGCTGAAACTGCCGCCAGACACGGCAATACTGTTTTCCTGATTGCAGTTTTTCGTCTCAGTTGTGACATACGGGGTAAAAAAGGCCGCACTGCCACCCTGCAATGTAAATCCCAGATCCATTGGATCATTGGATGTGTTTATGGCCACAATCACAATCTTTGAAGATTCACCGTCCCGGTAGGCAGTCAGGGTCAGGTTTCTTTGCGTGGAAGGACTGCAGTAAATCCGGTAATATCCGGGGCGAACAAATCGTGCAAACTGCGACATTACATATCCGCGTTTGGAAATCTCCCCTTTCACCGCGCCGGGCGGGGTACGATAATCATCCCCTTCATCATAGATGGGACCGTAAAAACGGACAATATACCACCATATATAGGCACTCATGCCGGACAGCATGCAGTTGTTCATATCACTGCCTGTGGCAAGATTGTCCGCCCAGGACGTTTCGAGCACCAGATGTTCCGTCATCCACACCTCTTTCCCCTTGCTTTCTGCCAGCGGGTAAGGCTCAAGTCCGCCTCCATAAATATGCCCGCCCACGATATCCAGATTGGCGCATGCTTCCGGATCATTCAGAATCGGATCGGAAAGATTTTTTCTGAACTTAAAGGACTCCGGCGCAATCACTTTCGTCCCGATTGCCGGCGCATTTTCTTTAATAAATTTAACCATCTGCGTGGCATTCCAGTCACAAGATTCGTACGTAACACTCACATCCGGTTCATTCTGCACAGATACCGCATATAATGGCGCACCATGATCGGCCATGTAATCGGCGAATAATTTTAAATGGGCCGCAAACTCATCATACTGGCTTTCTTTCAGTTCACCGCCCACAATATTGTTGTTGGTTTTCATGGCAGGCGGAGGTGTCCATGGCGACGCAATAAGCGTGACACCCCTATCATACGCTGCTTTGGCCGTGGGGACATTGAGACTGAATTGATTGTCAACATAAGGGACGCGAAGCCGGAGGATGGAAAATCCGAGCTGGCCATCTCCCGTTCCGAAAGCCGTTTCAATTTCATCGGCCGTCATATCGGGACGCCACGGCATGATATTATTCGCACCAAATCCCCTGATAATCTGATATGTATTGTCCGGATCAATCTCAACGGAAGTCTCTGCGTGGACATGGGTCAGGAAAACAAATGACATTGCAATGGAAATAATCGGTACACAAGCGCTCCCGAAACGCGAAACCTGAATCTTCATCATGCTTTTCCCTTTCCTGGTTATTATCCGATCATTTGATTCTTCATTCGAAAATCAACGGGACATGAACAACACACGCGAATCACGCCCCGTGACGGCCGTTCATCCAACAGCATTGGAAGAGTTGTCAAATAAACACATTTTCGCTATCCGTTTAAACGGAGTTTGGTGACGGATGTATGTATTCCATACGACTCTCTTATATTTAATACGTATCAGATTTAAAAAACGATATTATCTCACATCACACCTGTTTGTATGTCCCGTCAGTCATTCGGGCAATACACGCTATACCCCGGAAAGGGCCGGTTGCCTGATGGGAAGAAATATTCATGTTTTCTCATTATCGTTTATTCAAACTGTGTCTCCGGACAAATAAAACGCCGGAGTCCTGCATATGCAGGGCTCCGGCGCAGCACTCCCATTTACGGTAAAATTATCTGACAAGCAGCATTTTCTTGATTTCTGAGTAATTCCCCGCCCTGATGATGTAGAAATAGGTTCCGCTGGGAAGGCCTGCTGCATCAAATTGAATGGTATACATTCCGGCCGTATATTGTCTTCCGGCAAGCTCGGCAATTTCATGGCCCAGTGAATTAAACACTTTCAAAGACACAAAACAGTCTTCCGGAATTCTGAAACCAATCGATGTTGACGGATTGAACGGATTGGGACTGTTTTGTTCCAGGACAAAATGAGAAGGAACAGTGTTCCTGGTTTCAGCAGGTTCCCGTTCGACCACTTTCTTGCCAATGCTTCGTGTTCCGAAATCGATATACCCCTCGCAATGAATCCACTCGGAGTATGAACCGCCGCAACCGCCATCCTGCCAGACGCCTGTATTCACTGCCTGATTTTCAGCCTGTACTGTGACACCATCCACTTCAATGTAATCGATCTGAACATCATTGGAGCCGCCGCCTGCATCACTGAAATAGACTTTAATGTTCGCAGAAGTCAGGCTTGTCGAATACGTAAAAGACTGATAGGAGGTTGTCACGTTCCAGCTTTGAACCGAATTGTCATTCAGCAGAAGCGAGATTGACTCATTCCCCGTATTGCCTCTGGCACGGATCAGGATGGTGCCTTCACCACCCCCGCTGCAGTTGGTCGCTGCTGAGCCCGTTCCTGAAGGCGTATCGTCGGTATTGGTGATGTAGATTTTATCCAGCCGCGTTCCGTCTTCACGATAGGCAAATGTCAGGGTATGACTGCCGGAGCCGAGATTGTACGACTGGCAATCATCCCATGTCCATGAACTGGAAGGCGCAATATTGTTCCACATGAACCATGATCCGTTGTCCATCCGCACCCAGAACGAATCATCATTCGGC
>Ga0272442_10006632_pt1 | contig 15181 bp, 15 predicted proteins | sample SSMForm2O_FD_200262 | JGI IMG/M metagenome (GOLD analysis project Ga0272442, IMG submission 200262) | Marine sediment archaeal communities from Little Sippewissett salt marsh, Falmouth, MA, United States - SSM-Form-2O | ecosystem: Environmental > Aquatic > Marine > Wetlands > Sediment ...
GGTCCTGGCCCAGGGCCGCCCGGCTCAGGTAGCTTCTTTTGTCCGGTCGATACAGACCGAGTTTTCCTCTAATATTTCGGATCTGCAGGAACAGCAGCGGCCCTGCGACCGGTCTTTACGAAAATTTGAGATCAAATTCTTTTCTTCTTTTTAGATGCTTGCTTAGTGCCGGATCCCGGAGCTATAATCAGGTGTAGGAGGCTTAAGGTGAAGATCGCCTTGTTTTCCGATATACACGGCAACCGGGAAGCTTTGCAGGAAGTAATTGATTTTATTAAAGCTCAGTCTCCTGACCGCTGCATTTTTTTAGGCGATGCCGTAGGGTACGGCCCTGACCCCGGTCCGGTTTTGGACCTTATTCTTAAGCTTGATCCTTTTTGCCTGGCCGGCAATCATGATTGGGCTGTACTGAAAAAGATCGGCCTGGAAAATTTTAATCAATGGGCTGAAAAAGCTTTACTCTGGACCAGGCCCAGACTTAAACCCCGCCATCTGGACCAGTTGTCCCGTTTTTCCCTTGTTTTGAAAGAACCCGGTTTCAGCGCTGTACACGGCAGCTTTGACAGTCCGGCTGATTTTTTTTATATTTTGAGCAGAGCAGATGCAAAACGCAATTTTTCCTTTATGCCCTCAGATATCTGTTTTGTGGCGCATACTCATTGCCCGGGTATTTTTATCGAGCATAAAAATGCAGTCAGTTATACGGGTGACCGTTATTTTTATCTGAAAAAAAACAGCAGATATATTATTAATGTCGGCAGTGTGGGCCAGCCCAGGGACAGGGACAGCCGGGCCTGTATCTGCCTTTATGACACAGGTAAAAGGATAGTCACAATGCACCGATTAAGGTATAATGTGGAAAAAACAGCAGGCAAGATCATCAGGGCCGGATTACCTGAATTTCTGGCTGAACGCCTGTTTGTGGGCTGCTGAACCGATTATGGATAAAAATAAAGCACAAAAAAACATAGTACTGCTGCGCCGGCAGATATTGAAACATGACCGTCTTTATTATGTTTTAAGCCAGCCGGAAATATCGGATAAGGAATATGACGACCTGCTCAGGGAATTATCAGTTCTGGAACAGCGTTATCCTGAACTGGTCACCCCTGATTCTCCTACTCAGCGCGTTTCAGGAGGGATTCTGGAAGGCTTTGCCGCCGTCGCTCATAAAGTGCCGATGCTTTCCCTGGATAACACCTATGCTTTGGAAGAACTCGGCGAATGGGAGGCCAGGCTGCGCAAGATGCTGAAACCCGGGGAAGAGATAAAGTATATGACAGAACTTAAGATCGACGGTGTTTCCTGTTCCCTTTTGTATGAACAGGGCCGGCTGGTCCGGGCCGCGACCAGAGGCGACGGCAGCGCAGGTGAGGATATCACTGCTAATATCAGGACCATTAAAACCGTTCCTTTGCGTTTAAGCGGAGAAAATATTCCGTCCAGTCTTGAAGTCAGGGGTGAGGTCTATATGGATAAAAACAGCCTGCAAAAGATCAACCGGGCCAGGGCAGAACGGGGGGAATCTCCTTTTGCCAATCCCCGTAATGCTGCCAGCGGGTCACTTAAACTTCTTGATCCGCGCCTGGTGGAGAAAAGAGAATTAAAATGTTTTATTCATTCTTTCGGGGTTATCGAAGGCAGAGGTTTTGCCGGGCACAGTGACTTTTTTCAAGCGGTAAAAAACTGGGGCTTGTGCGTTAATCCTTATAACCGGATCTGTAAAGATCTGTCTGACGTCTATGATTATTGTAAATACTGGCAGGAAAAAAGGGATGGGCTTGATTATGAAGTAGACGGGATAGTTGTCAAAGTCAATGATTTCCGCCTGCAGAAAGTGCTGGGCAGTACCATGAAATCACCCCGCTGGGCTGTGGCTTATAAATTTCCTGCTCATCAGGCAACAACTGTAGTGGACCGGATAGTTTTCGGAGTAGGGCGCACCGGTGCGATTACTCCCAGAGCTTTGCTTTCTCCGGTCAAGTGCGGAGGAGTGGTGATCAAAAGCGCAACCTTGCATAATTTTGATGAAGTCAGACGGCTTGACCTTCGTCTGGGGGATACGGTGCTGGTGGAGCGGGCCGGAGACGTTATCCCTAAAGTGGTCAAGGTCATCCTGTCTCAGAGAAAAGGTGACCCTGAGCCTGTATCTGTGCCGGAAAAATGTCCTGAATGCGGCATGAAAGTGGTTAAGGAAAAAGAAGAGGAAGTTTTCTGGTATTGCATAAATCCCGATTGTCCGGCCCGGATCAAAAATTCACTTTTTCATTTCGGATCAAGGGGGGCGCTTGATATCAGAGGATTGGGTGAAAGTGTTATCGAAGAATTGGTTTCTAAAAAATTGGTGCTGCGGCTTTCTCATCTTTACCGGCTTACAGCCGGGGATCTGCTGGCATTGCCTTTATTTAAGGAAAAAAAAGCCCGGAATCTTATCCGGGCCATAGAAGCTTCAAAAACAAAGCAATTATCCAGTTTTCTTTACGGGTTCGGAATAAGACATGTGGGAGAAAAGGCCGCCCGTGTCCTGGCGGAGCGTTTCCCCGATATAGACCGGTTTTTTACTTTGACTGTTGATCAGCTTGAAGCTGTCCCTGATATCGGGCCGGTAGCAGCTGAATCAATAGTTAATTTTTTCGCTTTGCCGGAAGTAAAGGAAATGGTCAAAGAAATTAAAGCCCAGGGCATTCTGCTGCGTCAGGAAAAAATATCCGGTTCCGGATCCGGTCTGGATAATAAAGTTTTTGTCTTTAGCGGTGAACTGGAACGGTTCACCAGGGACCAGGCCCGGGAAATGGTTTCTGACCTGGGGGGCAAGTGGACTTCTTCGCTCAGTAAAAATACCGATTTTCTTGTGCTCGGAAAAGATCCCGGATCTAAATATTTTAAGGCTCAGAGCCTTGGCGTGAAGATTATCAATGAAAAAGAATTTTTAGATTTGATCGGCAGACAGAGCTCCGCTCAATGAATTCTCTAAATTTTTTCTTTGCTTTTAGCTTTAATCCCTATAAAATAAGAACAATGAGGAAAATAATATATTTTTTATTTATCTTTTTTATCCTTTCGGCCTGCGGCTGCAGTACGATGCGGAAAAAATTTGTCCGGGCTAAGCATAAGGAAGTCGATCCCGCAGTTTATGTGGACTACAAAGATTATGACCAGATCCCTTCCCCGGAACATTACAAGGATTATTATCTTTTTGCCCAGGCCTGGTTAAGTGAGGCGGCGCAGTCTTTAGACAGCAGCTGTAACCGGAAAAAACAGGCCCAGTCTTTCAGCGAAGCTCTGGTCAACATTGAACAGATGTTTTATTTCCTTGATGAAGAAGGCCGGCTGGAGCTTTCGGCGATAACCGGGCGTTTAAAAAAACTGGAGAAAGATATCCCTCTTTTTTCCCGTAACGAGATGCGGAAAAATATGGCTGTGCGTGAGATTGAAAACCTGATGCGTGATTTTAAACGTAAATTCAGCATGAAAAATGCCGCGCAATGGATGGATTAGAGATAAAAAGTTTTGCTCTGGGCCTTTTGTCCGCTAATGCCTACCTGATCACAGACAAAAAATCCCTTGCTTCGGTGCTGATCGATGCACCGGAAGACATAGCTCAGGTCCGGGACTATATTTCCGAACACAAGCTTAACCTTAAATATGTGATTTTAACTCATGCTCATGTCGATCATATCCAGGGGCTGCCGGATCTGCAAGTGCCGTTTTATATCCATCCTGAAGATGAACCTTTGCTTAAGGATCCTCGTTTGAATCTTTCGGCTATGTTTTCTCCTTTGACGGTCAGAGAAGAAGCCCGGTCCATGAAAGAGGGAGATTGTCTTTTCCTGGGATCTTTTTGCTTTAAGGTTATCCATACTCCGGGCCATACACCTGGTTCGGTCTGTCTTAAACTGAATAATTTTCTTTTCAGCGGTGATACTCTTTTTTTTGATTCCATAGGCAGAAGTGATCTGCCCGGGGGAGACGGGGACCTCTTGATCGATTCTATTAAAAATAAATTATTAGTGCTTGATCCGGAAACAATAGTTTTACCCGGCCACGGCAATAAAACTACTATTGCCCGGGAAAAAGCAAAAAATCCGTTTTTGCTCTGATGCAGATATATTTAGATACTTTCCTGGACCATTTGCGGATAGAAAAAAACCTTGCTTCTAATTCTATCATTGCCTATCAGCATGATCTTTCCTCGTATCTTGATTTTCTGGAAAAAAAACATATCGCAGACATAAAAAAGATCAGCCGGGAGGATATTTTTGATTTTTTGTTTTCCTTGCGTAAAAAGATGAAGCCGGTGAGTATTGCCAGGATAGTTTCTTCTTTGAAAAGTTTTCACCGTTTTCTGCTGAGGGAAAAGGTTACCGGGACCGATCCGGCGGAATTGATCGAAGCGCCCAAGGTGGAGAAAAAGGTCCCTGATGTGCTTTCCTGCCGGGAAGTGGAAAATATATTGAAAGCACCTGATCTGAAAAAAAATCAGGGCATCAGAGACAGAGCTATTCTGGAACTGCTTTATGCCACAGGTCTGCGGGTCTCGGAATTGACTTCTTTGACTTATTCCAGCATTGATCTGGAAGTCGGGTTTTTGCGCTGTAAGGGAAAATCCTCTAAAGAAAGGATCGTTCCTCTGGGTAAAGTGGCTGAAAAGTATTTACTTGAATATATGAATCGGGCCCGTCCGGTACTGGCTAAAGGTAAGATCTCAGACAGCCTTTTCCTGGCCAGGGGCGGCCGTACTTTAAGCCGGCAGAGCATCTGGAAAATGATCAAAGCTATGGTGCAGAAGGCAGGTATTAAAAAAAATATCAGCCCGCACACTCTGCGCCATTCCTTTGCTACTCATCTTCTGGAACGGGGGGCTGACTTAAGAAGTGTACAGGAGATGCTGGGCCATGTCAGTATTACCACAACCCAGATTTACACCCATGTTAACCGGGCCAGGCTTAAAGAGATACATAGAAATTTTCATCCCCGGGCAGCAGCGCAGGGAAAATTATGAGTTATGAATTATGAATGTTGAATGATTAATAGAGCGTATAGCGGAAAGCGGATAGCGTTTAGGGTTACGCGCAAAGCGCGTAAGGAATTTCCTGGATCTCGGTATTTTCCCTGTCCTTGTTGCTGTTGGCTATAGACTATCGACTATTAAATCTTGTGACCTGTGACTTGTCACATGTCACTTTTTAAGCTTATGTTTGTAAAGAAACTGGAAAAACTTCCGGAAGATATGAAAAAGATACTTAAGGCCTGTTCCCTGATCGCGGCCGGACAGGGGTATTCCGTATTTTTGATCGGAGGAATAGTCCGTGACATTATCCTTAACCGCGATAATTATGATCTGGATCTGGTGATTGAGGGTGACGGCATTGCTTTTGCCAGACTTCTGGCTGAAAAATTTAAAGCTGATATGAAAAAACATCATGCTTTCGGCACTGCTTCTGTTTATTGCCGCAGATTCAAAGTAGATATCGCTACAGCCAGAAAAGAGAGTTATGAGCACTGGGGTGCTTTGCCCGGAGTCAGACCGGCTTTGCTGGGCCAGGACCTGTTCCGCAGAGATTTCAGTATCAATGCCATGGCAGTGAGCCTGAATAAAAAAGATTACGGAGTTTTACTCGATTTTTACGGCGGATACCGTGATTTAAAGCAAAAAAAGATCAGGGTTCTGCATGATAACAGCTTTTTTGACGATCCGACCAGGATTTTCCGGGCAATACGTTTTGAGCAGAGGTTTTCTTTTTTTCTGGACCGGCATAGTTCGGTTTTGCTTAAAAAGGCGGTCCGGGCCCGGGCTCTGGACCTGGTGCATGAACACCGGATAAGAGATGAACTGGTCCTGATCCTTAATGAGCCAAAAGCTTATTTCAGTCTGCGCCGGATAAACGAACTAATGGGCTTTTCTTTTCTGCATCATTCCTGCAGTATTAAACGCGATGATTTTTTCCTTTTATTGAGGATCAGCCGTGCTTTGCAGAAGTACCAAAGTAAGTTTCCCGGGCAGTCCGGGCTGAAGCCATGGGTTGTCTATCTGATGGGCCTGACCGCAAAACTGCCGGCCCGGGCCAGGCGTGAATTTGTCTGCCGCTACGGGTTCAGGAAAAGAGAACGTGACCTGCTTTTGTCTTTCGGAACGGAAAAAGAGCGGGTCCGCAGCTTAGGCCGGGCCTTTGTGTCCCGTTCAGAAATTTATGAGACACTTAAACCTTTGTCTGCGGAAGAGCTTGTTTTTTATTATGCTTTTTTCAAAGACAGAAGGGTAAGGTCTGCTATTATTCTGTTTTGGGAAAAACTTTCTCATTACAGTCTGAGGGTTAAAGGTAAAGACCTTAAAAGAATGGGTATAAAGCCGGTTCAGATCTATACCCGCCTGCTTCAGGAACTGCTGCAGCATAAGATAGAAAAGAACTTTTCCGGTAAAGAAGCAGAGCTGAAAGAATTAAGATCTATCCTGGAAAAGATGGGTTGCGGTAACAGTTGATTTAGGGTATAATTTTCAATTCAATAAAAATTGCCGGCTGTGAAACCCGTTTTTTATTTCCTGTGAGCTCTGCTGTCCGCAGAATCAGTTCAGTTTTTGCTTAAAAGCGGTGTGTTTGTTTTTATCGGTTTGTCCGCTGCCGAAAGTTCGGTCAGAAACCGGGGAGAATATCAGATGAGCATAAGAATGGAAAAGATCAATTCGCAGATAAAAAAAATAATAACTGAGATCGTACAGAGAGAATTGGACGATCCGCATTGTACTTTTATCAGCATCACCTCAGTGTCGACGACCAAAGATCTGCGTGAAGCTAAAGTCTATTTTTCTACCCTTAAAGATAACGAAATAGAACATGCTGAAAAAAGTTTAAATAAAATGAGCGGATTTATCAGAAAAATGCTCGGTAAAAAAGTAAGACTGCGGATTTTGCCGGCACTTACTTTCCTGCCTGATACCAGCATTAAATACAGTGTGGAAATAAACCGGAAAATAGAGGAGGTGATAGGGCTTGAAGAAAATAATCGAAGTAATCAGGAATAACGATCGGTTTTTTGTCAGTGCTCATGTAAACCTCGAAGGCGATGCTTTAGGTTCGGTGATGGCCATGTATCTTCTCCTGAAAAAGCTGAAAAAAAAGGTGGTTGCTTTTAATAATGACCCTACGCCGATTGCTTATTCTTTTCTTCCTTTTGTCCGGGTAATAAAGAATGATTTGCCTGAGAGTAAATATGACGCGGCTATGGTCCTGGATTGTTCCGATTCTTTCCGCGCCGGTAAAGTAAAGGACCATCTTCAGAAAGCCAGGTATATCGTTAACATTGATCATCATATCAGCAATACTTTTTTCGGTGACGTTAACTGGGTCGACCCCAAAGCCAGTTCAGCCTGCGAGATGGTCTTTCGTATCTGCAAAGAGCTGGGGGTAATGGATAAAAATATAGCTACTTGTCTTTATACCGGTATTTTTACTGATACGGGAAATTTTACTTATGCCAACACATCCCGCCGGGTTCACCGCATAATCAGCGAACTGGTTAAATATGAGATCAGGCCGGACAAGATTTATAATTCTCTGCACAGCTTTTGCGATATCAGCGACCTGCATTTTATGGGCTCCATTTTTTCTCAGCTGAAGATCGATGCCAATAAAAAAATTGCCTGGGCGGTGATAAAACGCTGGCCTGATAAAGGGTATGATCTTACTGAAGTCATTTTTTCCATGATGCGCTATTTGCGGGGGGTTGATGTCTTTGTCCTGTTTAAGAAAATGGGAAAAAACAAGGTCAGAGTTAATTTCCGTTCCCGCTACAAAGTCGATGTGAACCGGGTTGCCAGATTTTTCGGCGGAGGAGGACATAAACGGGCCAGCGGGGCCACTATGGACGGTACTCTGCAGAAAGTAGAACGCGAAGTAATCACTTTTATCAAACGATACAGCAATGGAAAAAGCAAAACTTAACAAAGAAGGCCTGGTCCTGATCGATAAGCCCCGGGGCATGACCAGTCATGATGTGGTAGATTGCCTGCGCCGTAAATTCTGTATGAAGCGCATCGGTCATGCCGGAACTTTAGACCCGGATGCCACCGGTTTACTGATCATGCTTGTGGGAAAATATACCAAGATGTTTTCCAGATTTGTCGATTTTGATAAGGAATATACCGGTGTCATGAAACTGGGGGAGAAAACTTCTACCGGAGATGCTGAAGGCAAAGTCATTGAAACTTCCTCCTGGGCTCAGCTTTCGGAAAATATGGTAAGAGAGGCTGTTCTTTCTTTCCGCGGTGAGATAGAACAGGTGCCTCCTATGGTCAGTGCGGTGCGCATTAACGGCAAACGTCTTTATAAACTGGCCCGTAAAGGCATTGAAGTTGAACGCCCCCCCAGAAAAATCCGTATTTATGAGCTGGAAATAATGAATATTGAATTGCCTCTGGTCGAGTTTTATGTTAAATGCTCCAAGGGCACTTATATCCGCAAGCTGGCTGAGGATATCGGCGATAAACTGGGCTGCGGCGCTCATATGATCGAGATCAAGCGGACTGCGATCGGACCTTTTTCTCTGGAAAACGCGGTTTCTATTGATGAGGTCAAAGAAGCGCATCTGCAAAAACACATATTTTAATGCGTGCCCTTATTTCCCGTTTTAAGAAAAAAAAAGATTATGCGGTTACTATCGGTTCTTTTGACGGTATTCACCTGGGACATCAGCATCTTATTTCAGTGCTGTCTCAGGAAGCGGAAAAGCTAAACCTTCCTTCTTTGCTGATCACTTTCTGGCCTCATCCCGAATCTGTGCTTAAACCTAAAAAATTCAAAGGCTGCATAACTCCTTTGCCGGAAAAAGAACATCTTTTACGCACTGCCGAACTTGATTATTTTCTGGTCCTGCACGCGGTTAAAAGCCTTTTGAACCTGAGCGGGGAAGATTTTATCAGAAAATTGCTGCGCAGAATAAATATCAAACTGGTTGTGGTCGGTGATGATTTCCGTTTCGGCTACAGGGCTGAAAATACTGTCGAGGACCTGAAAAACATGTCTTCGGTCTACGGCTTTAAAGTAAAGGTGGTAAAAAAAATAATCTCCGGGGGTAATATCGTTTCCAGTTCTTTGATCAGACAGAATATCTCTGCCGGCAAGGTGGAGGATGTCAGCTGTTTTCTGGGACGTAATTTCAGCCTTCAGGGCCGGATCATTAAAGGTAAAGGTCTGGGCCGTAAGATCGGGTTTCCTACTTTGAACATAATCTCTCCCGGTATTGTCTTGCCGAAAAAAGGAGTATATGCGGTTAAGATAATGCTGGGAAACAGACAATACCTGGGAGCCTGCAATATCGGCAGGGCGCCTACTGCATCGCAGGCCAAAAAAGTCACGGTCGAAGTTCATGTGCTTGATTTTGACCATAAACTGTCTTATAAAAATGTCCGTCTTGAATTTTTAAAACGTATACGCGATGAAAAAAAATTTTCTTCCCTGGTTTTTCTGCAGAAAGCCATTGCCCAGGACATAGTCCTGATCAGAAAATTTTTCCCGGCTTAACCCCAGATATAGTACAATTTATCGGTTAACAACACAAGTTGTTGTGCCACAGCCATTTATTTTTAAAACTCCTTGACAAAACCTTTGTGCTCTATTATATTTATATTGTGGTCTAAAGTGGAGTAAAGTGGAATGTGGTACGGCGAATTCATACATACACTGGATGCAAAAGACAGGTTTATCCTTCCGGCTAAGTACCGTGAAAAGATAAAAAAATTTGAAAATAAAAAATTTTTCCTTACCAGGGGACTGGATGGCTGTCTTTTTATCTTTTCTGCCGATGTCTGGCAGGAACTGGAGCAAAAGCTGCAGTCTGTATCATTTACTAAAGAACAATCTCGTAATTTTAATCGTCTTTATTTCAGCGGAGCGCAGGAAATCGAGATCGATTCTCAGGGCAGGGTGAATGTGCCCGGTTATTTGAAAGATTATGCGGACATAACCAAGGAGATAGTGATAATCGGAGTTGGTGACCGCATTGAGATCTGGGATAAAAAGAGGTGGGGGGAATTTTATGCTCGTAATCGAAAACGGTTCGAAGAAATGGCAGAAGGACTTTTCTGAGGAGATTATGCCGCATTATCCGGTGATGTACAGAGAAGTGATCGATTACCTGAAAATCACGGATAAAAAAGTGGTAGTTGACTGTACTCTTGGGATGGGTTCCCATGCTGCCAGGATAATTCCCTTGATGGGCGAAGATTCTTTGTATATCGGAATAGATAAAGATGCTGATTCTCTGGCTCAGGCCAGAGAGCGCCTGTCTGCATATCAAAGCCGCACTGTTTTTATTCACGATGATTTCCGTCATCTTTCCCGTATTCTGGACAGCATGAATATAAATGCGGCTGATGCCGTACTCATGGACCTGGGAATTTCCATGCGGCAGTTAACTGATCCGGAACGGGGCTTCAGTTTTGCTAAAGAAGGCCCTTTGGATATGCGTATGGATAAACAGTCTTTTCTCTGCGCTTCCGATCTGGTCAATAATCTCAGTGAGCAGGAATTGAGCAGTATTTTCGAAAAATTCGGGGAAGAGCGTTATTCACGTCGCATTGCCAGGATGATTGTCAGGGAAAGAGCAAAAGATCCCATAGCAACGACAACTCAGCTGAGAGATCTGATCCTGCATACAGTGCCGCTTAAGAGCAGGCGGTTTAAACTGCATCCCGCGACCCGTGTTTTTCAGGCTTTGCGCATTGCCGTAAACCGGGAATTGGATTCTCTGGAAACAGGCATCAGTGAAGCGATTGCCTGTCTTAATCCGGGAGGAAGATTGGCCGCTATATCTTTTCATTCTCTGGAAGACAGGATTGTAAAGCATACTCTGCGGCGTCATGCTCAGGCCGGGGAACTGGCTCTGCTGACCAGAAAACCATTGACTCCGGGAGAAGAAGAATTAAAAGAAAACAGTGCTTCCCGTTCGGCTAAGCTGCGGGCAGCGGAAAGAATATAAACTGTATTTTCTCATTACAGGGGGGGCGATATGAAAAAAAAGTTGGTGGTAATTCTTTCCGTTTTTCTGGTCAGTTTTTTCTATCTTCATCAGAAGATCCGCTTACATATCGAAGCCTATAAACTTACTAATAATTACCGTTTTTATAATGAACTTGTTGATAAACGCGATCTTTTATTATATAATTTTTCCCGAAAAATTTCTTTGGATAAGATCAATGATTGGGCTGAGAAAAATCAGTTCGATCTGGCGCACGGAGAAATGGTATTTGCTTTTAATACAGGTCAGTCTGAGGCTTCTTCCGGCACTGAAGTTTCCCGGGCCGGCATGCTGGCTCAGCTAAACAGCCGTATTTTTAATCTTGCCGGTGCGCCTGAAGCTTTAGCTGAAGAAAAAGAATAAAATGGCTGTTAAAAATAAAACGTGAAATATACCAAGATACAGGTCCGCATCGCAGTTGTTACCGCTGCTTTTATCCTGCTTTTTTTTGTTCTTCTGGCCAAGATCACTTATCTCCAGCTTTTCCGTAAGGATTTTTTCCGTAGATTAGGTGATTCCCAGCATATGACTCTTGTTCCGGTAAAAGGGGCCAGAGGCAGTATTTATGACCGGGAGGGCCGGCCTCTGGCTGTAAATCTTGTAACCTGTTCAGTTTATGCTGATCCGAAAATGGTTGATGATCCTGACCGTGCTGCTTTGACCCTGTCCGTTTTGCTTGATCTGGATAAAAATAAACTGGCCCGTAAATTAAGGTCTAAACGCAGATTTGTCTGGATCAAGCGGATGATACCTCTGGAGGAAAAAGAAAAACTGCAGGATATTGATATTTCCGGAGTAGGTTTTTTAAGGGAAAAGAAAAGGGTTTATCTTCAGTCCGGTGTAGGGGCCCATATCCTGGGCGGCGTAAATATAGATAATAAAGGGATAGAGGGGATTGAATTGCGCTATGACCGCTACCTTAAAGGTAAAGAAGGATTAATTACCAGTTTTAGAGATTCTTCTTCCCGTAAACTTATTTTTTCGCCTCAGCTTCTTCATCCGGAGCAGGGTGCTGATCTGTTCTTGACCATCGATGCGCAGATCCAGTATTGGGCAGACACTTTTCTTAAGGAAAGCGTGGAAAAATTCAATGCCGGGGCCGGATCAGTGGCTGTACTGGACGCTGACAGCGGAGAGGTACTGGCTTTGAGCAATTATCCTTCTTTTGATCCTAATCGTCTGGGCTCTTTTCGTCCTGAACAGCGCCGGAACAGGGCTATAACCGATATTTTTGAACCGGGATCAGTATTTAAGATCGTAACTTTAAGCGGAGCTCTGGATTCCTGTCTGTATAAGGAAAGTGACATTATTTTTTGCGAGAACGGAGCTTACAAGATACCGGGCACAGTTCTGCATGATTATCATTCTTACGGAGATCTCAGTTTCAGCCGGGTCTTTAAAAAATCCAGTAATATCGGCACTGCTAAAATAGCTCATAAACTGGGAGCGAAAAAGCTTTATGATTATATCTGCGGTCTGGGCTTCGGCAGAAAAACCGGTATTGATCTTCCCGGAGAATCCTGCGGCCTGGTCAAAAAGCCGCAGGCCTGGAGCAAGACTTCTCCCTATATAATACCTATCGGACAGGAAGTAGGGGTGACTGTGCTGCAGATGGCTAAAGCTATGTCGATCATTGCCAACGGAGGATGGGAAATAACTCCCTTTGTAGTCAGGAAGATAGTGCATAATAAGTTTTTTCGTGAATTCAGGCCTGAACGCAAGCGGGTTTTGCCGCAATGGGTTTCTCTGCGCGCGCAGAATATACTTTCCGGTGTAGTGGAAGATGACGGTACCGGACGTAAAGCGCGTATCAGGGGAGTTAAATGCGGCGGTAAGACAGGCACTGCGCAAAAATACGATCCTGAACTGGGGGGATATTCCCCTGATAAATACAGGGCTTCTTTTGCCGGGTTTATCAAGACCAACAGCCGTACCCTGGCTATTGCCGTAAGTATCGATGAGCCGGTTAAATCGCATCTGGGAGGGGTCATTGCTGCGCCTCTTTTTAAAAGCATCGGAGCAGAAACTGTGCGTTATCTGGAAAACAAACAGATAGAAAAAAAGATGAGTAATGACTGAAATCGGATATAATAGTTATAAAATATGAAACTAGGCAGACTTTTTCCTCAGACCGGTTTAAACTCTGAACTCAGCAACAGGGAAATCAGAGGCTTGAGCATAGATACCAGGAGAACAGAAAAAGGGGATTTGTTTTTTGTTATCCCCGGGTCCTGTTTTGATATTATTTCTTTTCTGCCCTCGATCGCTGCTTCAGTCTCTGCTTTTGTCATGGACAGTTCGTTTTCTCCGCAGATCGGAGATCATATCTCAGGTACTCCGGTGATCTATACCGATAATGTACGAAAGCAGTGCCTGCGCTGCGCCGGGGAATTTTATCCTCTGCCTGCTGCTGACTGCAATTTTGCCGCTGTTACCGGTACTAACGGCAAGACTACGGTTTCTTATCTTATCTATCAGCTTCTCAAATCAGCCGGATACAGGGCCAGTCTTCTGGGAACTGTTTTTTATTATATCAATGATCAGCAGATCCAGTCCTCTCATACCACGCCTGATTTTCTTTTGCTGCGCAAGCTTCTTTCCCGCTTAGACAGAGCTGATCCCGGATTTGTGATCATGGAAGCTTCTTCGCACGGTCTGGACCAGGGCAGAGTGGCTGATATTTCTTTTGATTCCTGTGTTTTTACTAATTTGTCCCGTGATCATCTTGATTATCATCAAAATATGGATAATTATTTTTTAAGCAAAAAAAAATTGTTTTATGCTAATCCTCAGGCCAAAGCAGTGATCAATACTGATGACAGTTACGGACTGAGTCTGGCCCGGGAACTGGACGGGGAGATCATTTCTTACGGTCTGGAGGAAACCGCTTTATGGCGCGCTGATGATATCTCTTACAGCGGAAAAGGCACTGATTTCTGTCTTAGATACCGTGACCTTTCTCTGCCTGTATCGACTTCTCTGGTAGGTGTCTATAATATTTATAATCTTCTGGCAGCTTTCAGCTGTCTTTACTCTCTGGGCCTTTCTCTGGATGAGATCTCTGCCGGTCTTTCCGGATTAAAGCCTCCCTGCGGCAGACTGGAGCAGGTTTCTGCCGATGTTTTTGTCGATTATGCTCATACTCCGGATGCTTTAAGTAAGACCCTTTCGGTTTTACGCGCGGTCGGCTATAAAAAAATAATTTCTCTTTTCGGCTGCGGCGGTGACCGTGACCGGGGCAAACGCAGGATCATGGGCTCGGTTTCCTGCAGTCTGGCTGATTTTACGATCATTACTTCGGACAATCCGCGCAGCGAAGATCCTGCTCAGATCTGCGCTCAGATCAGAAAGGGCTGCACTGAAGGTAAATACAGAGAGATCATTGACCGCAGAGAAGCTCTGGCCCGGGGTTTAAAGATGCAGAACAATGACCCTGAATGTGCTTTGCTGGTTGCCGGTAAAGGGCATGAGGATTATCAGATCATCGGTAAAGATAAAATACATTTCAGCGATCAGGAGGAAATACGCAGGATACTTAATAAAGAAAATGAACACAGTTAATAACGGCTACGTTTGACGGTTACGATGTCCGTTTCGTTGTTCGGTTAAGGTTACGTCTATGATTCGGATATTGTACGTTGCCGTTAAACGTTAACCGATACGGGCTTCGTCCTTCAATTTCATTCAGGACTGCCCTGAGCAAGGTCGAATGGGTCGTTACCCTAACCGTAACCGAAATTTTAAAGAAAATGAAAAAGTATAGTTTTGATACATTATGTGCTTTGCTCAAGCCCAAAGAAATAATCGGTAAAAGTTATTTTCGCAGACCGGGATCGTTTTCTTTTGATTCACGCACGATCAGTCCGGATCAGGCTTATATTGCTTTAAAAGGCACTATTCATGACGGGCATGATTTTATTCCGCAGTCAATTGAGCAGGGGGTTAAAGCAGTGATCTGCAGCAAACTTCCGGAAACCGGCAGTAATAAAGCCTGTTATTTCCTGGTCAAAGATACTTATCAGGCATTGAAAAAAATTTGCGGATTTCTGGTTAAAAACAGTTCAGCTGTTTCTTTTGCTTTGACCGGTTCTGTGGGAAAGACTACAACCAAGGAAATGCTTGCTTTTCTTCTTTCTTCTAAAGGCAAAGTGCTGAAAAATGAAAAGAC
>Ga0272442_10006633_pt1 | contig 15176 bp, 15 predicted proteins | sample SSMForm2O_FD_200262 | JGI IMG/M metagenome (GOLD analysis project Ga0272442, IMG submission 200262) | Marine sediment archaeal communities from Little Sippewissett salt marsh, Falmouth, MA, United States - SSM-Form-2O | ecosystem: Environmental > Aquatic > Marine > Wetlands > Sediment ...
AGAACGGGCCCGGGCAGGTATGCCTCATCCATCTTCGGTGTTCCGTTTTCATGAGAAGCCGCTCTTACCAGCCTGTGGATCAGGTCCGCGTTCATGCACAGAGCGCCGTAAGTGCCGTCGAGCGTCAGCAGAACCATGACAAGGCTGCCGGGCAGTGCTGACGCCTCACTGATAACGTGAATACCTTTTACCTCGAGCTGTGCCGGATGCCCGATAAGCTCGCCCAGGGTGCGGCTTTCCATTGAATGCATGCCGAGAGCTGAATATGCCTGCCTGATCGCCTCTGAATCAGAGGGATCCATTTTTTCGAGATCACGGAAAAGGCCCGTCATGCACAGGACTATAAATCAACCCCGCCCCCAGGTGCAATCGACCGCGGCCCGGGCCGTGGCCGCGACTGACCGGCAAACTATCTCTCTATGCCGTCCCTCGCCTGTATGCCATGTGTAAAATAATGCTTGATTTCTTTTACTTCGCTGACGAGATCGGCCTTTTCGATAACGGCGTCACCGGCCCAACGGCCGGTCAGGATAAGCTCGGTGTTCCCCCCGCGGCTTTCAATCAAATCGAGCACATCGTCTTCGGGAACGAGCATGAAATGTACTGCGCACAGTATCTCGTCCAGGATCACGATGTCATAATCTCCCGAATCCAGCACCTCGCGCACCCGCTGCATGCCCGACCGGGCCCTGTCCACATCGACCTGCTCAGGTGGATATCTCAGAGGGATGCAGCTTTCCCCTCCGAACTGTTCGATCCTGACAAGGTCTCCCAGCATCCGTGCGGACCTGACCTCGCCGTATTCGTACCCCTTCATGAACTGGCAAATAAAAGTCTTCATTCCGTGCCCTGATGCCCTGAGGGCGAGTCCGAGAGCGGCCGTTGTCTTGCCCTTGCCGTTACCCGTGTAAACCTGGACGAGACCTTTTTTCAGCATGGAAGACATCAGCTCCTGTCAGGGCAGGAACACCTTTGTATTATTGATTTTTGCAGGCAGGTATTCGTCCATGACGTAGTTAAGACCGTGCTTGGCAAGCGCCTGCTGCTCAGCACGGACCTTCATGCTCAACAGCTGTTTAAATGCCTTCTGCCACTTCTTGTGATGCTGCACGAACGGATCGTTCTTAAGGGCGTCGTTCGCCCTTTTTATGTCCACTTCCTTGAGCGGATGCGTGGGAAGCTTGTAGTCCACGATGTCCTGCGGCGTGATTCCCAGAAAGCGCGCCTGCGGCACGCAGAAGAATTCGTTTACATGGGCTGCATTGCCGGATCCCACCTTCAGAGTCCTGTAGATATTCGCTATCCCGTAGGGATCACAGTCAACGAACACGTAAACGGGCAGCTTCTTCGTGTCGGACAGGCGCCGGATGAATCTCCTGCACGCCCTTGTCGGAACACCCCCCATGGAAACCAGAATACAGTTGGCCTTTTTCCAGTAGGCGTGTTTGACAAGTCTCTGGAACATGCCCGCGGTCTCTATGGCCAGGATGAAGCGTGCGCTCGTCTCGAACTTCAGGTCTTCCACGGAGATGGGAATCGAATACGCGCCGGAGCCGAACTTTGTGCAGTCAATCCTCAGCTTCTTCCCGGTCTCGCGGTCCGTGTCGACAACGACGAGCTTACCGGCCACTTCGCCGCCCTTTTCCTCGGGTATGAAACCGAGCTGCTCCCTGTTCACGGAAAAAAGCGCCTCCACGTCCTCCATGACGGTGTCGGACTCGGGCTGCTCGTCGAAACGGGCGTCGCCCCAGTTCTTGGAGACATAGTATGCCTCCCTCTTGGTGGCTATGTCGTCCGTCTGAATAAGCTCCCTGGACAGCGACATCATCCTGAGAGTCTGGGCAAAGGACTTGACCGTGCTTACGGCGAGCGTTCTCTCCTTTTTTTTGCCCTTGAGCTGGAAGAACCCCTCTTTGGGCCTGTACATCACGTTCTGAAGGTTTCGAAGCGGGAATTTCATCGAAGGTTTCTTTCCCTTCATGACATTCCTGTAGATGGACTTTGCTTCGTTTCCGATTTCGGCAATCACCTTGTTATGATCAGGCATGAGAGTTCCTCTCTTACATCTTCCTCGAACGTTCAAGCATGTCCGTCAGCCTGTCTACGACATTCTTCTTCTCTTTGTCCTTCAGGTTCAGTATCTCCTGCAGGGCTTCCCCGATATGCGGAATGTATTTCTCGATGTACGCTATCTTCTTTGCCGCATCAGCCTCCCTGCGCCTCCTGCGCAGGTGCATTCCGAGCCTCCGGCCGCAGACCTGCAGCGCCAGCTTCATCTCCTTGATGATCTCGGGGTAGTGGGCGATTGCCTCCTTGCTCTCGGACGTGAACGGAACCCAGGCTGACGCTATGTGAACGAAAATGGCCATCGGCGCCATGGGAGGGCCTCCGCGCGACTGCTGTACTCCGTAGGAACGCCAGTTGGTGTCCATCATTGCATGCGTTATCGCGCACGCGCTCTTCTGGTACTGCAGGGGAACCCTGTTTGCAAAACGCATCAGAATGGCCGCGTCGTCCGCCGGAAGGTCGCCTCCGTACGCAAGCCCGGCCTCGATCACGAACGGATTGCCACGGTAAACCGAAGGCGGCCGCGTGGTGGACGTGAGAAACTCGGCCTCGTACCTTCTCTCAAGGCCCTGCAGGATAAGATCCTCACCTACGGGAACAACGCAGTTGGAAGGCGGAGCCTTGATCTTTACCTGCGGGATCGCCGCGTGCAGTTTTTCTATGTCTTCGGATTCGAGCTTGAAGGGCCTGGCCTTGGGGCTCAGCCCGGCAATGCTTATGATTTCATCCGCTACGCGAGGACTCACCCTGCTGAAGTCGTTCGTAAGAGTGCCCTTGAGACTTCTTCCCTTGCCTTTAGTGGCGTGCAGCATCTTCATCAGCATGCCGAGCTCGACTCCGTACGGATGAGGCTTCATCTCGGTTGCTTCCGGAGGAAGCTGATCAGTGGTCCTGCTCAGGGCGACTTCCTCCTGGCCCGGCAGAGTGTACCAGAACGATGCGTGCGGGTTTGCCACCGCTGTCTGCTCCAGGTAGGTGTCAACGGAATGCTGCCCCCTGCGGTACGAGGCCGAAAGCTCGATCTCCACCCTTGTTCCGTGCTCCACATCCCAGTCGACTTCTATGTCGTTGAGAACTTCAGGCTTGTTTTTCACGGTGTCGATCCGGACCTCGTAATGATGCGCCTGCTGCCGCCTGCTCGTTCTCGACGTGATGACGATGGGCTTGCCCGTTGTGATCAATCCGTACATGCCGGCGGCGCTGATTCCTATGCCCTGCTGACCGCGCGACTGCTTCAGCGTGTGAAACTTCGAACCGTACAGAAGTTTTCCGAAAATCTTGGGGACCTCGGCCTTTACTATGCCCGGTCCGTTGTCCTGAATCATGACCCTGTAACGGTCGGGCCCCAGCTCATGAACCTCCACCACGATGTCGGGAAGTATTCCCGCTTCCTCGCAGGCATCGAGGGAGTTGTCGACAGCCTCCTTGACACTGGTAAGAAGTGCCTTTGCGGGATTGTCAAAGCCGAGAAGGTGCCGGTTCTTGGAGAAAAATTCCGATACCGAGATGTCCCTCTGCTTTGAGGCCATGCTCTCCGCGGATCTTCTGCGTCCGGATTTTTTTGATGCAGCTGTACTCTTACCCGATCTCTTCTTTGTGCTGCTGTTCCTGCTTTTCCCGGCCACTTGAACCCGCTCTTCCTGTCCCCCTTCCATCGGGAGATTCATTTGTAATGTTGCTTCGTTCTGCATGGTTTTTAAGTAGCTGAGGGACTAAACATGTGTCAAGTAATTACACATAATCCCGTCAAAATCAGTAATAAATATCGGTCAGAAGGAAAACCCCGAGTCCGCTGACGATCCACAGTGTGTCTGGAGATGCGGTATCCATGAACATGTGGCCTATCTTCCTGTCGGAAAGCTTCCGGTTTATGACCCCGATGCCGTGCTCGTGCATTGCAGCGTCCATATCGAATACGGTTTTCCATTCGGCTCCCCTGTCCATGCTCATTATCACTTCACTTGCATCCCCGCTCCCGTCATAACATGCAGCAAAGATCACCCTGTTGTTCAGAGGGTGAACCAGAGCAGCCGTAATGCCGGCCGGTTCCTGCAGAAATCTCCATGTCCGTGAGCGGTCGGTCGTAAGCATGTAACCCGTGCCCATGTCCGGGCCGCCTGCAATGATTACATCCGCGTTTGCTGCAATAACGGGTCTCTCACCGGCCGGACTGATGAAAAAGGGTTCAGGAATTTCCTCCATCCGCCAGGCGCCCTCTGTATCGGAAAGAAAAAGAACCGGTTTCACCCCGTCCAGACCGCACACGGTTACCGAACCGCCGGCAGACGAATCAGAGGCAAACGCCCTGGCATTGAAGGAAAGCACAGGACCGTCCCATGAAAAACCACGGTCCCTGCTGAAATAAACTCCCCCGGAGCCGTCCATTCCCCATAGAAAAGGTTCACCGGGTAATATTGATGATGCAAGGTAAAGAGCATCCGGCAGGGTCTGGTTCATGCCGCCCCTTTTCAGCCATCCATCCATATGTTCAAAATTCAACCCTCCGTCATCAGACCACAGGCCTCCTCCCTTCAGCGTACCTATGAAGATACTGCCGGGGTTCTGCGGATCCAGGATCACGCTCTGAGGTTCGTAATCAGCGATCCAGGATGTTCCTGCCGAGATATGCAGGCGCCCGTCCGCCCCCCTGGTGAAAACGCCTTCTCCAACGATGACGACCCTGCCTTCGTACGCGCATCCCCCTGCAGCATGAAAACCCCATGGACCCAGGAACTGTGCGGGAAGAAGATCGATCCTCCTGCCAGGCAGGCTGCCCGATCCATCCGTGATCGCGGACACCAGCTCATCTAACAGAGCATCATCCACCTCTTCCGGTGCCTCGTCATCGTCCCCGGATGCATCGAGTTCATCGAGCGGCATGGATTCATCCTCCCACAGTCCCGCATCGTCTGAATCACCGGCCGGATCGTCTGAATCTTCATTATCGGCGCCGTCATCCTGAATGAGATCGCCTATCCAGTCCACATCATCGCTCTCAGCTTCCTCGTCAGACCATCCTTCCTCTTCCTCGTCACTGGAAATCAGGCCCTCCATATCAACATCAACATCACCATCGCCTGTCCATGAGCCCTCCTCATCGCCGTCGTCAGATGCGATCTGCCTTGAGATCTCATCCAGATCCACGGCTGCAGCGTCCCCTTCATCCAGCCATCCGGGATCCTCCTCGTCATCGAAGCGATCAAGTTCAATCGCCTGTCCGTCGTCGGTTTCATCGCCGGCAAGAGGAGGGAGTTCCTGATCAAATAATTCGTCGTAGTCGAGACCGTTACCACGGCCGCCGTCATGCCTCTTGAGCAGCATCATATCCCCTCCGGACTCCTGAGCCCCAGTTCCTTCATTACGGCCTGCACATCCTCCCATGCCTTTCGCTTTTCGCCCGGGGACCTGAGAAGGTATGCGGGATGATATGTAACACGCAGCTTCATTCCCTCAAAATCATGAAAATGACCCCGCAGGCGGCTTACGGGGCTTTTGTTTTTCAACAGATAGTGCGCGGCCGTTCCTCCCATGGCCAGAACAATCTTCGGAGAGATAATTCTCAGCTGATCCATGAGAAAGGGTCCGCAGGTGTCCATCTCATCCTGTTCCGGGTTTCGATTTCCCGGGGGCCTGCATTTTACAACGTTGCAGATGTAAACCTGCTCGCGCGAGAGACTCATGGCGGCAAGAATTTTGTCCAGAAGCTTTCCCGCGGCTCCGACAAAGGGTTTTCCCTGCCGATCCTCTTCTTCTCCGGGCCCTTCACCCACCAGGCACAGAGCTGCATGGGGATCGCCTTCACCGAAAACAATGCTGTTCCTTCTCTTCGACAGTGCACAGCGCTCGCAGCCTTCAAGATAAGATTCAAGCGCTTTCAGGGATGTGAATCCTTCATTTCCTGTGGCCACGGAACCTTCAGGCCGGAGATTCTGCACCATAGTGCTTTCAGCGGCTGCTTTGTAACCGGTAACGTCAAGTTCACGCGCCCATTCAAGATGGTTGATAAAATCCAGCATGATGTCTTCTGCCGTATCATGCCGGGAGGTTTTTTTGTGCATTGTCATACTTGCCACCCGGGCATACCGGACATATTATTGTCTATGATGCCTGTGATGCAAGGATGCATGGTTTTTTATGAGTTATCAGCTGTTTTTTAATCCGGGAGTTTGAAAGGAACTTTTATGCTTTTCGTTTCATTTGCTGTATTTGCCGCTCTTATTCTGATTCCTTCCGGCGCAGTTGCATGGGGACCTGCAACCCACGTTCATTTTGCCCTTTGCACGCTTGGTGATGCATCCGTGATAGCCGAAGCGTTCCGCACCGTACTTTTGTCCAATCCTCTCGATTTCATTTACGGCGTTATCAGCCCGGATGCCGTTATCGGCAAGAACGCCGCCCCCGCATACCGTCACGGCCACCGCTGGCAGGTCGGATTCAGGATGCTCGACAGCGCGTGCGACGATTCCCAGGCGGCTTATGCGCTCGGGTACCTGCATCATCTGGCAGCGGATGCCGTATCTCATAACCTTTACGTCCCTTACATGATTGTAAAATGGCCCGGCAAGATGGGATCGAAACACATTTACTGGGAAAACAGGTTTGAACAGCGCATAACGGCATCCAGGCCCGATATTGATCCGATGATAAAGAGCGTCATGAAACTGCGTCCCGCGTCTCATGATCGCTTTTTCAGGCTGCATGTGCCTCCCGCCGTGCTGCCGCACAGGTTCTCGAACACGGTATTCAGGGGAGGCGTCGTTCTTCAAAGACAGAATCTGTGGAGAAACCGTGCTACCCGTATTGCCGAGAAAAGCCCGTTCACTCTGAGCGGAATGGAATTCGAAGCATGGGAAAGAAGAACTATCAGGGCCACGCACGACCTTATGACCAATCTGGACAAATCCGGAATATGCGAAGTAGACCCCACGGGTCGAGATGCCATATCTTCAGCCGCATACTGCAGACGGCGTTTCAGGTCGGGCCGTATCATCAGGGCCGCCTGAAAACCGCCGGTATGGCGAATTCGCATCCAGGGTTGATTACGTCCAGTCCCACACCCGCCATGTAAGGGCCGAGCCGGTTGAGAATGGATTTATCTCCCCATCGATCCGGAGTCCCGTCACAATTCTTGACATCGGCATGGCTCAGAGTACTAAAATCCGGCAAAACGCGAACGCACAAGGAGCATGGAAAATGATACTCATTCCTACACGTGTTTTCTTTACAAAAGGTGCGGGCGTGCACAGGGAAAAGCTGCAGTCGTTCGAGGCGGCACTGAGAAAAGCTGGGATTGCAAAAGTGAACCTGGTGCGCGTTTCGAGCATATTTCCCCCGGACTGCAGGATCGTTCCCGCAAAAAAAGGCCTGGATGAACTCAAGGCAGGACAGATCGTGTATGTGGTAATGAGCGAAAACCAGACGAACGAGCCCAACCGCATGCTGGCTGCTTCGGTTGCCCTTGCAGCGCCCGCGGACAGATCAAGGTACGGCTACCTGAGCGAACATCACTCGTTTGGTGAACCTGCACAGAAGGTTTCCGATTACTGCGAAGACCTTGCAGCCACAATGCTTGCAACCACGCTCGGAATCGACTTCGACCCTGACACTGCTTACGATGAGCGGAAGGAAATCTACCGAATGAGCGGGCAGATCGTCCACACCCGTCATACCACGCAGACCGCCCGCGCCGACAAGAACGGACGCTGGACAACGGTCATTGCCGCGGCCGTATTCCTTCCGTAACAGGCATCTATCCCCCATCATCTCCAAATGTATCTCAACCGCCATCTGCAGGATGGGAACCATCCTGTCCCGCATCCTAAGGATGCGCTGCGTCAGCGTCAGCATCCGGTCCGCTGTCATAACCCGCATCCGAAGAAGGCGCCGCATCTACGGACGCGTCCGCGTCCGCGTCGGCATCTGCATCCACATCGCCATCGGCATCAGCATCTGCATCGGCTCCAGAGCCTCCACCCGGCCTGCATTCATCAGGCACATCATCAGAACTCTCGGGGTATTTCAGGTCCATGACATCCGAAGCCTCAAGGCACAGCGGCGGGCAGCCTGCACCGTTCACTCGCCATGTATCATACTCGGGGGTGTAAGTCTGCCGGCCTATCTCCTCGTCGCAGAACCTTACAGTAACCGTGATGCTGTCGAGCAGGTCCTCGTCTCCCGGGTTATTGTCCCGGAGCGTAACATCAACACCCTCTGATATTCTCTTTTTTATTTCAGCAGTGAACTCCAGGGTGCCGACGTTGTGAACGCATTCATCATAAATTATCTCCTCTTTGTCGGCGTCATAGTAATACTCACAGTGAAACTCCATGTTGAAATTATATCCCTTGCCTTCCACAGAAAGCGTGTAGATGACATTTTCAAGGGGGTCATCTTCCAGTTCCAGATAGAAAGTATCGTAACAGACAGCCTCATCACATGAAGTATCCCCGCCACAGCCCGCTGCCAGTGCTGCCATGATGATGGTAACTGTAAATACTGCCGTAAAATTCTTAGTGAACTTCATCGCCCTTCCCTCTTTATGACTTATTTTCTTAAAGGACATCATTTTTGTGGGGAAAATACAATAGCCGTTATAGTGCGGAGGAGAGGGATTTTTAAGGGAAATGCTGTTTCTACAAACCGTTGATCACATTCAGCAGTTCCTGGGCAGTGGGTATGCCCATCATGGTGTTTCCGTATTTAACAAAACGAAACACACCGTCCTGATCAACAACGAACACTGCCGGCATCAGGCCCTGAATGGTGTTCTTCTGCTTGTAAAGCCCTCCAATCTGGCCGGAGGGATCGGGAATGCCTATAAATTCCAGGCTGTTCGTGTTCCACTGGTTCTGAAATGCCGATGCCTGGGCACGTCCTATGGCTACTACTTCTGCTCCCGCTGACCTGAATTGATTGTAATTCGCCTGCATCTCGACCAGATGCGAAATACAGTAAGGTCATATGAATCCGCGCAGAAAAGACAGCACCACAGGCCCGTCGGATAAAAGTCCTGTCAGGCTGATCTGAACGCCTTCAAAAGTTACAGTATCAAATTCAGGCGCATTGTCGCCGACCGACCACATATTCGGATCAGCGTCACCATCCGAGTCTGTATCCGTGTCCGTGTCAGTGTCGGTATCTGTATCGGTATCAGTATCCGTATCTGTATCTGTGTCAGTGTCCGTATCACTGTCCGTATCAGTATCCGTGTCGGAATCTGAATCGGATCCACCATTACCCCCGCTTTCAGAGTCCTTGTTGTTCTGACCTGACCCGGTGCTGTTGTCTCTCCCGTCGTCCTCTTCACAGCCCAAAGCCACTAGAAGCGTCAGCACGCATATTGCAAAGAAATTACGATAGGTTAAGTTCATATTAAGCTCTCATTCTCCACCCCCGTATTTCAAGCACATTAAAATTTACATCATTCTGGCCGGAAATCAAGTGCTCACTGCTGCAATTGACAGACATGCACCTGTCTGATTGGTTTTATTCATGAATTCCGCCAATATCTTTCCGGAGTATGAACCGCCGCCGCGTGACGAGTGCGCCTTCTGCTTCATTTTTGAGTCAACACAAGATTCCGCGAGGGGCCTTTTTACCGGACCGTCTGCCGTGGCGCATGCATCCGTTTACGCGGAACTTTACGACGTACTGCTTCAAAGAGATCCCATGAAGCCCGGGATATGGCTTGAAAAAACTGACCATCAAAACATGACTGACGTATTCTCACGAGCAATTGCTGACGGAATGTGGCCCGTAATCATCGGAGAAGACAGGCAGTCCACGCTCAGTGCACTAAACGCGCTTCCGGAAAATACGTCCCTGATGGCTTTTTACGGGACTGCTTTCAGGTCGGAAAAAGAACGGGAGATATTCAACAGCACGGACGTCTTCATGGCCGGCACCCGGGCTTTATCGACCCGTTGTCTGACTTCATCAGACATGAGAGGAACCCGCGACGTCATGGAAACGGGCATGGCCGCGGACAGTATTGAGTCTTTCGTGGACATGGCAGGTGCTGGCAGCGTTCTCGTCAGCATTGACCTCGACGTCCTTGCACCCTCCGTGCTCATGAACGGTCGCTCCATCGAGCCCGGGGGCATGAAGTATGATGAACTGACCTCCCTTCTCAGGACGGTTTTCGAAAGAACAGAACCGGCCAGTGTCGACATTACGGGAACAAAAGACATCGTGCAGGATACTCCGGCGGCGCTGCTTGCGGTCGAGCTTCTGATTCATATTGCCGCCATGGCACAGGGGAAAAAGGAAAAATGAATTCAACAGACAGGATTGATCTAATTGCAGTTCCATACGAGGGGAGCACTTCGTTCAGGCGGGGATGCAAAGGAGCACCTGCCGCGATCATGCAGGAGCTGGACATGATATCGGGAACAGGACTGGATGAAACGGACGATGACTGCGAAACAGGAACTTCCGGCATGAGACGCATATGGATCTGTGAAGATCAGCTTGATGATCCGGTGTCCATGATAGAGGCGGCCTCAGCCGCTGTCAGCCAGTCAGTATCAGAAAAGAGAACACCCATCGTACTTGGAGGGGAGCACACCGTAAGCATCGGTACTGCAACGGCACTTTGCGAACACTATGATGATTTCGGCATCGTCACCCTGGATGCGCATGCAGACCTGAGACACGAGTACGAGGGAAACAGTTTCAGCCACGCATGCACGCTCAGGCGTATTCGTGAGGATCTTCAGCTGCCTGTGGCACAAATCGGTGTAAGGAGTTACTCCCGGCAGGAGGCTGCCGACATAAAAGAAAACATGTGGATCGTTCTGACGCCGTGGAAGCTGAGGGAAGACGGTGAATACGACGCGCTACTGGAAGCACTCTCCCTCATGCCTGAAAATATTTTCCTGAATATAGATCTTGATGTGCTTGATCCTTCCGAAGCCCCCGGTGTCGGCAATCCCGAGCCCGGAGGACTCGGCTGGTATGAACTGCTGGACGTACTTTACATTACAGCACAGGAAAAGAACCTGCTTGCAGCGGACGTGGTTGAATTTCTTCCGCTCGAGAATGACCGGGTCACTCTCCGCCTTGCAGCAAGGCTTGTGGAGAAACTCGCTTCAGTGCTCTGAGCTAAACTCTCGCCAGATTGGCGTCGAAAATCAGGTCCGATTCTACTAATTTGTCGATAACTGAGCGCGGCATTTCCTCGTCAAGCCCCAGTATCATGATGGCCTTTCCGCGCGGCTGGTTGCGGCCGACCTGCATGAAGGCGATATTGATATTCTCCTGCCCGAGAATCGTGCCCACCTTTCCGATAACGCCGGGAATATCGTTATTGTGAAGAACCGCAATATATCCCTCGGGCTCGAAGTCCACAGGATACTCGTTGATCATGACAATGTGGGGTTTTCCGTGCATGACGGTTCCGCTTAACGTCCTGGCATCACCGTCCGTTCCCATGCTCAGCGTGATCATGCTGCCGTAATGATCCGACCTTGATGACTTCTCCTCAATTATCTCAAGGTGCCTGTTCTGCGCCGCCAGCTCGGCGTTGACGATATTTATGCGCTCCTCTGAAACAGGCTCCAGAAGCCCCTTTATCACCGACGCCCTGAGCGCCGTTGTATCGTGCTTTGCTATCTCCCCCTTGAAAACTATCCGTATCCGGCTGGCCGGCTCCCTGAATATCTGCGTGGAAAAAACAGCCATCCTTTCGCAGAGGCTTACAAACGGTTCGAGTATCTCAACGTCATCCGCCGGCAGAATCGGAGCGTTCAATGCATACTCGGCCGGTTTTCCACTCAGTACTGCCAGCACCTGTTCAGCTGCCGTAACCGCAACACCCGCCTGTGCCTCCAGTGTGCTGGCCCCCAGATGCGGAGTTACCACCACGCGGGGATGATTTACAAGCCTTGTGTCAGAAGGCGGCTCCTCGTTGAATACGTCCAGGGCTGCGCCTGCAACAACGCCCCTGTCCAGGGCGTCGAGAAGAGCCTTTTCGTCAACCAGCGGGCCCCTTGCGCAGTTTACTATGCGTACTCCCTTTTTTACCTTCTGAAGGTTTTCCGGGCCGATTATGCCACGTGTCTCATCGGTCAGCGACGTATGAAGCGTTATAAAATCGGACTTTTCAAACAGCTCGTCCAGGCTGACCATGCGGGCACCGTAGCGGACGCCGACGTCCGCGGGCACATACGCATCGAATGCGAGCACCTCCATGTCCATGCTGTTTACGCGCCTGGCCACCTGCCGTCCGATGCGCCCGAGGCCTACTATGCCGAGCACCTTGTCCTTTACCTCGACACCCATGAACTTTTTACGGTCCCACCTGCCATCTCTCAGGGATGCATCCGCCTGCGGGATATGCCTGGCAAGGGCCAGCATCATGGCGATTGTGTGCTCAACCGCGGCAATCGTGTTTCCGGTCGGCGCGTTCACGACCATTATGCCGCGTCTCGTGGCCGCTTCGGTGTCAATGTTGTCGGTGCCAACCCCGGCCCTGCCGATAACGATGAGTCGTTCAGCGGCATCTATGATACGGCCGGTAACCTGCGTACCGGAACGCACAATGAGCGCATCGTAGTCACCTATTATAGATACTAGTTCATCCTCGCTGAGTCCTGTTCTTACATCCACCTTCGCGGTTTCGGACAGCAGGTCCACTCCTTCAGCACCAAGCGGATCGCTGACGAGAATCCTGCGCCCCGCATCACCGGGACCACCTGTCCGATCAATTGTCATCTGTTGTGTCATCAGTACCCCTCCGATGCCGGATGTTGCCAATCAGTCGATATCATGTCAAACATGTGAAATTCATTATCCTGGATTGTGAGTAAATTAATCCATGAACGAAAACACCGGAAAAGACAAAGAAAAATCAACATGGAAATTTCCGCGCGATTTCTGGCTCGCGAACATGATGGAACTCATGGAACGCGCCGCCTATTACGGTTTTTTCATAGTGCTCACGCTGTATCTTACGGACATAGTCGGATTCACGGACAAGGAAACGGGCATAATCGCCGGACTGTTTTACGGCGGGCTGTACCTCCTTCCGCCTTTCGTGGGCGCCCTCGGAGATAAAATTGGTTTCAAGAAGGCACTGATACTCGCTTTCAGCCTCCTTACAGCAGGATACTTTTTCCTCGGCATTTTCACTACAAAACTTCCCGTCATACTTTTCCTGGCGATAATCATGGTGGGAGGGTCCCTGATAAAGCCCATGATAACGGGTACGGTTGCAAAGACCACGACCGAGGCCAGCCGTGCCAGGGGCTATTCCCTGTTTTACTGGATCGTAAACATCGGCGCATTCAGCGGCAAGACTTTTGTTCCGTACATAAGGCAGGGCATCGGCCTGAGATACGTGAACTTCTTTTCTGCGGGCATGGCGCTTCTCGCCCTTTTTACCGCGATTTTCCTGTTCAGACAGACCGAAAGCGATACAGAGGCAAAGTCAATTGAGGAAGTATTGAATGCTCTGAAGAAAATCTTCACCTACCCCCGTCTGATAATACTCACGCTGATCGTTGCGGGTTTCTGGACAATACAGGCTCAGCTGTACGCCACCATGCCCAAGTACGTCATAAGGCTGCTAGGCGAGCAGGCAAGGCCCGAATGGCTGGCAAACGTAAACCCCCTGATCGTCGTACTCTTCGTCGTACTCATAACACATGCCATGAAAAAACGCCTGGCCGTAACATCCATGTTCATCGGAATGGCCATAATGCCTTTCAGTGCTCTGGCCATGTCGTTCAGCCAGTCTCTCGAAGGTCTGACAGGGCCGTCCGTTTCAATTGCCGGCCTTGTTTCGCTTCATCCCCTGACGGTAATGATGATTATCGGCATAGGGCTACAGGGACTTGCCGAGTGCTTTATTTCGCCGCGTTTCCTTGAGTATTTTTCAAAGCTGGCGCCAAAGGGCGAAGAAGGCCTCTACCTCGGGTTCAGCCATCTTCACTCCTTTATTTCCGCCATCGTAGGGTTTTTCATGTCCGGCTACCTGCTGGATGCATACTGTCCTGATCCGAACAGGCTTCCCGAAGGGATTTCAGAGGCACAGAAGGCTGCATATTACGCAGATGCACACCATATCTGGTATTATTTCTGCGCCATCGGCCTTTCAGCGGCAGTCGCATTGTTCATTTTCCGTGCGGTCACAAAGAAAATTGACGAAAAAGCAGGACAGGAGTCATGAATGAAGGACAGGCTTCTGCTGTATTTTACGGCCGTCTGCCCGTTCTGCCTTTTTATCGCCGCATGTGCTGACGCTTATTCAGTACCACTGCCTGAAAACCTCGATGACGCAAAAGCAGAATCTTTCGAAAAGAAAATTAAAAACCTGTCCGCGAACGAAAAGAACATACTGAATGACTACCTGGCAGCAATCGCGGCTGCACGGGCACAGGGGAAAAGTCACCTGCCCGGTGCAGGAACGGTGGGTGATGCCATCAGACAGCACAGCATGTGGGTATTCAGTCAGAAAGGCCCCTCGGCAGCCGAGGCCTATGAGCAGATCATGGATGAACGCAGAAAGAACATTCTCATCGTATTCATTATCATGTGCATTCCCCTTCTGTTTTTCGCGCATCAGGCGTATCGCGGAATAATCCGCAGAAATGTAAAAAGCCCTTACAGGCTCCTTCTCGCCGCTGCCGGCAAGTCGAAAGTCGATGTCGCACGGGGATCTGAAAAGGATGTGCACGAGTGGTTCGAGCGCGTCGAGCCCGTGGATACGGTCAGGGCCGTGGGCCGCGACGCCGCGAAAATCGGCCTGTTCTGGCTTGCAGCCCTTGTTGCCGTTGCGTTTTTTCTGAACACGGTTCTGAGGCGCCTTTTGTTTCTGTGGAGTTAAGAAATCCCATGTCAGGGAAGTACCGGGTAAAAACCTTGTGACACAAGGCAGCATTTCATTATGATGCAGCAGCTGATGAATATTAATAACAGAATGCGCGAGTACGGTTCACGTTTTTTAAGAGGACTGTCATGGCTTTACAACGAAGCCGTCCTGCAGCGTGAAAACACGGAACAGATCAGGGTAATCGATTTCAGGTGCAGGCTGATATCCGGCACAGGAGGAGATTATTTCGCGGATCGCACTGACAGCGCAAACCCTGCGGCCGCAAGCGGCGCTCAGG
>Ga0272442_10006634_pt1 | contig 15175 bp, 15 predicted proteins | sample SSMForm2O_FD_200262 | JGI IMG/M metagenome (GOLD analysis project Ga0272442, IMG submission 200262) | Marine sediment archaeal communities from Little Sippewissett salt marsh, Falmouth, MA, United States - SSM-Form-2O | ecosystem: Environmental > Aquatic > Marine > Wetlands > Sediment ...
TTTCAGCGCTTGTTGTGCCTTTCAATGCCAGGACGGGGTGGCTGAGCCCGTGATAGTGAATAGACGGTGGCAGAGGTGATATTTTTCATGTGGTGGATTTGGGAAACCTGGCCTTGACCTTTGGCGCTAAATCATATATGTGTGACCGATTGCCAGACGGGCTTTTATGGCCCGTTTTTTTTATTGAAAAATATTTTTGAGGTTTTGAAAGTGGACACACAGCATCGAAGAGAAGTAAACCGGCGGCGTAATTTCGGGATAATCAGTCACCCCGACGCCGGAAAGACTACGCTGACTGAGAAACTGTTGCTTTTTGGCGAGGCCATCCAGCAAGCGGGATCGGTCAGGGCCCGCAAGGCCACCCGCCATGCCACAAGCGACTGGATGAGTATCGAAAAGGAACGGGGCATCTCCGTTACCACCTCTGTCATGAATTTCAATTACCGGGACTATGAAATCAATCTCCTGGATACACCGGGCCACCAGGATTTTTCGGAAGACACCTACCGGGTGTTGACTGCCGTTGACAGCGCGCTGATGGTGATTGACAGCGGCAAGGGTGTCGAACCGCAGACGGAAAAGCTTATGGAGGTGTGCCGCATGCGCAACACCCCCATCATCACCTTCATCAACAAACTGGACCGCGATGGTATGCCGTCCCTGGACCTGTTGTCCGACATCGAAGAGAAGCTCCAGATCGAATGCGTGCCGCTCTCCTGGCCCATCGGCATGGGCAAGTCGTTTAAGGGGGTCTATAATTTCTATCGGCGTGAATTGCACCTCTTCACGCCCGGGAAGAGCACCAAGGCCCGGGAAGGTGTCACGATACGCGATTTGACCGATCCCCGCCTTGATGAATTTTTAGGCAGTCAGGCCGATGAACTGCGCGAGGATGTGGAACTGCTAGAGGAGGCTGCCAACCCCTTTGAAGTGCGTCACTATCTTAAGGGCAATCAGACGCCGGTGTTTTTCGGCAGCGCCATTAACAATTTTGGCATAAAAGAACTGCTGGATGCCTTTGTGGAAATGGCCCCCGCCCCGACTTCGCGTGCTACATTGACCCGGGACGTTTCGCCCCATGAAGAGACCTTCTCGGGATTCGTTTTTAAGATCCAGGCGAACATGGATCCTGCCCACCGTGACCGCATCACGTTTTTGCGCATCTGTTCGGGGACATACCGCCGGGGAATGAAGGTGATGCACCACCGTATCGGTAAGGAAATTGCCATCAACAATGCCACCATCTTCATGTCCCAGGATCGGACCAATGTTGAAGAGGCCTACCCGGGGGATGTCATCGGAATTCACAATCATGGGACCATCAAGATCGGGGACACCTTTACAGAAAATGAACCCCTGAAGTTTACCGGTATCCCCAACTTTGCCCCGGAACACTTCCGGCGGATACGCCTGAAGAACCCCATGAAGAGCAAACAGCTCCAGAAAGGTCTCCTGCAGCTCTCCGAGGAGGGGGCCGTGCAGGTATTCCGGCCGCTGGGGACTAGTGAGTGTGTCCTGGGGGCGGTGGGAGCCCTTCAGTTTGAAGTAACGTCGGAACGGCTGCGGTCCGAGTATGGTGCCGACACGGTCTACGATGCGGTGCCATACGGTGTTGCCCGCTGGGTGACATGTGATGATCAAAAACGCCTGAAGGAATTCGAGAATAAAAATAGGGGCTCGCTGGCCAGCGACGCCGAAGGATACCTGACGTTTCTCACCGCCAACGAGTGGCGTCTTGAAGACTGCATGGACCGCTGGCCGGACGTTTCATTCCACAAGACCCGGGAACGTAATTAATGAGGGCGCTGACGCGCAATTTTAAATTCTCAATGCACAATTTTAAATGGATTAAATGGTCACGGGAATGGCGGATGCCCTGTGCCTATGCATGAATCGGGTGACATCTTACCTGTTTTTGTCGAATAGAAAATAAATGTTTAGTTCGGAATAGTGAATAAATAATATTTGAGAGATGCCCCCGACTATAGGATGAACCTCATCCCACTTTACTTACGTCAAGTCGCAATGGTGCACGTCGCAGCCCTGAGCTTGGATCGCTTCTTTTCATCGATCTCCATGTGACAATGCTTGTACTTCTTACCACTTCCGCACCAGCAAAGATCGTTTCTGCCAAGCTTGGGAATGGGTTGGGGTTTGTTGCGTGTAAATAGTTTTTTGAACAGGCTCATACGATGCCTTCTACCAAAACTGCGAGTAAAAGTAAAGCCTGTCTCATGTCCTGTCACCTGACCGCATTGTCTGCGGGAATTGCAGGGGGCAGGCCTACACAGGCACATTCTCGTGTCCCCGCCGCTGGGCTTGCAGAAGACCCATCTGTTCCGTGCCTTTAGCAAAAAGGGATTCTATCGTTTCCCGGCATTTTTGGCTGAGCTGATATCCTGGAGTCTGTCTCAGTGATTCCACTCATATGAAAGCCCCGCGTGACTTGGAATATGTTAATCCGCGGTGCTTGAATGAGAAATGCAATTACCCCACACTTCGATTACATCCTTCAACAAATCAACAAACAGCAGGGCGTGCTCGGAACCTTTAAAGATTCGATCCGGGTGCCGTCTTTAATTATAGCGAAGACTTACCGGCAGTGTCAGCGGCATTCCGGACCACGTAATATTGTCCATTATTGCAGCGATTGTCCATATAAGGGCATTCAACCCGGAGCGCTATGAGTTTAAATAATCATAACAATAAAATATTGTTGTCAAAATATACATTTGAGTCTGGCATTGTATGTGCATTATACATTCCAACTCGATTATCGGGTTTAGAATTCATGGATAATAAGTTTGTTTTTTGACAGGTTGAGTGAGTCATCACTATTGTCAAAAACGTGGACATCAGTATTAGCTTTGGTAGGCGTTCCTGATATGATCCATGTGAGTCCATTCCGTTTGATAGTATGGTGTTTTGTGGCAAGGTCACTTTGAGTAAAAAGACGGGGCTCTTTAAATATTATTTGTTATAATATCAATGTATTGCACCATGCTATGTCTCACTTATATTAAACACAAGTTAGTTAAAAAAATCGGAACAGGCAGATATGCTAGCTGACCAGGAAGGTCGGAATGCACTGCCAAAACTATCGGGGAAGGAGGTGAAATAGAAGTCGACTCATTCATGCAGGTCATAATGACGAAGAACAGAACTTTTAGATTTTTTTAATTACTTAAAAAAGGAGAGCTAAGTAATGGCGAATGAACACAGTTTTGCATCGCCCAGCCCTGCCGGATTGGCGGCGTTGGCAGTCGCTTGTTTTGGTTTTGCAGCGGTCTTTCTTGGGAAGGTAGGTCTGGGAGGACTTCCTCTGCTTGCTGCGTGGTTGATCGGGGGCTGTCTTGTACAGTTGGTAACAGCTACAATCGAATTGAAGGATCACAACATTGCCGGGGGAAATGTATTTTTATTCTTTTCCGCATTCTTTATGCTTGCGGCAGCTCTCAGTATTTTTGCGAAATTCATGTTAATCAGTAATTCAATGAAGCCGTTGTCCTATGTTGAAGGATGGTGCTGGTTGGCGGGGGCGGCATTTCTGACCATCGTGACGCCTGCGTATCTCAAGGGCAGTAAGATATTTTTTGCCGCCGTTGTTATGGCGGACATAGTCCTTTGGATTATTTGTTTCATGGATCTGGGATTTGCTGATCCCGCAATATGGAAACCGATCGCGGCCTACCTCTTGATTGCAATCGGTGCTATCGGGATCTACCTGTCAGGTGCAACCGTTTGTAATACCGTCTTCGGAAGGGCGATCTATCCCGTTCCGACGCCGTTTGTTAAATAGGATTCTCATATAGTTAAAGGGGATCAGGCTTTGCTTTATGCCGATACACAATAAGCACAGAACCTGATCCCCTTTCCCGCATCCGATTCCTTTCAGTATGTTTTGCTCTTGAGTGCGGAGCGGGGTCAGTCCTTCACAGGCTGTTGAAAAAACCCATCTGTTTCGACGTGTTGGGTTTCCTTTACCCCGCCTCATTCCTCATACCGAGAAATCCGCCTCACAACTCAGGATTGGGGGGACTCGCATCCGGGCTATTTTGAAAAGCATCAGCAAAAAAGGTTTTTTCAACGGTCTGTACCTTATTGACAATTTCAATCGTTCTTCGATTTCCCATACTCGATATTTTACGTTCTTATCCTCTTCAAACATTGCTTGATCCGCCTTCTGGTTTGTACCTCAAACCCCTTGGTGAAGGGACGGGAGGCAGGCCGGTGGCACGTTTCGCCGGAATGTGCTCCACGACCACTTTTACACTGTCACTGCACTTTACCATCAAACACCGATACAGCACCGTGTGGGAAAATAATTGACAGACAAAGGGAACTTACTCTATATTTTCTCAATACAAAAACAATAGCTTACCAAACTTTACTTTCCTCACCGCTGCGGTCCTTACGGATCGGGTGCAGAACATTAACGGGGCAGGCAGTTCTTTCAGGATTTTTGTTGTAGCGGTATATTCTCGCAACCCTGTGGCATGCAGGCCAAACACGCAGGTGGTCAGCGTCGGGTAAGCGATTCAGTCGGTGTGGAAACGGACGGGCAGAGAGGAATGAAATGAAGAATATTCTTAGCAGCATCATTCTTGTCGCAGTCATCTCATTTTCGCCAGCAATGGCAGCACAGGATAACGCCAGTGTGATTGCCATTGTCCCCTTTACTAACCTGACAAAGGATACCGATCTCGACTGGCTTTCCGAGGGCATCGTGGAAACACTGACCACCAAGCTCGCCCACGTAAAGACGATCCGGATTGTGGAACGGCAGCGACTTGATGTGGCCCTCAATGAAATCAGCCTGGGACAGATGGGCGTGGTGGATGAGAAAGGAGCGGCCAGAGCAGGCCAGATGGTTGGGGCCGAAACGGTCATAACGGGGGGCTATCAGCAGGTGGGCGATACTCTCCGCCTGACTGCCCGGTTCGTAAAGGTCGCAACGGGCGTTGTTTCAAATACCGCCATGGCGACGGGTCCCTATGCCGACCTCTTCTCCTTGGAAGACAAAATCGCCGACGACATACTCACTATGCTTGGTGTTAGAGTCAGTGCAGCGGAAAAAGAGAAAGTGTACCGCAAACCGACTGCCTCGGTCGACGCCTATAAAAACTACAGCCAGGGGTTGCACTACATTAAGAAGGAACGGTACGACGATGCCAAAGTCATGTTTGACCGTGCCTTGGAAGAGGACCCCGATTTCAGTCAGGCACAGGATGATCTGGCCTTCGTGCAGTGGGCGCGGCCCTCTGCAAACTCGAGCCTCTATCTGAAACGGATCGATCGACCGTTTGGCGAAACATTTGAAACCATGCTTGCCGCGGTGCAGCAGGCGGGCATGGAGGTCCGAACGGCACAAAAAGATGCGGGCACGATAGAAGTCCATGACAAGTCGTGGGGCCTCACCAAAACACCTCAGGATATTCAAATTGAAATCAAGCGGCTGAAGACAATCAGCGGCGTCAGAATATTCTCGCAGCCGAGCAAGGTCCCGTGCCTCGGCATGCGGCAGGTCTATGACTGGGGGCAAAGCAAGAAAACGATCGAAAAGCTTGTGGCTGCCTTTGAAGCGGAGCTCTATGGCCAGTAACATCGATGGCAGGGGTGTATCGATAGCGCACGTATCATGGAATGACAACATGAGGTAGTGTAGGGCAATGCCGCAGATACGAACCGGAAGGCGAAAATACTACGACATATTCTCATACCTGTATGACGTGTTTATCAGGCTGCATGCCCGTCGCGATGAAGGGGATACCCGGGATTTCCTGGTGGGGGTGCCCGACCTGGCGGATATTCCGAAGCCCTGTATCCTCGATATCTGCTGCGGTACGGGGGCGGTCATCGTGGCGTTTGCAGGCAGGTATGCGGAAAGTCTCGTCGTCGGCTATGATTTCTCGCACGGCATGCTGAGCAAGGCTCGGGAAAAACCGGGTGCTCAGCGGGTCAGGTTTATCGAGGGCGATGCGACGGCGCTGCCGTTCGCCGATGAACGCTTTGATGTCGTCACCTGCTCGCACGCGCTCTACGAACTGAAAGGGGAGGCCCGGCAGGCCGCGCTGCAGGAAATGAAACGGGTCATCAAGCCGGCGGGAATGGTGCTGATCATGGAACACGAAGTGCCGCAGCATCCCGTTGTGAGGCTGCTTTTCAACCTCAGGATGATGGCCATGGGCTCTGCCGATGCCCGAGAATTTGTCAAGGGGGGGCTTGCGATATACAAGCAGATCTTCCCCGTCGTCTCACTTGCCCATTCGCCCTCCGGAAAGAGCAAACTGATCATTTGTCGAACGCACGCGAGAGCCTCGTAATGGAGCGGTATGTATCTGCAGATACAGGGGGTGAAGGGGGAGTCGTTCGACAAAGATCATGAGGGATGGATTGATATCCTGTCGTACAGTGGCAGTCTGATGCATTCGGCGTCGGCAACGGCGGGTAGGGGTTGCAACCGGGGGGCGGTTTCCATGGGCGATATCACGTTGACGAAGCAGATCGACAAGGCCGCGCCACAACGCTCAATAAAGAGGGGCCAGCGCGGCAGTGGTGGTAAAGGAAACGCTGAACGGTTCGCAGGCAGACGTGCAGTGCCGGGCAGATGTACACTGCGTGCAGGGCATGCACTCTGCGAAGAAAAACGGCAGCGCCTCGTCCCGGTACGCACCGGCAAAACCGACGATGCCGAAAACTACGAGAAGCAGGGTGGCCGGTTCGGGAACGGGGCTGGGATCTGGGACGGGAGTGGGCTCGGAATCGACTGTTTATCGGAGCCGTTGCGTGTAACGTCTTTCCTCGCACGTGTCTATCTGCTCTATCGGGGGACCGATGGCCGGCCTGTGGCCTGCGCCGGTATGCACTAGCTTGGCACGTGTGAGAGAGTTGAATGGAGATGATCTCTATTGAATACCTAAAAAAGAGAGGGGGTACAGGATGGATTTCCAAAGGTGTTATAATACGATTTTCAAAACAATTATGCCGCAGTCCTTTCCGATCGGTGTCAAGATCGTCAAACAGGGCGAATCGTTTCCCGAAAAAGTTGTACGGCCGGCGAAATTCAATATCAAGATATCCCTGTGCCAGTGGACGACCATTGCGCGGAGATGGGGATGGGTCGTCGGTGCGCTGGGGGAAGACATCAACTGCACGCCGTGCCTGGCTGCCTTCGGCTTCAAAAGGGTTCCGAATATAAACGATGTGGCCACATTTTTCATGAGCATGGGATATACCAAAAAGGAAGAGCAGGCGGTGGCCATGGCGGAAAACGTCGAATATCGAAATCCCGGCGAGGTAAAGGGCGTGGTCATGTTCCCGCTCAACAAGGCACCCGTTGCCCCCGATCTGGTTATGATCTACGGCATGCCCGCCCAGATGTTTCGGCTTGCGTCGGGGTTGTTCTACACGTCCGGAAAATCGATCGTATCCAAATCACATATCGGGATTTCCTGCCTGCATACCCTTATGCCGCACTGGAATCAGGAACCGGCGTTTGTCAATCCCGGTCGCGGCGAACGTATGCTGGCGGCAACGGGAGACACGGAAATGTGCCTTTCCCTGCCGGCCAAGTATGTTGACGATCTCACAGAAGGGCTTGAAGCAACGCAGAAAACGGGAACACGCTATCCCATTCAAAGTTATCTTTTGTATACGCCGCCGAGTATACCGCCCATGCGAGAGTTGGAAGCAAAGCTGCTGGACCTGGAATAAGAAATCAGCTGCCAAAGCCCACCGTGGTTTAGCTAGGCTGCACGGTTTTGAGTCACCTAAGACGGCACGGACATGCATTCAGTAAAGTCCGGGCCGTCCTTTTCGCGGGTGATACTGTCTTCATGATGTCCTTAGCGATGAGATTAATGGAACGGCTCGGGGCGCAGGCCTACATCCTTGACAAAAAAGCAACTCTAAATTCTCAAAAAGTACCCACCCCTACGCCGGTGGAACCGGCATGCGCGGGTCAGCAAGCTGATTTCCACTGGGCAGGCAATACTCCTTTGTCCATTTACACGGGTGCTAATCTCTGATAGTAAGATGTGGTTACGACATGGTGTGCATTACAACGAGGAGGATCCGCGATGGGGCGAATCATTCAGAACATAGCGATATGTTGTATTATGGCCACAGTAGCTATTATTGCCTGTGCAGCACCGCAGAAGACGCCACAGACCGCGCCGACGCCTGTAGCACAGAAGGTCCAGCTCACGCCCGTAAAGCCGGGGTTTACCAGGTATCCTTTTATCGGCATCAGCCCTGAAATGATCAACGGCCGGGTTCGCATATTTGATGTAGTCAAGAACGGCCCTGCTGGGAAAGCAGGACTCCTGCGTGGAGATATCATCGTATCCATGGGCGGGCGACCGGTGACGAAGAGGGTAGATCTGATCGAAGAGGCCAATCGAAGAAAGATTGGAGAACCTGTTGATATTGCGGTGCTGAGAAACGGCGTACCGCGCACCTTCACCGTGACCCTGGCGCACTATGATATCCGGCAGGATTTCGATGCCATTCGTAAAGCGCTCTGGAGCGGGAATAAGGTTGGCATGTGTATCCTCGTCGGCGAGGTCATCAACAGTAAAATTGTGAGTGACAGGACCCTTGACCAGTGGAAGAAGGCCACGAAATCGAAACTGATCGCTGACATGGAACAGGCCTATCTGAAGTCGTTTGCCCAGGCCCCCAATTTCATAGTCATCGACCGTTATAAACTGGAAGATGTGCTCAAAGAACTTGAATTCAGTCAGACCGGCATGATCTCCGAGGATATGCGCAACAAACTCGGCCGGACTCTCGGGGCCACGCATCTTCTGGTGATTGAGTATTCCGTTATTGATATGCACACCTACACGTACCGGATCATCGAAGTGCAGACGGGACGAGTTCTCGCCAGCGTCATCATGACATCGTCCCTGTGAACAGGATGACGCTTTGTGCAAGTTTAAATTCTCAATCCAAAATTTTAAGTGAACTTCGAAAATAAGGTTCAAGGAACAAGGTTTCAGGTATCAGGATAGCGCTGATGCGAATTTTAAATGTTGAATGCTCCTCTGTCGAACCTGCATGCGCGGGTCAGAGCTGCCTTACCTTTTCGAGGCATTGCTTCGCCATCACAGGGTTGCCAAATCCTTGCAAGACTTTCTGAAGAGGCATGAGGCGCCGCGTTCAGGGCTTTTGTGCCCGCACTACAACAAACGCACCTTTTCCGTATCCGTTCTCGACGGGTTCGATCTCATGTATTTCGTCCAGGCCGCGAAAGATGGTCTGGGTGAATGCCAGGTCGTGAAAGCCGGCTTTTTGTAAACGCACGATCACTTCGTCGACGGCATAGAATGTTGCCAACCGATAGAACACGTTCTGGTCTTTGTAGCGCTCGTAGAGCTTGCCGAGAAAGCTCTCACGATCGACGAATCCACAGAGAAAATAACCGCCCGGCTTGATGACCCGCAAGATTTCCTGAAATGCGACCTCGACATCGTCGAGAAAACAGAGCGTCGTAACCATAAGGGCGAAATCAAACCGGTTATCGTGAAAGGGGAGGGCTTCCGCCACACCGTCGATGACGTTGATGCCGCGCTGCCGGGCCAAGGCCGCCATGGCATGCGCCGGTTCGACTCCGAAGGCGACTCCCAGTGGGGCCGCGAAAAGTCCGGAGCCGACACCGATTTCAACACTTGCCTCAACTCTGCCCGGTAAGAGACGCCGAATGGCATTAAGTTCGGATTCATAGGCCCACGGATTCTTCTGGAACCATTCTTCGTACTGGTTCGTGTGTGTCTCAAAAGGTTGCACTTTCGGCATGATTGTCACCTGCGACGCTAGTTTTATAATGCGTATCGGATGCCACCGGTGAGCTTGCCTGAGACGGCTGCGATGGTGACACTTCATTTTCTATGCCTATCAGTGATTGGTGACGAACTCAATAGAAATTTTTTATTCGGGTGCAGGAAAAGCATGGCACCCTGGAATTGACGGACACGGGCCATTTTGGTATGGCTTTATGCAGGGTAAGTGAATGGTTCAATCAGACGGTTGCACATAAAGGGAGTGCTCTTTGCATGTGATGGTGGCGGGGGGAGGCGCACATGTCCATGAAGGCTGACGACGCAGGCGGGTCGAATCACAACGACGAATTTATACAGAATCATTTTTTGGATTTTCTCGAGGCCTGTTTCGATGGGGTGGCTATTGCCGATGCCGATGCAAACCTCATCATTGTCAACAGTGCCTATGAACGAATGTCGGGCATCGACCGAACGGAGGTGGTGGGGCAAAATGTCGGCGATCTCGTCAAAAATGGCATCATTGAGGACGCGGTCGTGTACCATGTGACAAAAAACCGCATCACGACAACGATGGCACACTATTATCGCAGGACGGGCAAATCCCTGATGGTGACCGGCAGTCCTGTCTTCGATAAGACGGGAAATCTGACCTATGTGATTGCAAATTTCAGGGATATTACCCAATTGAACGAATTGCGCAAGCAACTGGGCGGTGCCTGCGATGACGATTCCGACGGTGCCACCCTGTATCTCGAATCGGGATTTGCCGATATCCCCGACTATGGTATCCTGATTCACAACACCCAGATGAAGCAATGTGTGACCAAGGCGCTGCGGGCGGCCCAGTTTGACACTCCCGTACTGATACTGGGCGAATCGGGGACCGGGAAAACAAAACTGGCGGAGATCATCCACAAATCCAGTCCCCGCGCCAAGAACTCCTTCATATCGATTAACTGCGGCGCCATTCCAGAAAACCTTTTGGAATCCGAACTCTTTGGTTACGAAAAAGGTGCCTTTACGGGTGCCGATACCCATGGGAAGATCGGGCAATTTGAGCTTGCCGACGGGGGGACCCTCGTGTTGGATGAAATATCGGAACTCAGCCTTTCGCTGCAGGTGAAGTTGCTCAAGGCCATCGAAGAACGAAAAATTCTCAAGATCGGGGGGACAGTCCTGCGAGATGTCGACTTTCGGATCATTGCGGTTACCAATCAGGACCTGAAACGGCTCGTCAATGAGCGGAAATTTCGCAAAGATCTGTATTATCGCTTGCGGGTGATCCCAATCACCGTGCCGGCGCTCCGTGACCGGAGAGATGAGATTCCGTTGTTGATACGGTATTTTTTCGATCACTTTAACGGTAAATACGGGACCCACAAGTATCCGGACCACACGTTGATGAAGGTGTTGGGTCATCTTGACTATCCGGGAAACATCCGTGAATTGAAGAATATTGTCGAGCGTCTCGTGATTATGTCGCCGGAGACCCTGATCACGGCCAACGATCTCGATGTTGTAACGCTGGAATCGGAGAATGGCTTTCTCGAGGCAAGTTTCGATTCCCATGCATCATTACAGGATTTTCTGGACGAGTGTGAAAAGAAGGTCATTGCGACCATAATCAAGGAACAGGCAACACTGCGTCATGCCGCACGGCGTTTGGGCGTCAGTGATGCAACCCTCTGGAGAAAGATCCGTAAATATGGCTTGAAAGGTACACGGATGATTGAGCACCGGGAACCGGTGCGGGAGTAAAAACATCTCCAGGCGTTGGTGTGTCATGATACCAGTATGCCGGGCCGAGCATTCCGCGTCAGACCAATACATCCGTACAGTCCTGCCACCCTGCGTATATATCGTAGACCGCACTGTATTTCATAAGTGAAATACAGGTTTCAAGATTGCAATGTATCACAGGACGTATCCTGTGCAATATGCTGATATTACATCGTATTTATATGGCACATATTATGCTGTAACGTAAGACGAGCAGTCACATCATTTGCATTGAAAGGGAGGGGGATGAAAATGCACAGAGAAAATCATAACATTCTCGACGACATTGAAACGTATGCGCATACATGCCTGGATACGGTTGAAGCCCCTGGAAACAGCGTAGCTCGCGATGACCAGCGCGCTTTCGAGGAGATGAATGAACGCTACCTGAACACAATCATTACGGGCAGTGCCGTATGAAATATCAGCAATAAAAAGCGATAAGAGGCCTTCATGTCTTACGATACCTGGAAAATACAGGCTCCCATAAGAAAAGACGGCAAGCTTACTCTGAAAATCACCATATTCCCCTGTGCGGTGTGCCAGGAGACGGGTGAAGAATACGTTATCATACCAAAAAAGATTGCTGATGAATTGTTCGAAATACGCTATCAACCGAGGGCGATACAGTAGGGATATGCACGGCGAATGAACGGCGAATGAACGGGCCGCCATGTTTGCGCGATTAAACTATTTCTCGAGGCGGTATGGAAGGTCCCTGCTGTTCGTCCTTCGGTTGGTACGAAGCTGCTTCAAATGCCATTCTCTTTGCGTGCTCAACGATGCGAAGTGTTTTCTATGGGCACGGACTTCAATAAGGGCCAGGGGTCAGGCCTACATTCTTGACGAAATTTGATCGAGGCGCAAGGTTTCCACTTTGCGCTTTGTGAAGTCTTAATTCTCCCCGGTGGAACCCGCATACGCGGGTCAGCAAGTTGACTTCCGCAGGGCACGAAATTTTGTGTTAACGGAATACAAACTGGGTTGGAGGTAAAATGTTCAAAGTTCAAAATAAAAGATTACAGGGCGCAGGAAAAAGCACGGAACCTTGGAATTGACGAATACCGGCCACTTTGGTATGGCTGTCTGAGAGGTAATGTGAGGGGTTTCGGGAATCAGGAACCGGGACAAAAGGCAGGGTGGAATGAGGACCCGGACATCGGGTGGAGGGGGAAAGGATGTGGCTGTTATGATACCGCAAGACCGATATATCGATGCCGGCACTATCAAGGTCCGTTACTGGGCCCTGGGTGAGAAGGGATCGCCCGTCATACTCATCCATGGCCTGGGCGCATCGGCGGAGATCTGGATGCACGATGTCGAGGCCCTATCAATTCACCATCGTGTCTATGTGCCGGATCTGGTCGGATTCGGCAAGACCGGCAAGCCGGAAAGAGAGTATACACCCGCTCTCTTTATCACGTTCCTGCATGAGTTTATCCGGGCTCTCAAGATCGAAACACCGACGCTGATCGGCAATTCACTCGGCGGGGGCATCGCCCTTCAGTATGCACTCTTATATCCGCATAATGTCGACAAACTGGTTCTGGTTGACAGTGCCGGTCTCGGTATCGATGCACCGCTCTCGCTCAGGATTGTATCATTGCCGCTTGTTGGTGAACTCCTGGCCCGGCCCAGCCGGATCGAGGCCTACGTCTATTTCCGGGGGGCCGTGTATGATCGATCGCTCCTGACAAAAGAATTTGTCGACATTTATCACAAAATCCATGCGCAGCCCGGCAACCAGGAATCATTGCTCAAGGTAATCCGCGCGCTGGTGTCGTTTCGGGGTGGTCATGCGGAAATGCTCAACCCCGTGCTCACTAACCTCGACAGGATCAGACACCCTACACTGATTCTCTGGGGCAGGCAGGACAAGGTGTTGCCCCTCTCGCATGCATATGTCGCACAACGGACGATACCGCATTCGGTGCTTCACATCTTCGATAAGTGTGGACATATGCCCCAGTTTGAAAAACCGGAGGAGTTCTGCCGAGTGGTTTTGGAATTTCTGGCACAATAACCAAAGGAAGCGCTGGCGATGGCGCTGCGCGAATTTCAAATGCTGAATTCTAAATTTAAATGAACTTCGAAACGGACAGGATAAATTTAAAGCAATCAATGATCAGGCTCGCGCTAGGCGAATTTTGAATGTTGCATTGACATCGAAATACTGCTTCGTGCCCGGCGATGCAAGGAACCTGCGGCGGGTACGTGCTGCATTAACTTTTCATGGCAGTTGCTCGCCTTCATGGAGTGCCGAATCCTTCAGACATTATTCAGGTATTCCGAAGCAGGGCCTCGGTGACTCGGGGAAAGGAACGTTGTTGCGGATCACGGGCTCACTGGGGCACCGTATTTTCCTCCCGCGCCGTCTTTGATATCGTTTTTCTCAGATTGAGATCATAGAAATCTCCCAGAACCCTGGGCGGATCGACGCGGCCTTGTTTGATCAGGTCGATAAGTATGGCGATATTCCGCGGTATTGTGTGGGTGGCATCGATGCGGCGTGCCTCAGTGATGCTGTCCAAGGCGTCGTCCAGCCGGTTCATCAGGATCTGGATGAGGGCCTTGTTGGACCACAGAGACCAGTCATCGGGAGCGATCGCGAGGGCGATGTTGCTGTAATCGAGTGCCCGCTCATGATCCTGAAGTTCCAGGGCCATGCGGCAGGCTTCCCGGGGAATCGACGACTCGACCGTGCAGACCTTGTAGGCCTCGTCGAAATAGTCAAGTGCGTGTTCGTATTCTCCCAGGCGCTCGTAGATCTTTCCCATGGTCCAGAAGGGTTTCCAATCGTAAGATACAATCTCGACAGCGTCGAGAAACAGTGTGACTGCCTTCCTGAGGGCCTGCTCGCCATGGGCCCCCAACGGGATGACAGGCCGTCCCGCTACGATGATGTAATCGGAACAGAGTTTCCAGGCTGCGGTGTGCAGTTCCTTGTAGGTGTGCAGTGATTCCGGTGAAATTGCGGGGTGTTGTGTGAAATTGTCTTTCATCTCGTATTCTCCCCCCTTCAGGTACTCGCTGCGATTAAAAAAATGTGGTTTGAAAAGAACGTACCGACTGCCTCCCTCCTGAAAAATGCCAACCGATATTCAATGATCACGCTCATGAACTTACTTATTTTATCATGGCTCACGATTTCCCCCGAAGTCAAGCACTTTCATTATTCGAATCAGCAGGGTCAGGGCTGCATTCTAGACGAAATTGGGTCGGGTGCACGGGCACAAGGACAAAGGATCGATATGAATAGGTCAAGAGTCAGTGGTCCGGTGCGTGTCGTCGGAGAAACAGAAAAGAAGTATTCACAGAAGAGGAAACTCCCAAACGAAGATGAAATAATCAGGATCACGAAACATGCCTGTCGGCAGATCGGGGTTTGTAAAAACGTTGTATTAGAGGCAGGCTGCAGTAATGCGCCATCGGATCACGGAGACCGGCGTTTTTGGGGCAGCTGTCGTAGTGTATGTGTCGGTCTTACTATAGTGAATTACCCCGCCCACAGGGCGGGGCATCTAAATCCTTAAAACAATTCTAACTGAGTAGGTGTCGTTTCTTGATCACGGTGATACTGTATATATTTTCTGATTATATCGGCCGTTACCTTG
>Ga0272442_10006637_pt1 | contig 15165 bp, 6 predicted proteins | sample SSMForm2O_FD_200262 | JGI IMG/M metagenome (GOLD analysis project Ga0272442, IMG submission 200262) | Marine sediment archaeal communities from Little Sippewissett salt marsh, Falmouth, MA, United States - SSM-Form-2O | ecosystem: Environmental > Aquatic > Marine > Wetlands > Sediment ...
TCCCACCATTGATTTTCTCCAAAGTTAAAGGCTTGTGTTGCGTCTTTTATTTGGATGTATACATCTGTTACAATTGTCCCACATTCATAATCATATGCTATTCCAAATATTTCATCTGGTTCACAACAGTCATCATAGATTTCCTCATCTTCAGGATACATAATTTCGATATATGGATTAGTATTATCAATAAACATATACCAAATCATATCTGAGCAGCTGTTTCCCGCCATATCAGTTGCGGTTGCTGTTAGAATAATTTTATGATCACTGATATAGTTATAATCAATACTATCTGTTCCGGGGTAGTTCCATAGATGATTTATTTCATCAAAGTCACATGGTAATTCTGTAACTTCTTCGTCCCATGCAGTTCCATTCCAATATAGACCAGTGTCATTGTCATAAATAGTTAATACAACTTCTTTAACTGCTGTTTCTATATCACAAACATATCCACTGATATCTTGATCTATGCATTCATCTATGAATGTTTCTCCGTTTGAAGGATAATCTATTGTTATAATTGGGCAATTGTTATCAATGTAGAATCTAGCAGACTCTGTCATATGTATGTAATACCAGCCATCAAGCTCTATTATATCAAGTGTTCCACCATTGAGATTTTCATCTTCCTGGTTCCACCAGAAATTATCCCATGTTCCAACTTCAAATACGAAATCATAGTATGGATCAATTGATGCAAGTACACTTGTTACTGAACCATCATTACCTCTTAAAGCAAGGTTTACTGGTCCATTCCAACCTGAATTAAACATAGTGCTGTAGTCAATAGTTGAGTCAACAAAGATATTAATTGGGAAGGATGAACCACTATTGTAATATACATCATGAGCAAATGCTTGAAGTATAATTTCACCTGGATCATCATTTGATTGATATTTGAATATTGGAATGTCTACTGTGAAATATTCCCCATTCCAAATTGGATAGTAGGTTTCAGTAGATCCTTCGATTACTTCTTCTACTAATAATTTTACATCCACTTCGTAATCTTTTGGAAGTCCATTATATGCAGGTCTATATGCATTGATTTCAACAGTTAAATATTTTTGATCACAAGTTACCTCAAATTCATCCATATCCTCAGGATATATTATATTACAAACAACAGGCCTGTATTGTCCTTCTTCAACTAGTGTGAATTCTTCTTCGTCATATGCGCCCCATCGTCCGTGCTCATCTTGTCCACGGACAAATATGGTGTAATATCCTTCGTCCCAATCTGTTGTATCAATATTTGTAGTAATATCCTCACTTGTTTCGTCAAAGGCTCCATCTACTGGATCAAGATTTCCAGTTATTACTGTATTTCCCCAGTAATCAACAACATAATAATCTGCATCTGCTATTTTTGCAATTGTGCTAAATGTTGTAGCATTAACTGTTAGTTCTGTTCCTATTACTGAAGAAGCAGGCATAACATCTGTTCCTGTTGTTGTTGGTCCTGGTAAGTTTGGAACATTTACTAATACTGAGTCAGAACCAATGCATCCAGCTCTATCAGCAACAGATACAGTAAGAGTTTGCTCTTCATCTGGTGCTCCAGCTGTTGAAAGTGTTCCTTCACAGCCACCAATGACATCATCATAAGGTAAAGTCCCAAGTGTTACACCGCCAAGTGTTACATAACACGGTGTTCCAGATACTATACCTGATAAGACATCTGTTGCATTAGCTTTTACATAAAGTGTTCCAACGTTTACCTCTGCTTCAATGATTTCAACTTCAGGCGGTGTGTTATCAATTCCTATGAATACTAGATTTTGATCAATAAGGAAATCAGCCCAGAGATCTGCAATTATTTGCATACAACATGATTCATCAGAGCATTCAGCTAGAGCTTGAATTACAATTGCATGTATCATTTCACGTATGCTGCCCCAGTCATTTCCAAGATTATCTTCAACTGCTGCAGCAAATATTACGATTCCATCAGATATTCCACTTTCTTGAGGTATGCACACGTTTCCTATGAACTCATGTGAATCAGCATCGTATAGGAAATTAGTGCTGTCAAGCTCTATTATATCGAATTCTGGGAAAATATCTATCAAATAAGCTGATCCTTGTTTTCCATCCTCTATACCTACAGCTCCGCAATTCATTCCACCACAGTGTGGATTTGCTATATCTTCTGCAAAGACTACTGAAGGTATACATTCACCATCTGAATACCAGCCATCGGTTGGTTTGAGAATTACAACATGTGGTCCGGTATCATCTACTTGATGGTATTGTATTTTTTCTTCCTCTGTGTTACCTAAACAATCGTATGCATTCCAAGTTATTCTATACATTCCTTCGTAACAATCAGCAGTATATCCCATATAGTCATCAACTATTTCTTTGAATGTAAAGCTGTAAATGTATGGTGCTGAAACTGATCCATCAAATAATGTAACATAGTTACCACTGCAGTATTGGTCTCTTTCTATTTTTACATTGAATCCCACTACACCAACGTCACATGGTTCTAATTTGTCTGTTGCAGTAAGAGTAATCTCAGTGTCTGACGTTACCCAATAATTTTCACCTTCATCAGGTCCATACCATGGATTTGGATAATCATCAACTTGATAAGTTGGTCCAATAAAAGTTTTTTCTGATTCTGGTGGTTGACTATCAACTCTATGGTATTGCTCATGGATTTCTTCTTTGTTTGTAAGATAATCCTCTGCATACCATACAATTTTATGTAAGCAGTCTTCCATGATTTGGAATTTGTATTCAATTATATCTGGACAACTATCAGAATCATCCGGACACTCATCAGTTATTGTTTTATTCCATAGTTCTGTCCATGATTGTCCTTCGTCTGTAGATAGATAAAGTTCAACGTATAGATAATCGACCCCGACATTACATGGATACTGTTTATCAACAGATCTGAGTTTTACCCATGTATCATTGTCTTTTAACCAAAACACTTCAGCTTCTTCTGGTGATAATCCAAATTTATCGATATCTTCTTGAGTTGCTGGACATCTTGGTCCTTCTATTGTCTTTATTGTTTCCGGTGGTATCGAGTCAACTCTATGTTGTTGTGTGTGTTCATTTTCTTTATTGTCAAGATAATCAACTGCGTACCATCTTATTTCATGTAAGCAATCCTCTGTGATATTGAATTCATAATAATCATCAAATATATCTTTTGACCAAATCATATTATCTATGTTGAATCCATCAGTTGCATTCCATAGTTCAACATGTATGTAATCAACTCCAACATCACATGGATAAGTATAATCAGTTGCATCTAATTTTATAATAGTGCCATGGTCTTGCAACCAGTAATTGTCTTCTCCATGTGTTGGTCCTTCAAATGATTTAATTGTTTCAGGTGGTGTATCATCCACTCTATGTTCTTGTATTTGTAATTCTTCTGTGTTTCCAAGACAATCCTCTGCATACCATCTTATCTCATGTAGACATTCTTCTAAAAATCTAAATTTAACATAGTTGTCATCTTCTTCAAGTATTTCAACATCAACTTGTTTATCCACTGTTCCATCGTTATCAGAGTCCCACCATACTTCATAGTATAGTTTTGTTCCACCTACTGCACAAGGTTGTTCTTTATCTGTTGCCTTTAGACTTATATTTGTTTTTGTTGTAACCCAGTAATTATCTTCACCATATGTTGTTCCTTCAAAGGTTTTTATTGTTTCCGGTGGTGTATCATCTACTCTGTGATCCTGAGTATGTTTTTCTTCGGTATTTCCAAGATGATCAACTGCATACCATTCAAGCCTATGATAACACTCTTCAGGCATGTAGAATTCTGTATGATTACCAGATATTATTTGCCATGGATCAAATTCATATTCCTCAAATGATCCATTGTTATTTGCATCATAACCAATACGATAGTGAATTTCTTTTACACCTACATCACATGGATCTGAGTAATCAGTTGCATCAAGTTCAAAGAGTGTGCTAAGATTTACATAATAACCCTCTTGACATTCTGGAGTTCCAATTGTTTTAAGTGTTTCTGGTGGTGTATCATCTACACGATGCCATTGTTCCTTTATAAGTTCTGTATTTCCAAGACAATCTGTTGCAAACCATCTAATTAAATGCAGGCATTCTTCTTTGAATCTGAATGTTACATAGTCAGAACCTTCATCTAATATGTTAACTTCGACTTCTTTGTCACCATATGCAACACCGTCATTGTCTGAGTCCCACCATACTTCATAATGTAAGCTTACTCCACCAACTGCACATGGTTCTTCTTTGTCTGTTGAGGTTAGAGTAATATTTGTTTTTGTTGTAACCCAGAAATCCTCAACTCCATATTTTGGTTGTTCAATTGTCTTAATTGTCTCTGGTGGTTGACTGTCTACTCTGTGTTGCTGATAATAAATATCGCCTTGATTTCCAAGGTAATCAACTGCGTACCATCTTATTTCATGTAGACAATCTTCTTGGATTTTAAACACATATCTTACTTGTCCTGGATCGCCGTCATAGTCATCTGCAGATTCATCATATATATCTTTTGACCATAGTTTTTCTCCAGATTCGATAATGCCATTATTATTTGAATCCCACCATAATTCTACGTGTAGAAGTTCAGTTCCAACATCACATGGATATTTCATATCAGTTGATCCTATTTTTATTTCTGTAACATTGGTTTTTAACCAGTAATCTTCACCATGTAATGGATCATCACAAGTTATTCCTTCAAAATATTTATGAGAATATGGCGGTGTGTCGTCTACACGGTGTTTTTGATAATGCATACATTCTTGGTTTCCAAGATAATCTACTGCATACCATCTTATTTCATGCAGGCATTCTTCAGTGAAATTAAATGTAACTGTATTATCATAAACTGTGCCTCCGCCAACTTGTGTATCAACATCTCCATCATTATTTGAATCCCACCATATTTCATAATAGATATAATCTATTCCTACTGCACAGGGGTCTTCTAGATCTGTAGCAGTAAGAGTTATCATTGTTTGGGTTGTAACATAGAAATTAGGTATTTCATGACTCTCTAATTCATCATCAATTATATCCCATTCATTAGCTGGATAAGAATCACCACAAATAGTTTTTATTGTTTCAGGGGGTGTGTCATCAACACGATGGTATTGCTCATGTGTATCTTCAGTATTTCCTAAATTATCAACAGAATACCACTCTAACTTATGGTAGCACTCTTCAGGCATTGTAAATGTTGTATAATTCCCATCTACGCAAATCCAATCCTCAAACTCTTCTGGATCATCAAAGACTTCATCTTCGTTTTCATCAAATCCTATGCGATAACATATTTTTTCTACATCAACAAGGCATCCTGGTGGTAGATCAACTGCTTTTAGTTCAAATGGTGTCCAGGTTGTTACCCAGTAACCTTCATCATATTTTGGATCACCAATGTATTTTGTTGTATTTGGTGGTGTGTTGTCAACTTTGTGTTCTTGATAATGGGTTTCTTCAGTGTTTCCAAAGTAGTCCACTGCATACCATTCAAGGACATGGAAACATTCCTCTGTGAAGTTAAAGCTTGTATAATTCCCATCTACACATACCCAATCATAAAATTCATTTTCTTCAACAGCTCCACTGGCATCTTGGTCATAACCATATCTGTAGCATATTTTTTCTACTCCAACTTTACATGGTTCCTCTTGATCTTCAGCTACTAATTCAAAAATTGTATCAGTTGTAACCCAGTATCCCATATCATATTGCGGCTCTCCAATTATTTTTTCAGTAATTGGAGGTTTACAATCAATTCTGACTTTTTGTTTGTCATATATGCCATAATTTTCTACTTTGTCAACTGATTGATGCCAGATATAATGCTCACAGTGTTCGTTTACCATTATTTCTATTGATATTTTGCCAACTGTATCATCATGATCGCCGGTTACTATAACTAGGCCATTATTGAAATAGTAACTTTCATTATCATAGGCCTTTCCATCAGCAATAGTAACAGCGGTATCTGGGCCGGTTATTTTTTGGACTTTCCAATAAATATAGTCAACACCAGAACCACCTTCTATACATCCGCTATCTGAGGAATTTATTCTTTTTACGGTGGAGCAATGTATATATTGTTCGTTACCAATCATTTTTTGCGTTCCAATGTATTCTGTAATATCTTCTGGTGCTTCTGCATCGACAATAAAATCTTTCCAACGTTCAATTCCTTCATTTTCTAATAAGTCTTCACACCAAACATGTATTTCATGATAGCAGCTCTCTGGCATATATTCAACTACAGTAATAATACCAGGCCTGTCATCAATATCTTCAGGATCTCCGTCATAAACAGTATAAGGTCCTCTGCTGTAATCCCAAACATTCCATACTTCACCCCAATTTACAACATAGGTAAGCCAGGATGAACCAACAGCACAATCTTTCGTTCCTTCGTATGTATCATCTGATGTGATATATATTGGAGTAGTTGGTCCAACTACTGTATAATAATTTCCATTTTCATGTAAATAGTAATTAGGTAATTTTGGTTCTCCAAATGTAATTGTCTGATTTGGGCCGGTATCATCAACACGATGGTATTGATAATGCATGCATTCTTGATTTCCTGCTAGATCAACAGCATACCATTTGATAAGATGTAAACATTCTTCGGTGAATTTAAAAGTTGTTGTATCTGAATATACATATTCACTAGCTTTCATTGTGTCATAAGCTTCATCAATAACACCATTTTTGTCTGAATCCCACCAAATCTCATAATAAATATAATCAATGCCGCTAGGATTTTCTAAAGGACAATCAACAGCTGTAAGTGTTATAAGAGTGTCTGTTGTAAGCCAATAATGTTCGCCCTCATCAGGCCCATATGCTGGATTTGGATAATCATATGCTGGATAAGTTTTTCCACAAAATGTTTTGGTTGTGGTTGGAGGGCAATCATCTGTAACTTCAGTGTTTTCAAATTCACAGGATACTAAACATGTTTTTGTAACTGGAATATTACGAATTGTTAATCCATCAAGTGTTCCAACTGGTGCTCCAGAGCAATCAAGTGCACTTGCTGTAACAAAGGAGTAACCTGCTTGCATTATTTCTGTAACATTTACATATGCTGTTTCCACATTATCATCTAGTTCAATTTCAAATGTTATATAGCCATCTAAATCGGTGAAATCTGAAGTGGGTGATGCAGTTCCTCCATCAACTTCTATTGTGAATTCCCAATTTTCAGCTGGATTGTCATCAACATATTTGCGAACAATTACTGTTCCTCCACAAAGTTCACCAGCAATACCGGCAAGTGTATCTGCAAGAGTATCAAATCCTGAGCTGTAATATGCATCATCACTTGATATTGCTTTAAGATTATCAGGATCTACTGGTTCAAAACCAGATGCCGCATCTATACCTAGTGTAATTATTCTAATACCATTAGCTTTTATTGTATTGGCAGCAGCAATTGCTTTTTCTACAGCTGTATCTTCACATGTTGATGAACAACATCCTCCACCAACCCACATGTTAGGATTACCATCTGAGGCAAAAATTATTAAATCAGGTTTATCAACACGTGGATCAAAAGTTCCATAAGCGTCAAGCAATGCATCCTCCCAGTTAGTACAACCTCCGCTTGTTGGTGAATTTATAGCGTTTTTAATAAGAGTAATATTGGTTGTAAATGTTTGAAGAACTGTTGCATCATCATCAAAATCTGTTACACTCATCTGAGTTGGAGTGCTTGGCATAAGAGCATCTACAAAACCAATAAAAGCAGATTTCATTGTTCCAAGATTTCCACCAATGCTGCCTGAACTATCTAAAACAAGTGCTATATCAATTCCACATGAATCTTCTAATTCAGGATTTTTTTCGACAATTAATACATCTGCAGTGGTAGTATCAGTCACTTCACAAGAGTCTGTTACTTTCAGACCAATTTGATACTCGCCTGGGTTAGTCCAAGTATACTGAACTGTTTCACCAGATGCATCATCATACTGGCCATCAAAATCAATATCCCACTCCCAACTGATGATGTCTCCAGCACTACCTGATCCATCTAATGTTACTGGTGTGTCTGTATAATTAAAATACGGTCCATTTGCATCTGCCACAAGATTTGGACATACAGCACCAGCAGGTGCTGAAAATATTGACAATGTTGACAATGTTGTCAAAACCAAAATTGCGGCTAAAAAACTAGCGCCAAATTTATTTCTATTATTTTTTCTTGTTAAATTTTTATATTTTTGCATATTTTGCCTCCTAAGATTTATTCTATTTTATCTATAAAATTTTCTTTTATCGAGAAAATTTATATTCCCCCATACCTATAAATTAATAGATACGTATGCATTTGCCAATGGTAAAGTATTATATAAATATATCGTTAATTAATTTTATAAATTAGCTTTAATTAATTAACATTGTTAATTTTTCCCATATTATATGAGACATATAAAATAAATTTGTTTTTTTCTAGTCAAAATAAAAAATACACTATGATATATAAAAATGTTTATTATGGATATTAACACTAGATAATACATATTCTATATTAATATAATAATATATATATAATTCTAGATTATTATAATTTTTATTTCAAATTACAAATTTTTTTCCCCTAAAGTTATAATTAAATTGTTTGGTTTTTTCCCAACATTTTCCACAATTATATATACGAAATTCTTATTATTAACATCGGCTAAATCATGAAAAATTTGAAATTAAAAATTCTAACATTTTTAGTAATCTGTTTTTTAACCATAACTTTTTTCACAGGTTGCTTTGAGCAAGACAAAAAACAAAACAAATTTTCTCAAGGATCTGGATTAATTACAATTCCTTCCTTTTCAACATCAGCTTCTGATAATCCAAAATATGCTCTAGCATCCTATTACTCATCTGAAGGTTTATTAATTAGTTCAAATGTGCAACAATACTCTTTACCAATTGATATGGCAACGGTAACAAATGCTAATGTATTATTGTCTAAATTTAATCTTAATGAAAATCAAATGGATTTATTGAATAAAAATGGTTTTTTAGTTATTGATTACGGTTTTATTGATAATGTTATCACACCTTATAATGAATTAAAGGATGAAGATATTCCAATTTTTATCACATCTGATTCTCTTCTTCATTTATATCACGTACAATTCGATGAAATTTTAAAAGGAATCGAAGAGCGAGAATTTTTTTATAGTATTTTGAACATGAGCAAGGTTTTGTTTGATAAATCAATTGAGGACTATTCTACTTTTTCTGATACTGCTCTTAAAGAAGCAGCAAAAAGAAATATTGCTTTTTTTGGAGTTGGTCTTTTACTTCTTCAAACCCCTACTGAGGATTATGATGAGACTGATGATATAATTAAAATTGATTTTGAAATTCCAACCTATGTTTCAGATGAAATAAATAATGAGATAAAGTTAATAGAGGCTCATGAAGGCTTTTCTGAGAGTCCCTTGTTTATCTATGAGGAGGATTATTCTCAATATAAACCCCGTGGTCATTATACCCGCTCTGAGATTCTTAGACGTTATTTTAAAGCAATGATGTGGTATGGTCGTATTTCTTTTTTGATGAAAGGTGGTGATCCAGCTTGCTCGGCTTGTGAATATTTAATTTCTGAGTATGATTCAAAAGTGCAAACAATTCAAGGCTCTCTAATTAGTACAATGCTTCCAAATCAAAATATCGATGATCAAACAGTTGAGGATATGTGGAATAGGATTTATTCAGTTACTAGTTTTTTTGTCGGAACAGCTGATGATTTAACGCCTTATGAATATCTTAACTGTATTCGTGAAGTATTTGGAAATGAATTTTCTGCATCTGATTTTTCTGATGACACAAAATTACTTGATTTAAAAACAAAACTAATTCAACTTAGAAGTCCAAAAATTTATGGTGGCACAGGTAATATTATAGTAGGTCTTCCTGTTACAAAAGAAACTTTAGATGAGGTCTTAGAAAAAACTAAGGGTATGCGTCTAATGGGTCAACGGTTTATACCTGATTCATATATGTTTCAGAACTTGGTGACAACAACTGGTGACTATATAGGGGAGGATAATCCATTTACTATGTGTGTTACAGGTGCGGGTCGACTAGCACGATGTTTTCCTCGTGGTCTTGATGTAATGGCTGTTCTTGGTTCTGATCGAGCATATGATATTTTAGAGTCTGAAGGAGACACAGATTATGAAGGAGTAAACACTAGCTATGATATTCAACTAGATTTTTTAAAAGAGAATTTTTCAGATGATAATATTAATATTTCCGAGTGGAATCGTAATTTGTATTGGGGTTGGCTTTATACATTAAAATCTCTAATTAAGACATTTGATGAAAGTTATCCGGTTTTTATGCAGCAAGATGCTTGGCTTGATAAAGAACTTAATACAGCACTTGCTTCTTGGTCTCAACTACGACATGATACAATTCTATATGCAAAACAGAGTTATACACCATTAGAAAAAGGCATATCTTGGCCGCCAGAAGAAACAAAGGGTTATATCGAACCTGTTCCTGAGTTTTACAATAGACTTCTTTCTTTGACCAAGATGACACGTGAAGGACTTACAAGCCTTAATGTTTTATCTCAACTAGAAACCTCTAGGCTGGAAAGCCTTGAAAATATTTTAACTCGGTTAATTGAAATTTCAACTGATATCTTAGAAAATAATGGATTAAGTGATGATGATTATGATTACATAAGAAATTTTGGAACTAAACTTGGATCACTTACAACAGGTGTAGAAGAAACAGGTCAGGAAACAACAATAATTGCAGATGTTCATACTGATGCAAATACAAACATGTGTTTGGAAGAAGGAGTAGGCTATGTTGATTTGATTCTTGTGGCTTATGTAATTGATAATGAAATTATAATAGGTGCTGGTCCTGTTTTTAGCTATTATGAATTTAAACAAGAAATAAGTAATAGACTAACAGATGAAGAATGGAAAACAATGCTTGAAAATGAGGAAACACCTGATAGGCCTAATTGGACTAACTCTTTTATCTCAAAATAAAAAAATTATGTAATATTATTAATAAATGGTAGAATTTTAAGTAAATCTTTTTCTTTAACTATCACATCAGCTGCTTCTTTTACACATTCATCACTGGGATTAAAAGCAATACCTAGCCCAGATACCTCAAACATTGGAATGTCAAAACATGAATTGCCAACTGATGCAATGTTTTCAAAGGGAATATTAAGTTTTTTTGACAATTCAATTACATTTTTATCTTTATACATTAGTTGAACTTGTAAAATCCCTTCACCAGTTATTCTATTATCTTTATCGGTTTTTACACCATTACAATATATATAATCGAAGTCCACTTGTTTTTTTACAATATCAGCAAGGACATCAAGACCTGCACTGACAATAGCGGTTTTTATATCATGTTCCTTTAAAATATTAATGCACTCTTTGCATCCTTTCATAAGTTTTACATCTGTCAAAATTTCTGCAAGTTTTTGTTTTTTTATTAATCGACCGTTTTCTTTCCAAAGTAATGCATCTCTTCTAATAAATTCTAAATCATCAATTTTTCCTTTTAGATATTCATCAACTGAATGGTCATTTGAGGTATTGAAATAATCATGAATGAATTTCCAAGAACTAACTGTATCAATTATTACCCCATCCATGTCAAATACTATAAGTTTTATCTTGTCTTGTTTTTTTGTTATAATTTTATTTTTTGCTCTTGTTTTTTTATAACAATAAAAACGACAGTTTTTCTCCATCTGAAAAATGTCATGTAAAATCATGTATAATAATGTTTATAATAATGGATAATTTAAACAAAGAATTGACAAGTAGTCCTATTAAATTTTATTTATTTTTTGACCAGTTGTATTGTCTGATTTTTTTTGTTTCCCCAAATCCACAGGCAGCACATTTTCTTTTTTGTACGTGAAATGCGTGTTTGCCACATCTTCTACAAGCAATGTGTGTTTTTTTGCCACCCATCTTTGAAGCAGTTCCTTTTGTCATTTTTTAAACCTCTTAAATGTTATTATGGTGAGACATATATAATATTGTCTCCTCTTACAATAATTGTATTATGTTTTGCAGCTGTTTCTCCGTTTGATATTTCCTCTGCATTTTTTAAGACGAGATTCATATGCGGAACATCATAACCATCGAGTGTGCCATGGTATCCTCGTCCACTTCTTAGCTCTACCATTACTCTATTGTTTAGACTTGCATGTAATATTTTAAGTGGCTTTTCCATAGTGTTAACCTAGGGGCACGAATAGATATCTTATTTATAAGTATTTGGGCATTGAGTGATTATTTAGTAAATGTTTTAAAAAAAAGATTTGATAACATTTAAATGATTTTTTATGAAGGTGAAAAATAGGCATCGTTTGAAATCTAAGGATATTCGAAATTTATTAAATGAATTAAATAATGATTTTCATTGCAATTTTTTTGATGATAAATCTAGTGTTGAATCAGGGGAAGTTGAAGGTGTAAAAATAATTTTTATTGATGGAATTCCTTGTTTTATGTATCAAAATAATAGAATTTTTTTTACTTTAATTGTATTAAATAAATATAATCCTAAAGAGCGTTTTGTTGTCGTGGATATGGGTGCTATTAAATTTGTAACAAATGGTGCTGATGTAATGGCACCTGGTATTGTTGATGCAGATATTAATATTTTAGAAAATGACCAAGTTTGGATATGTGATGAAAGGAATCATAAACCGTTGGCAATAGGTATCGCATTAATGACTGGTGAACAAATGATAAATGAAAAAAATGGAAAAGCAATAACCTTAATTCATTATGTTGGTGACAAGCTTTGGAATTATGTCGCCAAAAGTTTATAAAGCGAATTATATATTTACCTTACGAGTTAAAATAAGGAGATGAGAATTATTATGGGAATAGTCAACAAAATTTTAGGTGAAAAAGGCTCAGGCAATGTAGATGGATATGTAGATCTAGAAAAATATGTGGAAACAACTGGTAATACTGGTGGGGCTAAGATGTTTGTTCGTGTCGGTGAGATTCAAAGATATGAAGATCTTAAAGAGTTTACTGATTATGTTTATGGAGGAAATGTTTTAATTCTTGATTTTTCGCCTATTGCTGAAGAAGAGGTTATTTTGAAGAGAATTACAAATGATCTCAAAAAGCTTACAAAAGAAATTAATGGGGATATCGCAGGTATTGGCAATAACCTGATGATTATTGCTCCTTCAGATGTAAAAGTAGAAAGACGTAAGCTTAGAGGAAAATTTGCTTAATTTCTCCTTATATTTTTTTTATTTTTTTCCTAAAAGAGTAGTTATTTATAAGAAGGGGGGTGGGAATCTGGAGGGTGGATGGTAAAGATGAAAGGAAGAAAATAATAAATTCCAGATTCCACTACGTTATACTCTATATTTTCTAATATATAAATGTATTGTGAAAAAATGTCATTATGCAAAAAAGTCAATAAAAATACGGACCTAGAGGGATTCGAACCCTCGTTACCGGCTCCGAAGGCCGGAAGGATATCCAGACTACCTTATAGGCCCTAATAAGTAAATTCAAACAATTAAAAACTGTATTATAAACTTGTCTAAAATATACTTTGAAATGAAATAAAGAAAGTTATAAATAATAAATAAATCATATCAAAAATCAGCAGGATGAGATGTGCATAAAATTAATAATAGTTAGATGCAAGTTTAAAAATTAGAGCCTGCTATAGAAGTAAGTGTCAATCTTAGAAAGGGATGTGGATGCGAGATAGGATTGCTTTCAAAAAAAATCAGAGTTTTTTATCATTAGGAGGAGATATTTTTGAATAATTCTAATAATCAGGCTAATGACAAAAAAGATAATTCATCAGATAATAAAACACTTGCAGAAATAAATCAAGTCATCGATGATATTATATCGAAACATAAAGAAAAAATAGAAGAAATCCAAGCAAAAAAGGCAGACATAGAAAAAATATCTCTAAAAAATAAAAATGGAAAAACCATATATTATCTAAGAAAAAACAAAAATAACAAAGAACAAGATCAAAAATCGAAAAATATAAGCAAAAAAATTATAACTGAGGCAAAAAAGAATCTGGGCAAAGATATAGAAGAAGATACTGAATTTATAAAAGAAGATACTAACCAAAATAAAGAAAAAAAGAAAAAGGTTGAAAAGAAAATTAAATTTGGTAAAAAATTCAAAAATCTTGAAGATATAGATAACCAACCAATAAAATCAGAAGAAATGGTTAAATCCAGAGAATTTGATGAAGTTGTAAATGAAATTGATAACCTAATTATTGATGATTCAGATAAAAAAAGTGACAGAAAAGCTAAACAATCAAAAGATGAAAAAGATATTGATTTTGTTACTTCCTCAACAGATGATCTAGCGGGATTAAAAATAGTAGAAGAAGAAAACATAGATTTAGAAAAAACTGGAAAAGATTTTTCAGATTATGACACTGATTTATCTGACCAAGATATATTGAGAGAAGATAAAAAAGATACACCAGTTGAAACAATAAATGTTGAAGATGAAAATATATATGGTAAAGAATCAAAAAAATTAACTAAACAACAAAAAAAAGATAAAAAAAGAGAAAAAAAAGAAGCAAAGAAAATTAAAAAAGAAAAAAAAGGTCTTTTAAGAAAAAGACAAAAACAAAGAGATACTGAGGAAAAAAATAAAAATATAGATTTTAATGTGAAAGGTTTACCAAATAGTGAAGAATACATTGATGATGAGTCATTAAATTTAGATGAAAAAATTAAAAATAAGTCTTTAAGTGAATCTGAGGATGAGTTTTATAAAAAAGAAAAAAAAGATACAACAGAGGATATAGATATTTTTAAAGAGAAAAAATCATTTTTTAAGAAAAAACAGGATTTGGAAAAAGAAAAAATAAATAAATCAGATTCTGATAAAACAGATTTTATTTTTGATAATCAAAATAACACTGACATAAATCAAGAAGATGAATCAAAATTATTAGATAAAGAAATTGAAAAACCTGATCAAAATCAAAATAATGAAATTTTAGAACAAAAAAAGCAAATAACTCAAAAAGATAAAGATGATATTAACATTTTTAATGAAAATAAAGGTTTTTTTAAGAAGAAAAAAACTGTTGATAAAAAAGATATTAAAGAGCAAA
>Ga0272442_10006638_pt1 | contig 15161 bp, 18 predicted proteins | sample SSMForm2O_FD_200262 | JGI IMG/M metagenome (GOLD analysis project Ga0272442, IMG submission 200262) | Marine sediment archaeal communities from Little Sippewissett salt marsh, Falmouth, MA, United States - SSM-Form-2O | ecosystem: Environmental > Aquatic > Marine > Wetlands > Sediment ...
GACCCCGACCGCGCGGGGGATGCTGTTCAGCGATCGATTGCCGTTGCTGCTCGAGGAATAAAACCACCGGTTCCGGCCGTCGTCCGCTTGACAGGCGGCAGTGCAGGGCTTACAATTCGTGGCGTTGGCCGCGTGTTTGCGTGAATGGAGATCTTTCGACATGCTTGAAGAAAAACAGGTTAAAATACTCATGCGCATGCACGAGCTCGAGCAGAGCCTCGCGGAGATGTATGCCCTGTTTGCGGAAAAATTTCCCGGTCACCGAGAGCTTTGGCAGCGGCTTGTAGCGGAGGAACAGGAGCATGCCGAGGCCGTACAGAAATTTTATCGGCTTACCTATGAAAGAGGCGCGAGTTTTTCAGGGGAGGCCATCAGGATCGGGGCCATCGAAGCCATTATCGAGTATGTGAAGAAAAACTGCGAAATTGCCGGGCGTGATTTGTTGACCGAGTCACAGGCACTTGGGATAAGCCGGGACATTGAAAAATCCCTGATAGCCAAAGATATTTTCAAGCATTTCAAGGTGCGGCTCGATTTCGCCAATCTCCTGCGGTATCTGCGTGAAAGCTCAGAAGACCACGCGCGGCTCGTGGAGGAAGCGATGAAACGGGGTGCAAAGCCCGCAGAGCATAGCAGGTAAGATTTTTTTGTCAGCGCTTGGCCGGGGATAGTGGTTCTTTGCTGTATGGGTTCAGGATTAAAAAATTTAGAACGGCTAGCCAGTTATGCAATTACCCTATATTAACCATCAGGAGTTCAAAAAAATATGTCAAGCCTGCCTAATAAGGGTGCACAGAGCTATTTTGACCGTGTTCCGAGTCAATGGGATTCTTTTTATTCCAATGAAGGCACGGTGCGGTATTTTCTGAATCGGATTTTTCGCAAGGGATTATATCGACGCTATCAGCTGACGTTTGAGCATTGCGGAGATTTGTCCGGCGCATCGGTTCTTGATATCGGCTGCGGGACAGGACGGTACAGCATTGAGTGCGCCAAACGGGGTGCGCGCAAAGTAGTAGGGGTTGATTTCGCTCCCCAGATGATTGAATTTTCCAAAAATATTGCCGCGGACATGGGGATTGGAACGCGATGTGAATTTTTGCATGCTGACTTTCTGGAGCATCGGTTCGAGGGGACTTTTGATGTCATTTTGGCTCTTGGCGTGTTTGATTATATAAGCGACCCATCGGCAATGCTGGGGAAAATCGCTTCAATGCGCCCTGGAAAATTTATTGCATCCTTTCCGCAGTTTACGCCGTTCTGGGGCTTGCAGCGCCATGTTCGATATAACCTGATCAAAAAGTGTCCTATCTATTATTACACGAGTGAGCAGCTCAACGCGCTGTATCGTGCTGCCCCGTTTGCCCGCTGGAGTATTATTCCATGCGGCAGGGGGTTTGTCGGTGTGGGCGGAGATTCCTGATGCGGACGGGATATGGCCGTTTCTTCGATTGTATGCTCGCGTTGTGCTGTATGCTCGCGTTTGCTCCCTTGATGGCCTGTATAGCCGTTTTTATTAAATTGCAGGACCGGGGACCTGTTTTGTTTATACAGGAGCGTGCCGGGAAACATGGCAGGCCTTTCAAGCTGTTGAAGTTTCGTTCAATGAAGGCCGGTGCAGACCCCTTTGCGCAAAGCCCCTCGGCCGGTAACGATCCACGGCTTATCAGGGGGGGCGATTTTTTGCGTAGATACTCCCTGGATGAATTGCCGCAGCTTTTGAATGTGCTGTTCGGCGACATGAGCATGATTGGCCCGCGTCCGCTGTATGTATCCCAGGTGAACGCGCTCAGTGAATATCACCGGCGGCGCCTTCTGGTGCTTCCCGGTATAACGGGGCTCTCACAGGTGTATCTTCGTTCGGAGCTTACTTCGCATGAAAGCCTCGATATGGAGTGTGCATACGTAGAGAAAAAAAGTTTTTTGCTTGATGTGAAAATATTTTTTTTGACAATTGGTGTTGTGTTGGGCAAAAAAGGTGTGTATGAAACCACGACAGGGGGCCGGCAATGAAGATACTGATTTTTGCACCGCATCCGGACGATGAAGTACTCGGCATGGGAGGGACGATCGCACGTTTTGCCCGGGAGGGGCACGACATTACCGTGGTCATCGTTACACGCGGGTGGCCACCGCTGTTTTCTGAGGAAAGCGTAGAGCAGACGCGGGCCGAATCCCGTGAAGCGAACGCCCTGCTCGGGGTGCAATCATTGCGTTTCATGGATTTGCCGGTAACGCGTCTTAACCAGATACCGCTGCATGAACGAAATGCCGTTTTTGAGAAGGTGATTCACGAAGAAGAACCTTCAATTGTTTTTTTGCCATTCAGGGGGGACCGTCATGAGGATCATCGCGTTGTGTTCGATTCGTGCATGGTCGCTCTCAGGCCGCTTGCCCATCGACTCCATATAGAAAAAATATTGTGTTATGAAACGGTATCGGAAACACACTGGGCCTGTCCTTGTGTCGAAACGAATTTTCAACCCCACGTGTGGGTTGATATCTCGGAGTTCCTGCCCAGAAAAATAGAGGCAATGCAGAAATATATTTCACAAATCCGTCCAGAGCCGGATGCGCGCAGTATAGAGGCTCTGGGCGCCCTTGCAAAATGGCGCGGCAGTGTTATGGGAATGGCTGCAGCTGAATGCTTCGCCGTGATGAGAGAGTGCGTATACCTGGGCTGATTCCGGGTCCCGGTATATAGAAGCGCATCCGGAATCCGCAGTGGCAAAACCCCGCAGTTTCTATGGGTCCCTGTGAATTGAACGTCCGCGCGCCGTGCGATTCCATCCGGCTGCAGGTTACTGTGCAGAACTCCCCCACACGGCACCGCACCCGCCGGCTCGTGTGACGACACAATCGTCGTCCTCGATTGTGGGGACTGTCACGTTAGTCCGAGCACGCATTTCCGTGTAATCCTGAATTTTTTCAAGATTCTTTTTTCAATGATAAGCGGGAATAGCAGGCCGCAGGTTATGGCGCAGAGGGCCGTCAGTATAAAAGGCACCGGTACCTGTTGGACCACCCGGGTAAACGCTATTCGTATCGGGCTTTCAAACAGGGGGTGCATTAAATATATGGTCATTGAATAATACCCGAGCGACCGCAGGAGGCTTGTTCACTCGGCCCCGAGAGCAGGAGGCCAGGGCGCTGCTTGCGCTGATAACCAGCGTTGAGCCGAGGAGAGCCAGCGTGAACCAGCTGCAATAATCATAGAACTGCCCGATGGCCACACAATGCCGTAGTACATAGACCGCAAGGAATGCCGTTGCCAGGAGGTATACACAACGCCGATCGGCACGAAGCACCAAGCGTGCAGCCCCGGAGTTTTCCTTCAGGAGAATGCCGCATACAAAAAACGGCATATAGGCCGCTACCCTGCCGAACACGGGATAGTCGGTGCCGGCCACTGTATTGACAAGGAGCAGCGCCAGAAGGATACACGGCGTATTGAGCTGCATCCTCAGCAGCGGGTACACAACGAAGATCAGGAACAATGTATGTATATACCAGAGCAGCGGCATGAATGAATGCACAGGGTCGGTAAGGAGTGCACCGACGGTGCGGGCAGTGACGGGATTGTCCAGTGCCACAATCCTGCCCGCGGCAAGCTTGATCAGGGAAAACAGGGCGGCGATTGAAAGAAAGGGATAGAGCAGCCGTTTTGTTTTTTTTGCGATCAGATCGGGATACGGGTATTTGCCGTGGCTGTAGAGATATCCTGACACAAGAAAGAAAAGCGGCATGTGGAAACTGTAGCAGAGGTCACGTATCGCCGACCAGTACGCCGGGGACGTGTCGGGATAAAAGTGCCCGGCGACGACCAGCAGGATGCCTATTCCCTTTGCGATAAGCACCCATTCGATGGAATCGCGGCCGTTGTCTGTCTGTGTGTGTGCGCATCGGTTGGTGGTCTTTTGCAGCGCCGCATTGCGGCTGCTAACCCAGTTCGTGTTTTGTGACCGCTTCCGCCTTGATCCGGTCAAGCAGCTCGGCAAGAACCGGCTTTACGTTCTCGCGGATGTCGCCCGCGACCACGATGAAGAGCAGGTCGTCGCCGGGCTTGAGCGTACCGGAGGCTGCCTCGACAATGATTTTGTAGATGCCGGGTTTGTGTTCATACTCGCGGCGCAGGGCCTCGATACGTCCGTGGTCGGGCGTGACCTCTATTGAAGATACCTGCGCACGGTCTTTGCGCGACCAGGCCCTGACAATGCCGTTGTGAACCAGTATCATGCCCACGTTTTCGGCGAAAGCGGGTTCCCGTTTTAGATTTTCGATAGTCTGCGTGATGTCCATAATCATTTCGTGCTCCTGTGCTGATAGAACGTTGATGTGGATGTAATCCGCTGCGGCTCAATCCTCATCACGGCTTTTGTCCGCGCGCAGAAAGCCCGCCTGGAACACAAGGCCGGCGATGAAAAGGGCAACGACCAGGGCTGGAAAAACATACGGGTTTGTCTGCCCGAGCCATGGCAGCAGCCCGTTCGCCAGCAGCAGCGCGCCGAAGCCCGCACAGATGATCGCAATGAACATGCGGTACATGAGCATGCCTGCGATGCCGCTTGCCAGCATGATCGCAATAACCCAGATGCTGTCGCCCAGGAAGGTTCCGGCGATACTGCCGCCCACGACAAGGCCAAGCATGAAAAAACCGATCCTGAGCAGGCTGCGTACAACGAGTGCGCACAGCACGCCGGCGATCAGGCCAATGACCAGGGCCGGGGTCGGGTCAATACGCGTCGCAAGCCATACGTAGCTCCCCAGGCCCGCGAGCAGGCCGGACAGGCAGGCCAGTGAAATACCGAACAGGCGTGCTCCGAAAAAACACAGCAGCAGGCCCAGCGCAAGGTTCAGCCAGCCGTTAAAGGGAGCTAAGGCGCCGGGCATGGAGAATACAGCCAGATAGTGTGTGAGGCCGGGGTCCGTCCAGGTACTGTGCGTCAGTGGATACATGGTATGCATTCTGTATGTGCGGGCAGTACGCACAGGGCATGCGCGCTGTCCATGAAGTAGTGCGGTGTTCAGTGCTAGGGTTTTCGATACACCGCGTTTGCAACCATTTTAAGGCCCGTTCGAAAGCCCGCCAAAGATTCGGAATGGCCGGTGACAAGGTAGCCGCCCGGCGCCAGTTTGTCAATAAAGCGTCTGACAAGCTCTTCCCTCGTAGGCCTGTCGAAATAGATCATGACATTGCGGCAGAAAATAGCCTGCAGAGGCTCCCTGATCGGGAACACAGGCGTTATGAAGTTGAAGCGTTTGAACATAATGGTTTCGCGTAAGGCCGGCATAACGCGCAGCTGCCGCTTGTCAAGCGCAGGGCCGGCGTTGAAATATTTTTTCCGGTATTCGGGGCTGACGTCGGTGAGTTGTTCAATGTCATATACACCGGCTTTGGCCACGGCCAAGGCCCGCGCGGACAGATCGGTTGCAAGTATGGCATAGCTGAAGGCAGGGTTTTTTTCCGCGAATTCATTCAGGACCATTGCCAGGGTGTAGGGTTCTTCACCGCTCGAGCAGCCGGCGCTCCATGCCCTGAAGGTGATGAGGCGCCGCCGGTCGCCCTGCGACGCGAATTCCGGCAGTACGACGGACGTGAGGTAGTCAAAATGTTGCGACTCGCGGAAGAACCCGGTTTTGTTCGTCGTGATCGTATCCAGGAAGTGGATTATTTCTTTGTTTTCGGTTTTGCCCCGGCTGAAGAGGTAGCGGGCATAGGCCTCGAATGTCGGCAGATAGAGCTGGCGCATGCGTTTGCGCAGGCGCCCTTCGAGCATCGGCTGCTTTGATTGATCGATGCGTATACCGCAACGCTGCTGGATGAACTGCGCGAAGCGGTCAAACAGCTCAGGCGAGAGTGTTGAGCTGTATATGCTTTCGATGATAGCGGTCTTGCTTTTTGTGAACATGCAGACCCTGTGCCCCCGGCGTACCTTCTGTAATTACAGCTGCCCTGCCATGGCCTGACGCAGCCCGGCGCTTATATGGTCGAGGAATTCGCGCGTGGTCACCCAGGTCGCTCTATCCGGATTGGTGGTGCCGTGTATGGCCCCCGCGAGGTCCTTGGTCATGATGCCTGATTCAATCGTTGCAATGCAGACACGTTCCAGCGATTTTGCAAAGTCTCCGAGGCGTTCATTGCCGTCGAGCCGCGCGCGGTGGGCAAGGCCCGTTGTCCATGCAAAGATACTGGCGACCGGGTTCGTGCTGGTTTCGCGGCCCTGCTGGTGCTGCCGGAAATGGCGCGTGACCGTGCCGTGGGCCGCTTCGGCCTCGACGGTCTTGCCGTCAGGACACACTAGTACCGAGGTCATCAGGCCCAGCGATCCGAAGCCCTGGGCAATTGTGTCCGACTGTACGTCTCCGTCGTAGTTTTTGCAGGCCCATACAATGCCCCCTTCCCACTTGAGCACCTGCGCCACCATGTCATCAATCAGTCGGTGCTCATAGCTCAGGCCGGCATTCCTGAACTGCTCGGCGAATTCTTTGTCGAACACCTCCTGAAACAGGTCGCGGAATCGGCCGTCGTAGGTTTTCAGGATGGTGTTCTTGGTGCTGAGGTACAGCGGATAGCCGAGCTGCAGGGCGTAGTTCATGGAGGCCCGCGCGAAATCGCGGATCGATGCATCATAGTTGTACATGCCCATGGCAATGCCGGGGCCGTTGAATTCGGCCACATCCCATGAGAGTTCCGCCCCGCCATCTTCCGGGTGGAAGACCATTTTCAGTGTTCCGGGCCCCGGGATCAGTACATCGGTTGCGCGGTACTGGTCGGCATGGGCGTGGCGTCCGACCACGATGGGTTTACTCCAGTTTTTGACCAGGCGTGGTATATTACTGCAGATGATCGGTGCTCGGAAGACCGTGCCGCCGAGGAAGTTGCGGATGGTGCCGTTGGGGCTTTTCCACATTTTTTTCAGGTTGAATTCCCGAACGCGGTCTTCATCCGGGGTAATGGTCGCGCATTTTACGCCGACGTTGTGCTCCGCAATGGCCCGGGCCGCATCAATCGTGACACGGTCTTCGGTTGCATCGCGGTTCTGGATCGACAGGTCGTAGTAGCGAAGGTCGATGTCAAGAAACGGCAGTATCAGGTTTTCGCGGATAGTATGCCAGATAATGCGGGTCATTTCATCGCCGTCGAGTTCAACAACGGGGTTTTGAACGGGTAGTTTGTCCATGTGTCCTCCAGATGCCACGGCAGGTTTGTCCGTGGGCCGGCTGGCCGTGATGTGGCCGTGCTTTGTGAACGGCGGACCGCTGCTTCGGGATGCCGTTTCGCTCACAGGGTGCGCGCGAAGGGTGCTTGGCTGTGTCAGGGCAGTCCGTTAATGCACAGGCCGATTTCAAAAGGACCGCTTTCGGTATCGAACGTAACCATGGTGTGCGGTGTTTTTTCAGAGCCGTCAACAATCAGGTCTCGGCCGGATATAACGCTCGGCAGGGCGGCCTGCAGCTTGACCCCCCTGGCGGAAAGTCCCTGCCGCGCCTGGCCCGAAATCATATTGGCGATTTCACCGACCGCTTCCCGTATTTCATCGCAGATGACCGTGAATTCTTCGCCCAGCATGTTGGAAACAATCCGGCAGATGCAGGTCTCGGTAAACCCGAGTGACATGAAACCCTGCAGGTTTTCGTCCTCGTTCGACAGTCCGATAATGCCGACTACCTGTCCGGCAGCCACTGTTTTTTCCCAAGGGCCGATATCCCTCAGTGTCGGAGTCATGAAGGCCATCGTTTCGAGTACTTTGACAGTTGCATCGACAAACGGCTGAATGTATGTGGTGTCCATAGCGTAAACCTCGGGGGAAACAGCGTTTGCAATTACCGCCTTTTTTTATGTGGATCATCCTACCCGGCGCCATTGCGTGATCCTCATCGGTTCGGCGAGCAGGGCGCCTGATTTTTTTATAAACGTCTGTATGTGGGGCTGCCGCAGGTGACGCTCAAGGTCGGTTGCGGTCTGCCATTGCTCGATAAATAAAAATTCACCCGGACTGTCGCCGTGCTCATACAGTTCATAGCGCAGGCATCCGGGCTCGCTGCGCGTGGGTCCTGTCAGGGCCGTAAGTTCATGCCGGAGCGTATCCGTGGTGTCCGGTCGTGAGCGCAGGCGCGCGGTCACATGCACGGTCGTGTTTTTCCCCATAGATTTTCGTCCGTTCACTATAATAAAAATATCGATTAAATTCCATCATTAAATACGCCCTTTAGGTGCCGTCGGACGATTAGGGCGATGCTGTGCCGAACGGCAGCGGCAGCTGCGAACTCCAGCGCTGCCAGTGTTTCAGGCAGCGCCTGCAGCGGGCTTTGGTCGCCGCGCGTTTTTGGCACACGCCGAGCGGAACATACTGCTCCTGCTGGGTGCACCAGCGCCAGCCCGATCCGGGTGAAACGTTTTTTTTTGTGCGCGGTTTGTCGTTTCGTGTGAGGGCCATCACGGCTCCCGGTCTGTCTGATCGACCGCCTGGCCGGCGTCCGGATGGAACTCCGCGGGGTCGGCATGGCTCATGGACGCTAAAAATTCGTCATGGAATTCCCGGAAGCGGCCGGCACATATCGCGGCCCGCATGCGGCGGCACAGCTCGAGGTAGTAGTGCAGGTTATGAATCGTCATGAGCACGCATGCGCTTATTTCGCCGGACAAAAACAGGTGGCGCAGGTAGGCCCGCGACACTGTACGGCAGGCATAGCATGAGCACTTCGGATCGATCGGCCTCATGTCGTCGCGATAGCAGGCGTTTTTTATCCGCAGACGCCCCTCTGAAAAAAAACACAGCCCGTTGCGCGCGCAGCGCGTCGGCAGTACGCAATCGAACATGTCAAGGCCTACGCCCACCGCGCGCACGATGTCTTCCGGAAACCCGATCCCCATCAGGTAGCGCGGCTTGTCACGGGGCAGCATGGCAGCTGATGCGGCAATGACCGGATAGGACTGGTGCATGTCCTCGCCGACTGAAAATCCTCCCAGCGCGTATCCGGGCAGATCAAGGTCGACAAGGCCCGCGGCGCTGGCACTGCGCAGGTCCTCATGCAGGCCCCCCTGCACAATGCCGAACAGGGTGCAGTCCGCGCGGCTCCATGCGTCCCGGGACCGTTCGGCCCACAGCAGGCTGCGCTGAACAGCGGCAGCGATCTGTGACTTGTCGACCGTGGTCGGCGGGCATTCATCGAGCTGCATCATGATGTCAACCCCGAGCAGCTCCTGGAAGGCGATAACCTTTTCCGGCGTGAATTCGATCATGCTGCCGTCGAGGTGCGACTGGAACGTGACGCCGTGATCGTTGAGCGTGCGCAGTCTGGCAAGCGAATAGACCTGGTAGCCGCCCGAATCGGTCAGAATGGGGCGTGACCAGGCGCTGAAGCGGTGCAGGCCGCCGGCACTTTCAATGATGTCGGCGCCCGGGCGCAGGAACAGATGGTAGGTGTTGCCGAGGATGATCTGCGTCCCAATGTCTTCAAGCAATCCGGTCGTCATGGCCTTGACCGTTCCCTGTGTCCCGACCGGCATGAAAATGGGCGTTGTGAGCGTGCCGTGCGGCAGCTCAAGGGTGGCGGCCCGTGCGGCTCCATCGGTATGGTCAAGGGAAAATCGCATGCAGCATGGTGTCCGGCGAAGAGCGGATGCGCTTGAGGCGCTTTCCGCAGTTTTTTAACGCCGGACTATAGCACAAAATTTTCCACAGCTAAAGGCCTATTCATAGCGTTGTCGCCTGCGCAGCGGCACACGGGGTCGAAATATGCACTGTCAAACAGCAGTTGTTTGTGCTATATATTTTTTTTGAGGATATTCGGGTAATTAGGTATGAAAATTATAGTTGGAACGGCAGCTGTCGAGCTGCACCAGGGGGACATAACGCGCGTCGAGGTCGATGCGATCGCGAATGCCGCCAACAGCCGCCTGGCCGGCGGCGGCGGGGTTGACGGCGCCATCCATCGAGCAGGCGGCCCTGAAATTATGGCTGAGTGCCGTGCGATCGGGTCCTGCCCGACGGGCGGGGCCGTTATCACCACGGCCGGTCGCTTGAGCGCCAGCTGGGTCATTCATGCCGTGGGACCTGTGTATCGCGACGGCACGCACAATGAGCCCGAACTGCTGGCAGGCGCCTATCGGGCATGCCTGCAGCTTGCCCGCGAGCACCGCGTGAAAAGCGTGGCCTTTCCTTCGATCAGCACCGGCGTCTACGGCTACCCGATTGAAAAGGCTGCGCCTATAGCGCTGGAAACGGTTATGTGTTTTCTGCAGGCGCAGTCTTCACTTGAGCGGGTGGTGTTTGTACTGTTCAGTGCTGCGGATTATGCGGTCTATGAACGCGTGCTGGCCGCGATCGTGCCGGCGTCATCCTGAAGTGCCGGCAGGCCATACGGACTATGCAAAGGAGCAGTTATGTGGGATTACACCGACAAGGTTAAAGAGCATTTTATGAACCCCCGCAATGTCGGGGACATGCCCGATGCCGATGCTGTGGGCGAGGCCGGTTCGCTTGCCTGCGGGGACCAGATGAAGCTGATGCTCAAGATCGACGCGAAAGGGATGATCACCGACGCGAAATTTCAGACGTTCGGCTGCGGCAGCGCCGTGGCCTCAGCCTCCGCATTGACCGAGATGATTATCGGAAAGCCCTTGGATGAAGCGGCCACGATAACCAATCGCGATATTGCCGATTTTCTCGGAGGCCTGCCTGCCGAGAAAATGCACTGTTCGGTCATGGGCCATGAGGCGCTCGAAGCCGCTATTCAGAATTATCGCGGGGTGAGCGCCGAAGAGGCGGCCGAAGGTAAAAAGCAGATTGTCTGCGAATGCTTCGGTGTGACCGCTGACGAGATCGAGCGGGTCGCACGCGACAACGCGCTCAGGAAGATCGAGGATGTCACCAACTACACCAAGGCCGGCGGAGGATGCCGCCAGTGCCACGACCGTATTCAGGAGATACTTGACCGGCTCGCCCCGTCCGATGAGCCTGCAGCGCCCACATCGGCACCGGTGAAGCTGACCAATATTCAGAAAATGAAATTGATCGAGCAGACGTTTGAAAAGGAGATCCGGCCCATGCTCAAGGCCGACGGCGGCGACATCGAGCTCATAGATGTCGAGGGCGACCGGGTGGTCGTGTCGCTCAGGGGCATGTGCTCCTCCTGCGCCAGTTCATCTTTTACGCTGAAGAAATATATTGAACCGAAGTTGCGGGAATTCGTCAGCCCTGATCTCTACATCGAGGAGGTGAAGCCGTGAGCATGCGTGAGGTGTATGCCGACAATAACGCGACCACTATGACCGCGCCGGAAGTGTTTGAAAGCATGCAGCCGTTTTTTTGCGATCTTTACGGTAACCCTTCCAGCATGCATCAGTTCGGCGGACAGGTCAAAAAGCATATTGACCGGGCCCGCGAACAGGTCGCGGCACTTCTGGGCGCCCATTCGGCTGAAATCATTTTTACCTCCTGCGGTACCGAAAGCGATAATGCGGCCATACGCGGCGTGCTTGCGGCCACACCGGAGAGAAAGCATATCATTACTTCACGGGTCGAGCATCCTGCCGTAAAGAGTGTTTTTCAATATCTGGGCCACAACGGCTATCGCGTCAGCGAGCTTTCGGTGGACCGCCAGGGAAAGATCGATCTTGATGAGCTGCGCGAGGTGCTGAGCGATGCTACCGCGCTTGTTTCGCTTATGTGGGCCAATAATGAGACCGGCGTTATTTTTCCCGTGGAGCAGGCTTGTGAAATGGCACATGCGGTCGGTGCGGCTTTTCATTGCGATGCGGTGCAGGCGGCAGGAAAGATCCCGATCGACCTCGAACGGATCCCCATTGACCTGCTGTCGATATCTGGACATAAGCTGCACGCCCCCAAGGGGATCGGGGGGCTGTATGTGCGCAAGGGTACGCATTTCACGGCGTATCTGATGGGAGGCCACCAGGAGGGCGGACGGCGGGCCGGAACCGAGAATGTTGCCTCGATCGTGGGTCTGGGGCGGGCCTGTGAACTGGCCCGTGAGGGCATAGAGGCTGAAAATACGGCGGTCAGGCAGTTGCGCGACCGGCTTGAGGGCGGTTTGCTCGAGCGCGCAATAGACGCCTCGGTCAACGGGGATACTGTCAACCGGCTGCCCAATACAACAAACATCAGTTTTAAATATATTGAGGGAGAGTCGATCCTGATCCTGCTCAGCGAGGCGGGTATCGCCGCATCCTCGGGTTCGGCCTGCACGTCCGGGTCGCTCGAACCCTCGCACGTGCTGCGCGCCATGGGTGTTCCCTTTACGCGCGTGCACGGATCGGTGCGCTTCAGCCTGAGCCGCTACACCACGGAGCAGGATGTGGACTACATCATAGAAACTATGCTACGAGTCGAGCGGCGTTTGCGTGAGATATCACCCTTCGGGCGCGACGAGCTTCCCCCCGGGGACCGGTAACCGCCATGGCTTCACAGCAGCTTGCGCATATCATTACGCAGGTCCTTGACAGCTACCGGACCGACCATGGCATCAATCACATCGAAGGGGCCAATCTCCCCGGACGCGGGGCTGTTGAGTCGATTGTTCAGGATATCGTCAATGTGCTGTTCCCCGGTTATTTTGAAAAGCAGGAGATGAGCCGGTCCGAGATCAGGCTCTATATCTGGGAAAAAATCGTATCCACGTACCATAACCTGGCCCATGAGATCGCCAAGAGCCTGCAAAGCAGCGACCGGGAGGGTGCCGACAGCATTGCCGAAGAGGCTGTGGCGAAAACAATCGCCTTTCTGGCGGCCATTCCGTCGGTGCGTGAAAAACTGACCGGAGACGTGCAGGCCGCCTATGAAGGAGATCCGGCAGCGCACAGTTTCGACGAGATTATTGTCAGCTATCCGGGGTTGCTGGCGATCGCCGTGTACCGCATAGCCCATGAGCTTTATCACCTTGATGTCCCGCTTATTCCGCGGATTATGACCGAGTTCGCCCACCGGGCGACCGGCATCGACATTCATCCCGGTGCACATATCGGGGAGCGGTTTTTTATCGATCACGGTACCGGTGTGGTGATCGGAGAGACCACCGAGATAGGGGACAATGTTCGTATTTACCAGGGTGTTACCCTGGGTGCTTTGAGCTTCAAAAAGGACCGGGACGGCCGTATTGTCAAGGGGGGCAAGCGTCACCCGACCATAGAGGACAATGTTGTGATCTACGCGGGCGCGACAATTCTGGGCGGCGATACGGTCGTGGGGAAGAACTCCATCATCGGCGGTAATGTCTGGCTGCTCGAATCGATTCCGCCCGACACGACCATCACGCATCAGCCGCCCAATCTTGTATACAAGGGCAAGGATGAGCTGGCGCCTGCGGACGTATACATGTACTACATATAACGCATTCGTAAAAAGTCCGGATGCTGCGTTGTGCTGCATCCTCAGTCATTGCGGCGTACACAACAGTACGCCTCATTCCTTCGGATTTGCACGCCTTGCCTGCGAACTTTTTACGAACGCGTCCAACATACGTTAGGATTCCGCCATACAGTAGCTTATAACAAATACGACCGTCCACAGCCTTTGCCATGAGCGGTGCGGCGGGAAATAAACGATTACGACGATAAAATTCAGGAGAAGGTACGTGTATGAGCGTTGATGATAAAAAAGTAATTTATTCCATGATCAGGGTGAGCAAGTTCCACAATACCAAGCAGGTATTGAAAGATATTTCATTGTCCTATTTCTATGGTGCGAAGATCGGTGTTCTCGGCCTGAACGGTTCCGGGAAGAGCTCGCTGCTGCGCATCATGGCCGGTGTGGACCACGAGTTCAACGGGGAGGCCCTGCTTTCCGAGGGATACACCATCGGATTTCTCGAGCAGGAGCCGTTGATTGATAATGATAAAACCGTGCGGCAGATCGTCGAAGAGGGCGTTCAGGAAACCGTCGACCTGCTGGCGGAATTCAACGCGATCAACGAGAAGTTCTGCGAGCCCATGTCCGATGAGGAGATGGAAAAGCTCCTGGCGCGTCAGGGAACGGTGCAGGAGCGCCTTGACGCGCTGGATGCCTGGGACCTGGACGCGCGCCTTGAGATGGCCATGGACGCGCTGCGCTGCCCTTCCGGCGACACACCGGCCAGTGTCATCTCGGGCGGCGAGCGCCGGCGCGTGGCCCTGTGCCGGCTGCTGCTGAAGAAACCCGACATCCTGCTGCTGGACGAGCCCACCAACCACCTGGACGCCGAGACTGTGGCATGGCTGGAGCATCATCTTCAGAGTTACGCCGGCACGGTCATAGCCGTGACGCATGACCGCTATTTTCTTGATAATGTCGCCGGCTGGATACTCGAGCTCGACCGGGGGCAGGGTATTCCCTGGAAGGGCAATTATTCGTCATGGCTCGATCAGAAGCAGAAGCGTCTTGCCAATGAGGAAAAGCAGGAGACCGAACGCCAGAAAACCCTGCAGCGCGAGCTGGAATGGATTAAAATGGCGCCTAAGGGCCGGCGCGCCAAATCCAAGGCCCGCGTCAGTTCCTATGAGTCACTGCTTTCACAGGACGCCCAGCAGCAGGCCCGTGACCTCGAGATCTACATTCCGCCCGGCCCGCGTCTGGGTGATATCGTTATTCAGTTTGAAAATGTCAAAAAGGGGTTTGGCGATACTTTGCTGGTTGAAGAGCTGACGTTTGCACTGCCGCCGGGCGGCATCATCGGCGTTATCGGCCCTAACGGTGCGGGCAAAACGACTCTGTTCCGCATGATCACCGGCCAGCAGCAGCCTGATGCGGGGAACATTCGTATCGGTGAAACCGTCAAACTGACCTACGTTGATCAGAGCCGTGATGTGCTTGACCCCGATAAAACCATTTTTGAAATGATTTCAGACGGCCGGGAGAACATTACGCTTGGCACGCGGGAAATGAATGCGCGTGCGTATGTCTCGCGGTTTAATTTTTCAGGTCCGGATCAGCAGAAAAAAGTAGATGCAATTTCCGGCGGCGAGCGCAACCGGGTGCATCTGGCCCGCATGCTCAAGGAGGGTGCCAATGTGCTGCTGCTGGATGAACCCACCAACGACCTTGACGTAAACACCATGCGCGCATTGGAAGAGGGGCTTGAGAATTTCGCCGGCTGCGCGGTGGTGATCAGCCACGATCGCTGGTTTCTTGACCGTATCGCAACGCATATCCTTGCCTTTGAGGGCG
>Ga0272442_10006639_pt1 | contig 15160 bp, 11 predicted proteins | sample SSMForm2O_FD_200262 | JGI IMG/M metagenome (GOLD analysis project Ga0272442, IMG submission 200262) | Marine sediment archaeal communities from Little Sippewissett salt marsh, Falmouth, MA, United States - SSM-Form-2O | ecosystem: Environmental > Aquatic > Marine > Wetlands > Sediment ...
ACACATCAACACCCGAGTGGGCCATCATCGTGGATTTCCAGCTCGTGCCGATGGAAAGGTTTTCCCCGTTTTCCATGCCCAGATTATTGTGGCAGGACTGGCAGCTGCTCGAATCAGTAAAAAGTCCGCCTTCCTCGGGCTCGGGCCCGCCGTAGCTGCCGAGACCGAATGAAAAGACAGCTGCAAACAGAAGCAGTATAACAATGGCCGGTGTCTTCGGATGCATATGTCTTTCAACAAATCTCATGCCCCACCTCCTACCAGCCGTCCGTAAAGGCACCGTCGTACCAGTCCCACAGGAGATGAATCATCCCCTGTATCTGTCTTTCGTCGAAATGAGTGACCGGGATCTCGGCTCCAAACACGAGCATTACGTGCTGCCGCGTGTTGAGGGTGACGTGAAGCTCGGGGACCAGGGCCCATTCAGCCTCGGAATCCGACTCCACTTCGTAAGTTCCGAGCACTTCCACCATGGGCGACCATGTCCGTCCGAAGTGTCCCTGTGTAAAGGAATGGCCGACGGCCGCACGCCAGAAGATCTCGTGATTCGCCACGTCCGGATCAGCGGAGAGTTCGGCTCCGCCCTGCAGCTGTATGAAATTGTCGGCCGGCAGTATCTGTGCGACTGCGAGGAACGGTTCGAAGCGGAAGACGCCTTTTGAAAAACCATCCTCCTCGTCTCCCAGGGGAAAGAATACATCGGCACCCAGGCTGCCGATTGTGCCCAGCCTGAGGCTGTGCCACAGAACACCCTTCCAGGCCAGGCCCAGGTCGCCCAGCCCTTCGCCCCATCTGAAGTTCGCGTTGCCGCTGTCGTCGATTGTTTCGACCTGTTTTACGCCCACGGGCAGAAACAGTTCCACCTGATTCATCTTCCCTATGCGTTTTTCGAACACGACCTTGAGCTGAATGTCTACGGGCTCTTCAAAAGTGCTGCCGAGCTCGAAAACAAGCTCATCCTCGACAAAGGCCTTTCCCGTCACCAGGGCCCGGGGAATATTAAAGGTGCCGTCGGGCCAGTCCTTGTCTTCACAGAAATCCTTTACATACGCCGCAGCCATGTCCAGCTGCCCGTCCGTGATCGCTCCCCCGAATGCGGGCATCTTCCTGTCGAAGCCGCGGGTGGGACCGCCGTTGTGAGCTATTGCGAACCAGTCAGCCTGAGGCTCCCTCGAGGCAAAGGAGCAGTCGGTGAAGTCGGGCATTTCGACATCGAATCCCCTGACATTCTGAGGGGATCCGGTCCCGTCCAGACCGTGGCAGGTGGCGCAGGCGGCCAGATACACGCCTTCGCCCGTTATGAGCCCGGACCAGTCATCAGTGTCCGGGGTGTCCGATCCCGCGTCTTCAGCCATCGATGCCTGCGCGGCTATTATGGCTAGAAGTGAAATCAGGACAATGGATGGCATTGGTTCTCTACTGGTCATATTTTTCATGTCGGTCGTTATATTAGCAGCTCTTGCGATTTTTGCAGCATGTTTTGCTTCATTTCATTCCCTGGAATAAAGGAGCAACAAGAAAAAGCGGGAGAGGCGTCACCGGAATGCCGGATATGATCCTTTCGGGCCACTGTTTAGCGAGAATCCTCGAATGCGGGAATTTCTTCAGGGATTTTGCGTCCGCCGGCCTGAGCTGCCGTCCCCACTTTACTTCCAGAGGAAACACGGCTTTATCCCTGATGACTATCACATCGATTTCGCCCCTGTTCTTGTAATAATACGTCGGCGCCATGCGGCGCATATGCCCGGCTGCAACTGATTCAGCCTTGATTGAAGACGTGTCTCTGTTCTCAGTCATGCGTTCACGCACAAGCCATCGGGCGATTGTGTCCATTATGAAGGGGTCGGCGAAATGGAATTTCCGTGCTTTTTTCGGGAATCCCCTCTGAGTGTTCTGGTTAAACGCCTCAAGCTCGAACAGTACATCCATGCGGAATAGAAGTCTTGAGTAATCAATGAAAGTTTCCTTGGAAACGAGACCCATCCTCTGCGTAAGTCTGGAGTACGTGGTCTGAGAAACTCCTGTTTCCATAAAAGTCTTCAGAACATGAAGGAGGGTTTCTGTATTTTTTCCACGTTTTTCGAAATCACCCGCGAGCCACTGCTCGAACACCATGTACGTGGCCCTGGATAGCGCGCCTGCTGAATGAAGGTCATTGATGGCTTTAAGGTACCCGCCACACTTGAGATATTTATCAAAGCAGCCGGCAAGTTCCACTGGGGCTTTGTTTTCTTCGTCAAGAATATATGGTGCCGTAAGTTCTACATAACTTTTAAAGCTCAAAGGCTTCAGGTGGAAGTCGGTTACGTCCGCATCACCACGGCGTCCAGGAAGCCTGCCTGCGGCTTCCCTGAGAATCACGCTGTCGGATCCCGTGATGACGCACAAGCCCCTTCTGAACCAGCCTTCATCCGCCAGTGCCTTGATAGCTCTGTCCCAGTCGGCAACAAAAGTCACTTCATCTATGACCAGCAGGAATTTCTGCTCAGGAAATTCAATTTCTTCGAGAAAGAGACGGATTGTTCTGGATAGATGACCGTCGTCATGAATCTGATCACAGGGAAGATAAAGGACGTTTTCAGGGGAAAAAATACTTTTCTCCAGCACATGCCTTATCATCAGCTTGGTTGATGTGGTTTTTCCTATCTGGCGTCCGCCCGTCAGTATGTATATGCCCGGTACGGACCAGTCCAGCTCCTGCCACCAGTTCATTGGATGAACATGGACGAGTTTCCTGAGGTAGGATAAATGTGGATCATGATTTTTATACTGCTCCAGACTGTTACGGAACAGGTTATGAATCGAATATTCTTCAAACATATCAGTAGAATAACCCACTGATTCGATTTTGTCCAGTGGCTATTAGACAAATTTGTCCAGTGGCTATTAGACACAGGGCTTTGTGCGTACGCTCTTATTCTTGCTCAGCCCCCGCCTGCTCCAGCGAGTGCTCCTTGCCGTCGAATCTGTAAATTGAATCCTTGTTTTCGATTTTTGTAAGAAGGTTCACGGGCCTCTTCCATATCCTGTAGAGATTCTCTATTGCCGCCCTTGTCCAGTCCTCCTTGAGCCCGACTCCCTGATGATCGTGCCTTAAGAGAAGCTCGCCGCGGTTTTCATGATTGGCGTCGTCCACGTAAATAAACGGATTGCCCAGGTTGGTAAGCTGAAAAAGGAGCCTCTGCTTTATCTGCTCGAACTGCCGCGTCTGAATCTCCCATACATCGCGCCTGTCGTTGTAACCGAAATTGAACAGCTTCATTTCGGCGCAGAAGTCCATGGTGAAAAACTCGTCGATGAAAGTGATGTCGTTGTAAATCGTGCGCACCTGGAAGATTTTCTCCCTGCCCTCGCCGCATCTCCTGTTCCACGACTGCTTCTTCCCCATGTCGTCGCACTTTTCCCATTCCTCTCCGAACATACCGCGGTTCCAGCGCTCCTCGATGCTCCTGAAAAGCTCGACCCCGAGCTTGTAGGGATTGAGCTGATGCCCGCTGGTAGCGGTGACTCCGGAGGCCCGGTCCGCGTAATCGATTATCTCGGAGGAATCGAGCACCTTTTCCGTCATGATCTTGGAATGCCAGTACGTGGCCCACCCCTCGTTCATGATCTTGGTCATTCCCTGCGGCGCAAAGTAGTAGGCCTCTTCGCGTAATATTTCCAGGATGCCCCTTTCCCAGGGTTTAAGCGGCGCGTTCTGTGCAAGAAAATAAAGAACGTCTCTGACGGGTACGGGCGGGTGCCTGCCCTTTTTCTTCTGCTCCTTCATTTTCTTTCTGCGCTGCTCTTCCACATATTCGGGCGGATTTATGTACGAATCCATGTAGGATTTCGCTTTCTGAGCGTCATCGTCTTTTTCGGAATCCCGGTCGCACTCAGCGCCTTCATCACCGGCGGTTTCATCGTCTTCCGGTGCATTATTTTCACCCTCGCACCCGTTTTCGGGTTTGAACCATTTTCCCCGGTACGCTGCGTAGGGATCAATCAGGTTGTCCAGGCTCAGGCACACGTCGATGAACTGTTCCACCGCCTCCACTCCGAACCTGTCCATGTACGAGCGCACCCTGGAGCCGTGATTGGCCATCTCGTTGATCATGTTCCTGTTCGTGGGTGCGAACCAAAGGTTGTTCTTGAAGAAATCACAGTGCGCGAGCACGTGCGCCATGACGATCTTCTGCTCCACCAGGCTGTTGCCTTCCAGGAGGTACGCTATGCAGGGATTGTTGTTGATAACCATCTCGTAGATCTTGGCCAGGCCGTAGGTATGGCTCTTTGACAGGCGCTCGTAATCCATGCCGAAGCGCCAGTGGGGATATCTCGACGGGAACCCGCCCAGGGCGGCTACCGCGTTCATCTCCTCGTATGACAGGATTTCGAAATGAGTGGGATAGAAGTCGAGTCCCAGGTTGCGGGCGTGCTTCTCAATCTCTTCCTGTATCTGCCTCAGGTAGCCCGGCAGGGGCCTTGAACGTATGCTCGTTCTCACAGCTCAGCGCGCCTTTCCCAGAAAAGTTTTGATTGCATCCATTATCTCGTCCCTCGATGGTATCTCGGCCGTGATCAGCCTGTCCTCGCCTTCGAACTCCTCCTTGAGATCCTTTATGAACTGCCCCGAACCGTAGGGGCTGTGAACCTGTCCGTAGCAGAACACGTTGCTCTGCGGCATCAGGCTCTGTTTCATGATGGTTGTGCATTTCCTGGTGTCATCGGCGGACCAGTTGTCGCCATCGGAGAAATGAAACGGGTAGATGTTCCATTCGTTCGGCGGATAACGTTCGTCTATGAGGCTCTGCGCCAGGATATACGCACTCGAGATCATGGTTCCGCCCGACTCCCGCGTATGGAAGAAAGTGTCCTCGTCGACTTCCCTTGCAACCGCGTCGTGTATGATGAAGACCCTTTCCAGGCCCTTGTAATTGCTCTTCAGCCAGGTATCTATCCAGAAGGACGCCATCCTGACGACCTCCTTCTGCTCGTCGCCCATGGAGCCGGAGACATCCATCATGTAGATGATGACGGCATTGGCTTCGTAAACCTCGTCCGTTCTCCATGACCTGTAACGCCTGTCCTCTTTAACCGGTATGATGACGGGCCTATCGGGATCATAGGAACCCGTGGCTATCTGCCTTTTCAGCGCCTCCTTGTACGTGCGCTTGAAATGCCTCAGCGACTCCGGGCCCGATCGCTTGATGCCCACGTACCTGTCCTTTGTGGAAACGAGCTTTTCTGAACCTTTGTCCGTGAGCCTGGGCAGCTCGAGCTCCTCGGCCATGATCTCGGCCAGCTCCTCCAGGCTGACCTCTACCTCGAGCACGTGCTCGCCGCCCTCGCTGCCCGCCTGTCCCGATCCTTCGGTTCCTTCTCCCGGAGCTATGGCGTCCCCGGGGTCTCCCTCACCCTGCCCGACTCCGCCCGACTCCTTTGACCCGTACCTGAACCGGGGAATGTCTATCTGGGGTATGGGAATCGTAATCGTACCCTTGCCCCTGCGGCCTATCATCTCGCCCCGGGACATGTACTTTCGCAGGTTCTTCCTGATCCTTCCGCGCACTATCTTTCGAAAGCGCGCATGATCCTGCTTTATGCTCAAGACTGCTCTCCCGGTTCCTGATCAGCTCCCTGGCCCGTTCCCCTGGCGAATATGGATGATACGAAATTGAGCACGTCGGTCGCGCATATCTCGCAGTACCCGTAGTGCTGCTTCATGCGCGTCTTTACTATGTCGATTCTCTCCTGCGTATCCTTGTCCACCACGTTGCTTATGATTGAGTTGAGCTTGATCGTGTCCTTCTGATCCTCGAAAAGCTTCAGTTCGAGCGCCCTGCGCAGCCGGTCGTTGGTCTTGTAATCAAAATCCTTGCCGTCGACCGCGAGTGCCCCTATGAAATTCATGATCTCTCTTCTGAAGTCGTCCTTCCTGGCCTCGGGTATGTCGATCTTCTCTTCGATGGAGCGCATGAGGCGCTCGTCGGGCTCCTCGTCCTTGCCCGTATACCGGTTTCGGACCTTTTCCTTGAGGGTGTACGCCTTGACGTTGTCTATATAATTCCCGCACAGCTTCTTGATCGCCTTCTCGTCGGCACTGATTGCGCGCTGCACTTCGTTCTTTACTATGTCCTCGTATTCCTCCTTGACCACGTTTATCAGCTCGGTGTACTTCGTCCTCTCTTCCTCGTTCGTGATCAGGCTGTGACTCTTCAGGCCCTTTTCCAGCTCGTTGAGCACCATGAAGGGATTCAGGCAGCCCTCGTTCTCCGAAACAAGCGTGTTTGATATCTTGTCCTGTATGTAGCGCGGGCTGATGCCGTCCATGCCTTCGCGCGACGTTTCCTTTCTCAGTTCGCGTACGTTGTCCTGCGTGAACCCGGGCAGCGTCTTGCCGTCGTACAGCTTGAGCTTCTGCAGAAGGCTGAGACCCGCCTTCTTGGGCTCCTCGAGCCTGGTCAGAACCGCCCACATGGCGGCCATTTCCAGCGTGTGCGGGGCGATGTGTATGGACGGTATCTTCTCCTGGCTGAAATCCTTGTTGTATATCTTGATCTCCTCGCCCAGCCGCGAAATGTACGGAATGTCCACCTTGAGAGTCCTGTCGCGCAGGGCCTCCATGAATTCATTGTCCAGGAGTTTTCTGTACTCGGCCTCGTTCGTGTGACCTATGATTACCTCGTCAATGTCCGTCTGCGGAAACTTCTTGGGCTTTATCTTGTGCTCCTGCGTCGCCCCGAGAAGGTCGTAAAGGAAAGCCACGTCGAGCTTGAGTATCTCGATGAACTCGATGATGCCCCTGTTCGAGATGTTGAACTCGCCGTCGAAATTGAATGCGCGGGGGTCGGAATCAGATCCGTAAATCGCGATCTTGCGGTAGTTGATGTCGCCCGTGAGCTCGGTGGAGTCCTGGTTCTTCTCGTCCTTGGGCTGGAAGGTCCCGATGCCTATCCTGTCCTTTTCCGAGAGTATGAGGCGCTTTACCCTCACGTGCTTTATCATCCTGCTCCAGTCCCCGTCGTATTTCTCCATCAGTGCGTTGTAAACGAAACGGCAGGCCGGACACAGGTCCCCTTCGACCCTTACGGGCACAGGCAGGGAGGACAGCCCCAGGTCCTCGAACGTGCGCGCTCTCCAGCTCTCGGGTATCAGCTTGAGCGGCTCCTCGTTCATCGGGCAGGCGAAAATTTCCTCATTCTTCTGGCCGTCGCCCACGATGTCGGCGGGCACTTTCCAGTAATGCGTGTATATGGCTCCCTCTTTCTTGCGTGAGTATGCCTCGAGCCCCTTTTTGATAAGCCGCACGATCGTGCTCTTGGAGCTTCCGACCGGTCCGTGCAGGAGTATTACGCGTTTTTCCGGTCCATAGCCTTCTGAGGCCGCTTTGAGAATATGAACGAACCGCATCAGGGGAATGTCCAGTCCGAAAATTGCGTCTTTTCCTCCGCCGTCCTCGTCCTCGAAGAACCTGTAGCGGACGAGCTTTTTCCTGTTGTCTATGTATTCCTCTATTCCCCTGGATATTATCATGTCGTACACCCGCTGAAACGACGTCCGCGTTACCTCGGGGTGTTCCTTTACGATGGCGAGGTAATCCTCGAAGCTTCCTTCCCAGTTAAGCTCTCTGAACTCATCAAGGTCCTGAAAGGAAGAGATCTTGTTAATGAAACCTTTACCGGCATTTTGAGTACTCATGGCATCCTCCCTGCGGTGCAGGGCATCATCCCTGCGGCGCACAGTTATCTTCAGTATTTCAGCAACAATCGAAGTATAACACTTGTGTATCGGATCATGGCAATACAGATCCTTACTTCAATATTTTAAATTTAACCACAGAATTATTGTCCGTTTTTGGCTATAGCGTGTATAACACTCATACTGGAGGTTGGTATGGCGCAAAGCTTTGCTGCAAAGGGATACATCGTTATCGGCTGTGAGAAATGCTCTCTGGATTACGTGGTTCACGCAGGGGAGGTGACTGATTCGGACATGAAGTGCCCTCAGTGCGGAAACGTGCCTGATCAGGACTCAATCAGGCGCGTAGTGGAGAATCTGCTCGAAAACGCCGGTATCCGATCTCGACTCGGTGAAGGTGTGGACTTCGACGACGTAAGGATAGGGTCTCTTGAAGATATTCCGGCTGACGATGACGCAGCCGATGCCGGAAACGACGAGGATTTTCAGGACCAGTCTCCGGAAGATTCCGACGACAACTGCTGAACTTTTTAAGCTGATCTTTTAAGCTGAACTCCTTCACGCCATCAGGGGCGAATCCAGCCATATGGGTGAAGACCATGCCATCTCGGAATCCTTCTGTACGACTCGCACATAGTAATACCGCCAGCTGCCGTGTTCCGGCGGTTGAAGGATAAGCTTCGTGTTCACGATGTCGCCTTTCTTCTCAAGCTCTATCTGAACACCCTCGTTGCTGACGATGACGGCCTGCTTGATCGCGCCCGTTCCCTTCACCCTGACAACGGCCTCCACCGGCGAGCTCGTGTTAATCTCCTCTCCCATGGGCCGGCCGTCCGCCGAGAACCAGAGCGCTATCTTCGCCCCCGTGGTGGCAAAACACCTGCGCCTGCGGATCGCGTCCATAACCGCCCCCCTCACAGCCGAAGTCGCGAATATGCCCGTAAGACCACTGTTGTGCGAGTCCCTCTTTCTGCAGACGCCGTGATGCCACTCAAGACCGTGTCCGTCAGAACCTGCGGTGAAGCCGAATCTAAGGCCGCGATCAAGTGCATCCCTTGCAAAGTGTCCGGCGTCCAGCTCTTTGCGGTAGCCCACGGGCATATTGCCCCGGTATTCATAAGCCCCGTGACAGGAGCATATCTCCCAGACCGGTTGTACTTCCGGACTGTGATTTTTCATGTCCGCGCCCGTCCAGCCCGTGTGATGCGGAACCGCAATAGCGCCGCTGCGGCGGACGGCCTTCAGCAGCCGGCCTGAATCCGACCTGCCGTATTCATCCCTGCTCAACAGCACGGGTTTGTCCTCGGGCGGGTACACAACCTTGTGACCGGGTCCCGGATCACGGTCGCCTGTGTATTCAAAAGCGTACAGTGTTACAAAACGTCCGGGTTCATTCCAGTCATCGGCCGTTCTCAGCAGATAATCCCATTCTCCGGGGCCCGTTTTCTTTCCCAGAAAGGATTCATGATCCGACAGTGCAAAAACATCGAGGCCGTAATGGTACCTGGCACGGAAGTACCACTCAGCCGCAAGCCCTGTTCCGTCAGAGTGCACGCTGTGCGAATGCATGTCGCCCCAAAGCAGATGAAGGTTCTGATCCTTCAGAAATTCCTCAACCGGATTTCTGTCCTTTTCATGCTTTATAAAGTCGACGGGGGCACCTGAATCCGCGATGCCGCTGCCGCCGAGATCACCGCGTATTATACGCAGGGAGCGCTGCGAACCTGGTGCTGAAGTACAGGCGTCAACGGCTCTGGGTCCTGATGGCGGGGACTTTTTCAGCCCGCACCTGCCCCTGGCGCCCAGCGGCTCAAGGACATCCCACACAAGGCCGTCCTTTTCCCTCCGTATGAAGAATACCTTCCCGTCATCGAGAGTGCATGCACCGAGGGTGTGCCCCCTGCAGCTCCAGCCCGCCTCACCTATGCGCACTGTTTGGGTCCAGCCGTCGCTCCCCAGCTCCTGATAATGATATCCCTGACTGCTGCGGCCGATGAGGGTCAGGTGTCCGTCCGGGTGGCACAGTATGCGGGGACATTCAAGGCCCGCATCCTCTGCAGTGCGATCGGGCTGCTCGCAGGCGTTCTCATGCTCGGGCACGAGCACCCGTTCTTCTTCCACGCGGGCAATATGGGGAAATCTGTAAAGCGCGTCATGATCCGTACTGACGGGACTGTGCCATGCTGCCCATATACCCTTATCTGAATCCACACAGCACGACGGCGCAGCCGCCGGAGATCCGGAAAGCTGGACAATGGGTCCCTGCCCGCTTGCGTCAAATTTCCTTGCAAGTATCAGAAGCCTGCTTGCGGATGCGGCCTGCCAGATGAGCCAGTTTTCTCCATCGAGATACACGACGCCGGGTCGGTCGTGAATTCCCATCTCGGGTGTGAGATCGGGCAGTTGATGCGGCTTCAGCCCGGCGTCCACTGTGCAGGCGCCAACGAACCTGCCCGCGGATCTGCGCTTACTGAAAACGACAACGACTCCGTCAGAATTCACAGCCAGGGAAACGGGCCCGGGCTGATCCCCGGTTTCTGAAATACAGACGGGCTGATTCTGATCACGACTGCCCGGTCGTGCAATCATAATCCTGTACGAACGATTAAGCATCTGCGCCCAGGCTGCGTAAACGCCGCCACCGGCATCCAGGCCGAGAACGGGCGGCCCGCATGCGGTGCCTGCTTCGTATGCCGGACGTTTCTGTGTCTCGCTGTTGTGCGTGTCGACAACGGCGGTGCATGTTTTTTCCAGACCGGTCTTCGGGTCCCACTGTCTCCATGCCGTCCAGATAATCCCGTCCGTACTGCGGACGCAGGACGGGGCGGAGGCATAGGTGTCTGTTCTGATCTGTCCGTTCATGATTACGGGTTCTTCCCGCCATCTCCTTAGGCTTAATTCAGTATGTGCCCATACCCGCCTGCTTTGCAAATGTCATTGTGTTGCGGGTCGAACCGGCAACTGTGTGTACGAAAACGCCGTGCATGAATCTGAGTTCCACCGGTGCGCGGTCCGCGCCGCTGACTATGGGGTTTTCTCTCAGATCCTCCAGTACGACGTCCCGGGCCATGGGCCCCACCCTGATCCTCTGGTCATATGATCTCAGGGTCCAGTATTTCCCGGGACCCTTTATGAATACGGCCTCGGTACCGTCCGTAATGCTCCTGAAGAGGAAGTGTTCGAGCCTGCTGCCGCCCGTCCTCGGGACCCCGAGAAGATCAACAGCGGCACCCATAATGTACGAGGTGCTCACGGGATACGGTATTCGAACCGGGGCGGCATCAAGCCCGGGAAGATACATTACAAGGGGTACCCTGAGGCTTTTCTCACTGCCCGTATCGTTCTTCGGGCTCGAGGCTCCCAGGGGCGCCGTCAGTATAACGGCCGTGCCGCGGGAAACGGCGCCTTCAAGAACGGTTTTGAAGAATTCCTTAAGCTTCCCGTCCAGGAGTTCCACTCTGGCCTTCAGGACAGCATCATACCTTCCGGCTTTTTCTTCGGGCGAAAGTCCGGTGCGCCTGTGTTTTCTCTTCCACCTGCGCCATTTCACTGGATCCAGTCTCGCCTCGAGTTCCTTCGCATACTCTTCATTGTAGTGTCCGATTAGTTCAACCGGAGGGTTCTGTCTGTTCAGAAGTTCATCTATCTCTATAACGAGCAGAAACTTTTTCTCGTGCGGCTTTTTAAGCCAGTCCAGAGCCTTTTTCAGAACCTCCTCAGTGTTCTTCCCCTGCATCAGATCTGAAGAATTCAAACCGGTATCCGCTTTTCGAAGAATATGTGCCGCTGTCTGCGATGATACAATGGCCGCTCTTTCGACCTGTCCCCCAAGTGACTCGAAAATTGAAAACCCGCCCGTGTCCCCGGCTCCGGGAACGGGGCCGTTGCCTCTGACAAGGTAGTCGAGAGCTTCTCTGTGTCTGTGGGAAGAAGCCATTGCTTTTTCGAAAACAATGCTCTTCCTGCTGAAACGGCTCATGTTCGGATCCCTGACCGATGATGTCGAATAGGACGAAAGCAGATGAGCACTGAGCCCGCGCATAATGAGCAGCACTGTGCCCCGGGGGCTCCCGTATTCAGGAAGCTTCTGCCCTGGCGCGAGAATGGTGGGGTAGCTGAAGGCAACGAGATGGGATGTTCCAGGCGCGCAGTACGCGGCGAGGTCGAGCCTTACGGGCCGCTGTGAAAAGCGGTCGAGGTCCAATACGTATTCCTCCCATTTTCTGAAGCTTCGTGCATGGTACTTTCTGGTAAAAAGTATGGCCGGATCATGACCGTCCTGCCGTACGGTTATTCTGGCCTCCACTTCTCCCCCCTGAGCGCCTATGGGCCTTACGCCTATGCCGAAGCCGAGTTTTGAACCCGGGTCCGGTCTTATGAAATACGAGAGCGTTGACGGTGAACGAAGCACGATCCCGCTTCTTGATTCATCATCCACCGTCATTCTGCCCACGAGTGTCCCCGGGACAGGATGAACATAGCCGGACCCGGTCCTCGATGCCTGCTTTGGAGTCGTTATCAGCATCCACTTAATCCCGTAAGCTGCCTCAGAGGCCTTTAAATCTGGAAATGACCTGATCGTTATGCTGTTTATTCCGTTCTGAGTGTGTGATTCAGGTATTTCGGCTCTGACGGTGCGCCAGGAGCCGCCTTCGGTTTCGAATTCCACCCGCTTGGCGCTGTTTCCGTTTACGGAAAAAGCAAGCCGCCGGGCCTTCAGCATCAGAACTTCGGCCCTTATGACGAGGCTCGACTTTCTGAGCAGGTTGAAAAAAATTCTCTGGGTTCGACCGGCGGCATCAGTCCGGGGGCCCGGGGTTTTATTAAAACCCGTAAAGAACCCTCCGAAAGTATGGCTTTGATACGCATCACTTGCGAAATCTATGTAGCTTCCATGATGCCATACGTCCGCCAGGTGGATATTCTGCGCAAGGTCATGTACCGGTACAGTGTCTTCGCTTTTTCCGGGGATATTTTTTTCATCTTCGGTTTCGGGGAAACTATAGCCCTGTGTTTCTGGTTTTCCCTCGCAGCCCCCAAATCCCGAAAGCGAAAAGGCGAGGCCGAAAACGCACAGAACACAGGAAAAAGCGCGTCTTCCGGATGCGCGCTGAGTTATCTCTGTTGCGCCTGCGCCGCCCATTTTACACATTCTCTTGCGGACTCAGCCGGATACTTACTGTCCAGCTTCTTGATCTGTGAAATCGATTCAAGCCTTGTCTGGACCTTGTCCGGGGGATAGAACGCAACGATAAAATCATGATACGCGAGCAGTTCCAGGGGCTTCAGCTGTTCAAGCGGCTGCACATTTGCAATAAACTGTCTCCACCGGATCTTGAACAGAACCCTGAGGATGTGCTTCGGCCCCATCAGCGCGCCGTCAGCCCTTATAAGGCCGCTTTTCACCGCATGGTACATCAGTGACCCGCATTTTCTGTTTATCATCTGTGCGTCATTCCCTTTATGGAAGGCACTGACGCATGACTGTGCAGCGTAATCCCCCAGCTCGAGCACCCTGTCCAGGCCGCTTTTCCTCCTGAGCCTGACAAGACCGTCCTGAAGCTGTTTCTCACGCATCCGGACGTCCTTGCCCACGGAGACCGGATAACCGCTGCCTTCATCGACCTGAAGCTTCTCGAGTACCTCAAGCATTGCCGCTTCATCTTCCGTGGGTTTGAAACCTGCCGCCTTCGTTTTTTCAACGGCAATATACGCATCGATTTCGCCGGTATCGAAAACGACCCTTGGAAGATTTTTCGACTCAAGGGTTTTTTTCTTTTCCCCGTCCCCGGTGCATCTTGATGATATTACCGCAATCGTAACTCCGCATATGAGAATCACCAGAGCCGCTATGGCCAGCATATCCGGTGCGGTTGATCTTTTTTCTGATTTGTCTTCAGGCAACAGTACCCCGCCTTGTGCGTTGACATCTTACCGAAGCGTGTATACCAATAACCGGGTCCGGCATGCAACACATTCACAAACAGCTTATTTCCCCTTAAGAGGTTTCATATGGGGAACAGGCGCAGATTCGAAAGAATACCCTACACTACGGACCTCGTTCTCGAAGTTGACGGCACTCAGATACCGGCGGTATCCGAAAACATCAGCCGGGGAGGGATGCTCCTTATAATACATAAGGAGATTGAATTCGGTGCCAGCGTTACACTCAGATTCCGCCTTCCCAGGATCCCGGACGAGATCTCCGTGCGCTCGACCGTTCGCTGGGTGAAACCGGGTGAAAATAACGAATACGGAATCGGTGTTCAGTTCGAGGAGCTCAGACCCATTGAGGTCTGGGCATTGAACGACCTTCTCAAATCATAACCGGCGGGCCTTTTCAGAAATTCAGGAGCGTATCGAGATGAGCGCATCGAGATGCGCGTCCTCCCACGCAACCGCATCCCGGTAAAGGGGAAATGCACGCTCAAAGCGTTTGAATCTCGAATCATGTATCCTTTTTCCGCCGCCCGCGCTCTCCCTTGGCAGCACGTGGTGCAAGAGCTCGTGGTAAACGACCCAGTCCAGGAAATACCAGGGTACCCTGTCACTATCCAGCACGGGATGTATGCGTATGAGTCGCTCATCGTAAGAGTAGGATCCGAGCTGTACGCTTGACGGGCTGGAGATCCTGCTTCTTTTCCCCCACGTTATCCTTACCTCGGAAACCTTTCCGAAACACTGTTTGATGACCCTTATCAGGCTCTGGCGCAGATCGTGATGACGCCCGCGCATTCTCACTCTTATGCGCCTTGTTCCACCGGCGATTTTTGACTGGTTACGGGCAATGAAGTCATCGATAACGCCCGATGCACGGGGGTCGGAATCAGTCAGATATGCCGCAAGTGATCTGAGCACGGCGCTGTCTGCAAATGTGAACATCCTGTGCAGCCTGAGCACGAGCGCGCCCTTTTTCTCCGAGGTCGAAAGCATTGTATGGCTGTTGTTCGTAAGACGCACCAGGATATTCCTGCCGGTCAGAATTGAAAGCTGCCTCGAAAGGCCCGTCTGCGACCAAAGCGGGCAGTCCGTGACCGTGACCTGCCCGGCGGGTCGGGCCTGGCCTTCGGCGGTCAAGGAATGCCCCCGGGCACTGCGGGCGCCGTTATCAGGAACCGCTTTCGTGCCGAGGCGGATGCTTAACTGTCGCGGTGCACTGTACATGCGTTCATACCTTATGAAAAGGTAAAACAAAGCACCGCGGACATCAAGAATTTGTGCCCGTCATGAACGGCTGCGTCGCATGAAAGCGCGCGCCCAGTCCGTCCGTCTTCAGACCACGTCCGCCTTTTGACCGCGGTCACCCCTCCCCTGTGCTATACTGCCCTTCGACAGGGGGCTTGATATGAAAGCAATAAACATAATCCGCTGTTCTCTTGCTCTGGCATGCCTTGTTATGAAAGCAATAAACATAATTCGCTGTTCTCTTGCTCTGGCATGCCTTGTGGCGATGTATTCAGGTTGTAAAAGCGAAAGTGGG
>Ga0272442_10006640_pt1 | contig 15158 bp, 12 predicted proteins | sample SSMForm2O_FD_200262 | JGI IMG/M metagenome (GOLD analysis project Ga0272442, IMG submission 200262) | Marine sediment archaeal communities from Little Sippewissett salt marsh, Falmouth, MA, United States - SSM-Form-2O | ecosystem: Environmental > Aquatic > Marine > Wetlands > Sediment ...
CTCGGCCGCCGTCTCCTTCGGGCGGCTTACTCGACCGTCATCCGACACTAGCTCCGGCGTCAGGCTTCGGTAGCTCACGCTCACTCCGTGTACGCTCCCGCGGGACAGGTCCAGGTCTTCAACGACATAATCCGGCGCCGGGTTGCGCCCCACCAACACACGCGCCTTCACGTAGTCCCTGACCATTTCGAGCGTTCCCATGTCCGCCCCGGACTTCCTGGGCGCAAGCGCCTCGATAAGTGCCAGTCGTTGAAGCTTCACCAGGTGACGCCACTCCAGGCTGTTCAATGCACCCGTACGGTCCGCCAGCAGAACCGGCAACACGTCCGAGACCATGTTATCGTATTCCTCCAGGATTTCCTCGTTGCTGAACGGCAGCGCCCGCAGATGGTCGCCCCAATCACGCTGTCGCGAGGGCGAGTAGTAGTCCAGGCCATCCCCGACCGCCCTCACCAGGTACACGCCGTCGAACGTGCCGTTGAGCGTCACCGAGCACAGCTGCGGCGAAGTCACACTCGTTCCGGCATCCCGGCTCAACTTCGCTGCCAGCAGCTCCGGCATGAACGGGTGCTGCTCCGCGGATTCGAAGACGAACTTCCTGAGTCTCTTTCCCCGGGCATCGTGCCCCAAGTCCACTGTGAACGCCTTGCCCGCCCCCGTCCGTCCCGTACCCGGGCAGAAAAGCTCCATGCGACTCCGCCAACTCCGTCCGTCGATACCGACGTCCACCGTTCGTCGGTCCGAAGTGCAGTAGCCGTTGATTCCATGCAACACGCGCCGCCGCTCGAAAAAGGTGAATGCCTTCCTGTCCGCCCTCGACAGGACCAGATTCCAGTGCTGGATGTCGGCCGACATCGCCGCGCTTTCATGGTAGAGCGGATTGAACATATCGGCCGACATCACGACGTTATGCGCGCCCCTCCTCAACGCCTTCAGCACGTTGAACTTGTGGCGCGGACTCCGGACCAGCCTCTGCAGGAGGCCGGCGCGGGCCTCGACCAGCTTCGCGATCTCATCCTCCGACAAGTTCCTGTTCCAGAAAGCCAGATCGTCCAGCACAAAGTCAGGCGGGTTCGAACCGGGAACCTGCCCGAGAACAACGAACTCGTGCCGCATCCTGATCCGACGCAGCGGCGTTGTCGCCCGCAGCTTCCCGTCGATGTAAAGCCGTGCTTCACCCTTGCCGGCGTCCACAACACCCGCGACGTGGAAGAAACGGTCCGCCGCCGGCTCGGCCGTTAGCACATCCCCGTCTCCCGGCGCCTCGAAAGCAAGACGCCCGTCCTCCACGCGCATGTACCTGAAGATGCGCTGCTCGCGGGACGGGTCCGGCAGTTTCAGCAGGCACGTGATAGTGAAATTGGTGCCCAACAGCGACAGCGCCGCCGAGGTACTCACGTAACCGTTCTCCCCGGGCAGGAACGCCCGGGCTTTGCCGTGGTGCCCCGGCACCCGCCGTGTGCCTTCGGTAAGGACTTTCCCGAGCCACACCCTTTCCGTAACCGCGGGCTCGTCGAAATCCCAGTAGGAGACAACTCCCTTCCCACGCAACTTCACGCCTATCTTGCGCTCGTAGTGATCCTTGGGCTCCTCCAGGACGCCGAATACGAACGCCTCGGAGAAACAGCAGACAAGGAACAGGAGCAGGGGTATGCCCATCAACAGAAGGCGCCGGCGGCCCTTGTTCTTCTCAGCACGTTGCATGGTGATGTCACACCACGGAGCCGGGGCGGTTGAGGAATATGTTCACCGACTTCACGTTGCCGATCTTTCCTATTTCGGCCTGCAGCTCAGCGGGGCTTGCCTTCAGGCCCGAGAACGAGAACTGCATGCTGACCGTCTCCTCCTTGCCCGAAGTGCTCTCAAGGTGGCATCGCGCCGTCAACCCCGCAACGCAACTCTCGACGGTCTTCGTGGACTTGCCCGTGTTGTCGCCGCCCAGGACCACGATCGCCGTGCCCGCTTCGCGCTCTTTCAGGAACGCCTTCCCGCCCCGGAGGATGAGCAAGGTGAACACCGTCAGCACGTACAGTATCACCAGGAAATGAAAGTTGAAGGTCGCGCACACGATCGACGAGGCGATCACCAGCATGATGAAACCCACCTCCTCCGGCTCCTTGATCGGCGTACGGAAACGAATGATCGACAGCGCGCCGAGCAATCCGAGCGACAGCGGCAGCGAAACCTGCACACATATGAACAGCGTGGTCACCGACAGGCCCAGGAGCGGGAACGCACGGTTGACCTGGCTGCCCGTGCCTTTCCGTTCGTAGAACAACCGGTATAGGAAGCTCGCCGCGAATGCCGACACAACGGATGCCAGAAGCGCCGTCACGAACAGCCAGGGATCCAGGGATCCGGCCAACTGCTGCACACTTTCGATCGCCTTCACTTTCGGATTCACTAGGCTTCCTCCCCGATCAGTCTTGAAACACACTCACCGTACTTGGAAAAGCTTCGGCTTCTGAACCCGGCGTCGTAAAGCCGTCCTATCCACGGGATATCCCCACGCCGGTCGCCTTTGACCTCCAGTACAATTGACGGGATAGTCGCACAACCGATCCCGGGGATCAAGCCGCCGTTGATGCGCCTGACGCCTATGTCCGTGTCGATGGCCACGCCGGCGCCGGAAGCGGGACAAGCGAATCGGCGTCTCCTGTAGCCAATGTGCAGCGAAGGCGCGAGGCCGACCGGGCCCAGCTCGCACACGTCCGCCTGGGCCCGCAACAGGTCCACAAAGGCAGGGTCGCACAATTCCGCCGAGATCAGCCATGGGCGATCCACATCCAGCCTAGCTCTCGTCTTGCCGCGGGATCCGCCGGTCTTGCGTTTCACTTCGAGATACACCTCTCCCGACCCGTCCTCCTCCTCTTCGTACCATCGCAGCCGAACCTTTGTCTTCAGGAAATCGCCATTGACCTTCTCATAGTAGCACTGCAGGCGCGGCGTGTCGTAGTAGATACTGTGTATCACTTCATCAGCGTAACTGTCAGCCGGCGCGCAGACGTGCTCCAGCCACGCGAGGGCAAAGGAGACCTGATCCATCCCGCCAACAAATTTCCGTTCGAACCGCTTGTCGGTCATCGGGCCACAATCCTGTCTGTCCGGAATCCGCTTCGGCTCACCGAGAGTTCTGCCAATTGTTGCCAGAAACAGCGTGTATGGTCCAGAACTACCTTATCGACGCGGCCCCTGTGTCTCGCCAGCCTTCCTTTATTTGGGAATCTCGCCCGCACGTTCAAGCGCGAATTTCGTGAGAATGGGCCCTACAAACTCGAAGAATATCGAGGTGGCCGTGACGGTTGTCAACACCGACCCGGCAACTTTGACAGCATGGGAGGATCCGATCCGGGTGAACTCGTTGCTAACCACCAGCGCCAGACCGATCGCGACTCCCGCCTGCGACAGGATGCCCAGGCCCAGGTACTTCCGAACGTTGTCGCCCGCCCGCCCCATGATCGCGCCCACCCGCGCTCCTCCGACAAGTCCTGCGCTCCGCGCCAGGACATAGACCATACCGAGCAATCCAAGCGAAGGAAGCGAGGCAAGCTTTATGTGCGCGCCGGCTAACGAGAAAAACAATATGAACAGCAACGGCATGATGTTAGCCAGCTGAGACATGACCTCATGCACAACCGATTCCCTTTGGCGGTTCACCAACACAAAACCAACCACCATGTTCGTAAGTACGAGGGAGAGATGGAACTGCGCCGAGATACCGATTCCGATAAGCGTGGACGCGATCGAAAGCACGAGCATATCCCGACCCGACTTCGTCCGTGCAACCAGCAGACTGAGCAGAAGACCTATCACCCCGCCGAAAAGCATGCTCAGACCGATCTCCTTCGCCGCACCTACCAGTTCCGGCAGCATACTGGCTTCACCACCACCGGCCTCACCAACCAACAGGCTTCGCGCCATCGCGTACGCAAAACCGAATATGACAATCGCGAGACCGTCATCAAATCCAACAACTGCGTAAAGAGCCTTTGTCAGCGGCCCCCTGGCCCTGCACTCATGAATAACGGCGACGGTGCCGGCCGGTGCACTCGCAGGCGCCATCGCCCCAAATACAAGCGCCATCGGCATATCGCTGGTCAGCAGATAAACCGCCGCCGTGACCACGCCGAATGCCATCAGCGATTCAGCGAAAATGATGTATATGATCCCCCTGCCCAACGTCCTCAGCGAGCCCACGTTCAGTTCAAGACCTATGCTGAACGCAACAAGCCCCAAGGCCAGATTCGGTATGAAGGCCAGCTTCTCAAGACTCTCTTCGTCGAAAACACCAAGGGCCGAAGAACTGAAGACAACACCCAGCACCATGTAGCCAATGAGGGACGGCAAGCGGATGCGCCGTGTCGCCAGACCGGTGTAGTGGGCCAGCATGAGCGTGACACCTATGATCGCGGACATGGTCAAATGAAAACCTTCTCGTTCAGCTTGCCAGCCTGCCTGCGAGGTAGAACAGCTGGTGCACCGCGACCACCACTCCGCTTCGTTCGTCAAGCCTGCCGACGGCCTGTTCGATCCGCCTCACCGTCTCGTTCACGAGATTCGCCCCAATGAACGCAACAATAATCTTGCAGAACTCCCTGTGTCTACCGTCCCACAGACCCGCGAACAGCGGGATGTGGGCAAGATGTTCTTCGGCGGTTCGCGCCTCCACAACTGCAATCGACGTAGGATCTATTCCCGCCACCGCCTCGAAAACATCCTGGAAAGCACCTTCATCCTGGATCACCACCTGCAGCATTCGCCGCTCCTCGCCCTTGCCGCTCACGTCGTCCGGACCGTAGTTCACCAGTGCCAGAACCGCCTCGGCCGGTGATTTGCACTCCATCACCGTCTCCATGGCTCCAGGGATGCCGAGTGCCCTTGATATTTCCGACAGCAGCCTTATGTGAAGATGGCTCTGCTCTTCGGGGCCAACAATAAATAGAACGAGTTTCACCGGCTCGCCGTCAATCGAGTCGAAATCCACGCCGCCGGGCACTGAGATCATCCCGACCACAAATTCCGTGGTCTCTTTGATTCGGCAATGCGGGATCGCAATGCCCTTACCGAAACCTGTTGATCCGATCGCCTCACGGGCCTTCAAGGCCCGGTATATGGTTTCCACCACGCACACCTCAAGCGCCCGGTGCTGAACCGCAAGTTCCGCTGCGCGCCTCAGGACAGCATCTCGATCGCGAAGCTCTGCCCCCAGCTCCACGCATTTTTCCTGTATGACTTGTCCAAGTTTCATTGAATGCCTCCCTTCTCGAGTCAGATCAGAACCTGATGGACAACTCCGCATGTGCCGCCAGTATCACATCTCTAACATCTTCAGCCGTGCCCGCCGACAGGAGCCGTCGGCGCACCGAATCTCTCTTCAGCATCAACGCCGTCTGTGCCTGCAGGCGCAGATGCGTGATCTCATCCGTGGCACACAGCAAAACGAAGATATGCGTCGGCTCCCCGTCAAGAGCACCGAAATCAGTTCCCTCGCGGCAGATACCGATGGCTCCGCACGGTCTGCGCACCGGACATTCCCGCGGTTCCGAGACATGCGGCAGTGCGATCCCCGAGCCTATCGCGGTGGACGTCACAGCTTCCCGTGCCATCAACTCGGACATCAACGAATCACCGAACTCACCGACATCCTCCCACCCAAGCACGCCGGTGAGTCGCTCCAGAATGGAACGCTTGCTGCCGGGGAGCAGGTCCAGGACCACCCGGTCGGTAGTAAGCACCCTGGCCAGTGTGGTCTCCGCCGGAGTCCGGGCCACCATGTCCACAAGCTGGTCCTCCGAGCTCATGTGGATCCTCATCGCAAGCCAATCGTCAATGAGCGGTTTAAGGAACCGCGATTCGTCCGAGACTGAGCGTCCCCGGGTTTCGCCCGGCTCTGCCATGCCGGCAGCAACTGTCTGCGGCAGCCCGAGGTAATTCGCCATTTCGTTCAGAGTCAACACCTCTTCGTTTTCCCGTTCACCGTCCGCACCAGGCCTGCCCGTCCGCTCAGCACTACCGTTCAGCTTCACATGCAACCCCAAATCTCGGACCACCGTGCTGCCGGGCTCCGTACTATCCCATTCGGCTATCGCCCGACCAAGGGGGGCCCCTCGTGGAGCGCAGTTTCTGCGTGGGCATGGTCGGCCGTGCCGGGAACGGGCTTCTCTTCCGTTCCGAAAAGCAGAGCTTTCACTAACCATGCAATCGCCAGCACGATGGTCAACACAACGACCAGGACAATCTGCGCCCGGTAGTTGATATGCAACCCCGGCGCACCACCGGAACCGCTTGTCATCCGTCACCCCCCGCCATATGCATCGTTCATTGCTCACACCACTCTCAACCGATGCCGAGGGTTCGCGTTTCTGCGTGCCCCCCCAATCGAGTTGAGTAGTGAACACATAGCAGGAATAGGACCAGATAGCAGCGCACGACCACAACGACCTCGGATAAAGCGCCGGCAGATGCGGCATGCAGCAGGCAAACGGGGGCAGATAACGACTTTCCGGTGTAACGAAAAGCCGTGTCAGCGATACACGGCCAGAGCTGTCCGGCCGCCGACCGGCGTGTCATTATGCCTCACGGGGCCGAATGACCCGTCTCGCCCGACGGAATGCCGTACGACTGCAGCTTACGATAGAGAGTCTTGCGCGCCAGGCCAAGAATCTTCGCTGCCGTCGTTCGATTGCCGCCGGTTGCGGCAAGGACCTGCGTGATGTACCTTTTCTCGACCTCGGCCATCGGCACAAGTTCATCCGGGTTGTTGCTTGTCACAATCACGTGAGCCGACTCGTAGTCCCTGATCTCGTCGGGCAGATCCTCCATGACAAGCGCGTCGTGCCTCGTCAGTGCAACTCCTCTTTCGATAACGTTGCGCAACTCTCTGACATTGCCAGGCCAGAAGTACCGCATGAACTTCTCCGCTACCGTGTCCGACAGCCCGATTTCCTCGCGGCCGGCCGCCGCTCCGAATCGGTCCAGAAAGTGTCTGGCAAGCAGCAACACATCGCTTCCGCGGGTTCGTAGCGGAGGAATGCGCAGCGACACAACGTTAATCCGGAAATAAAGGTCCCTGCGAAACGCGTTCTCGGCCACCGCAGCCTGCAGGTCCCTGTTCGTGGCCGCAATAATCCTCGCATCGAACGCCTCCTCCCTGTCCGAGCCGACAGCCCGAATGCTCCGCTCCTCAAGTGCACGCAGCAGTTTTGCCTGCAGACTCGCTGGGAGGTCGCCTATCTCATCGAGGAAGATGGTCCCCCCGTTCGCCTGCAGAAACAGGCCCTTCCGCTTCGAACGGGCATCGGTGAAAGCCCCGACGGCATGCCCGAAAAGCTCGCTTTCCAGCAATGAACCAGGCAAGGCGGGACAGTTGACGGGCACAAAAGGTCCTCCGTTCCTTGAACTTCTGGCATGGATGGCGCGGGCCAGCAGTTCCTTGCCCGTTCCGGTTTCCCCGGAGATCAGCACCGAGGAATCAGTTTCCGCCACCTGTCTTGCATCACGGAAAATCGCCTGCATGCCAGGACTCGCACCTATGAGATCATCCAGGTTCCGCGATTCCCTGATTGTCTCATCGAGCAACCGAACCCGCCGTGTTAACCGGTAGTGCCGAACAGCTCGATCGACAACCAGCGCCAACATGTCCATATCGAACGGCTTGGTAACAAAGTCGTAAGCCCCGGCACGTATGGCTTCAATCGCGGATTCCATGCTGCCGAATGCCGTTATCACTATTACGGGAATGTCCGGGCGGTACTGTGCAACCTGTTTGCACAGGTCCAGCCCGTTCATGCCCGGCATGTTCAGGTCCGCGAGGACGGTGTCGAAAGCCGAGGCCTGCAACTCGGAGAGCGCGTCCTCGGGCGATGTGTGCGCGGAACACCCGAACTTCCTGCTCTCCAGCTCATCGACCAGCATCTCGCACATGCCGGCATCGTCATCAACAACCAGAACCCTGCGTCCCATCATCCCCCTCCTGCGGCAGATAGACCGTGAACCTGGATCCCTTTCCGGGCTGACTACTCACTTCAATCCATCCACCCGCATCCCTCACAATACCATAGGCAATGGAAAGGCCAAGCCCCGTTCCCTCGCCTATGTCTTTCGTCGTAAAGAACGGCTCAAAAACATGATCCACATCCTCAGGCGAAATGCCGCTTCCATCGTCACGCACCTCAACGCAGACGTACTCGGATTCGGCCTCGTCCTCCGTGTGCGGCGCAGTCCTTGATACAACGCCCACGGCCAAGTTCACTTTCCCGCCATCGGGCATCGCCTGCACGGCGTTCATAACAAGGTTGATGAGAACCTGCTGGATCGGTTCCTGGCCAACGTTTGCATGGACACTGTCGGGCTTTTCAGTAAAACATAGACTCACCGACTGCTTCGTCGCCAGCGGCTGCAGCAGCCCAACCACCTGCTGAACAGTCGCCGCGAGATCCACACTCGTCGCCGGTGACCGCTGTGGCCGTGCGAACCTGAGCAGTTGCTGAATTATCTCAGTCATGCGTCGGCACTGGTTCGCGATAATCTCTGCGCACTTCAGAGCCCCCTTCTCGTCCAAACCGCCCCTCGTGATCTTCGCCGCGCGACCCGCGGCAACATTGAGCGGAGTTCCGAGCTCGTGCGCCACACCAGCCGCGAGCCTGCCAACCGTTGCAAGTCGATCTCTGTGCCGCAACTGATCCAGCGCCGCGATGCGCGATTCGGTTTCGCGCCTCGTCTTCTCCCGCTCCGCAGCCAAGTCGCGGCACATTCTGTTGACCCCCTCTGCCAGCACCGAAAGCTCGTCGTGCCCCCGGAGAACCACGGGACCGCCCAGATCTCCATCGCCCACACGCCTGATCTTGTCGGCCAACGCGTGAAGCGGCCGGCCGACATAGAAAAGCCCCATGATGACGGCAAGAGCCGCTCCTATGGCAGCGATCAGCACACCAACGAGGACACTCCGCCTTATGGTCTTGATCAATGCGCTACGAACAGGCTCCAGGGACCTGACCACTTCCACCACCCCCAACCGGTCCCCATCGACAGGTACGGGTTTGTAACAGTAGAACGCGCCGGCACCGTGCTTCCGATCAACCCATGCGATATCCCCGCCTTCACGAATAGTCCGGACCGAATCGGCCAATCCCTGAGGGAACCCGGATCCGCTGTCGAGATCATCCAGCCAGAGCCAACGCACCTCCATGCCCGGGCGGCTTCTGTTCACATCCCGCAGAATCTCCCTCACCCTGTTCTCATCCGCGACCTCCCATGCGTGTCCAACAAGCCGCTGTATGGCTGCCCCAAAGAATCGAGCGTCTGTCTCCAGATCGGATTCCAGGATCAATCCGTCGCGTCTGACGGCATACCACGTGTCGGCAGCCAGTATTGCAACTATCACCAGCACCACGAACAACAACATTTTCGCCGCAAGTCTCACAGCAAAGTAGTAGGCCTCCTCAGCAATACTCCGGCCCGGTCCCGCGCCCTATTGGAAGACGAACCCGAATACACGTGCCCTGCCCTTCCTCGGCCTCTACCTCAATAGTCCCCCCGTGGATTCGGACCACTTCCGATACAATCACCAGCCCAAACCTGCCGCTCAGCAGTCCATCCTGATACATGTGCCGGGCCTCACCCGTAACCACGGCCCGGACGCCGTCGGGCATGCCCGGCCCATCATCCCGGATCGCGACCACCCCGACCGCGCCCTCGGCATGAACAGCAACTGTGATGCGCCCATGTTCGGGCGTACAGCACACGGCGTTGTCTATCAGGTTCTTCAGCGCTTCCTGGATGAGACCGGCATCCCCAAGCACCACCACTCCGGCATCGACGTGCTCCACGATCTTTGCATTCTTCGCTTCGATATTTAAGCGATACAGATCCACGGACCTGGTCAGAATCCCGCTCAAGTCGACGTGCTGGAACCTGGAGCGGATCTTCTCAGGATTAAGCCGAGCGATCATAAGCAGCTTCGCCACGCTGGCCGACAGTTTCTCAGCGGCCTCCAGGATGCCTGCAATGCATTCTCTGTATTCCCCGGCGCTCCTTTCCTTCTGCAAACACACCTCTCCAGCACTCCTGATAGCCGCCAGAGGAGTTCTCAACTGGTGTGCTGCATGGCCGGCAAAGCTTTCCAGCCTGGCGACGGCCCCGTGATAGCTGTCAAACGCCCTGTTGATCGTCGAAACCAGCATACCGACCTCGTCATCGATGAATCGTCCTTCAATTCTGCCGCCAAAATCACCTTCAGCGATCCGGGCAGCCGACTCGGCAATAGAACGAATAGGCCGCATCATCCTTCTCGACATGAACCAGAGCCATCCCAGCATGAGCAGGAACACACAGACACTAATACTGACCAGAACGGATATCTCCGCAAGCTCCTCCGCCAGAGATCCGCCCTGGCTGAGTTCGATGAACTCAATCCATATCATCCCCACGACTTGTCCGACGGCAAACAGGGCCACCGCCACGGAAAGCCAAAGAAACCACTTTGTTGAGAGGGAAAGCATCGCTAACGACCCCCATGACCAGACTTATCCAACGCCAGGGAGATCCCGACTCCACGCACCACCCGAACACCGCACCCGCATGCATCATCACCCAGCTTCTTCCGAAGCCGCGAGACGTGGACGTCTATTACATTGTCGAGCGGCGTGAACCGGGAAGTCTCGCGCCAGACATCTCTCGCCAGCATATCGCGCGAGACGATTCTCCCCGCGTTACGCACCAGATAAGCCAATAGATCAAACTCGCGCGGTGTGAGCACAACGACCCGGCCGCTCCTTGTCACCTCGCGCGCGACCAGGTCTATGACTATATCGCCGGCAGCGATGGTCGTTCCGTTCTCATGCGAGCGGCGAAGCAACGCCCTGGTCCGCGCCAACAGCTCAGAGAACGCGAACGGCTTGGTCAGGTAGTCGTCGGCCCCGGACTCCAGCCCGCCAACCTTGTCGGCCACACCGTCCCGAGCCGTGAGGATCAGGACCACGGGCCCGTGACCATTCGCGCGAACTGATTCCAGCAAATCGAGGCCATCACAATCGGGGAGCCCCAGGTCGAGAATAATAATGTCCGGATTCGACTCACTCAATACCACACGCGCCGCCGAACCGTCGGCTGCCAGGTCCACCTCGTAGCCGTTCTCCTCGAGCCCTTGCCTCAGGGAGCGACCAAGATTCGGATCGTCTTCGACTATGAGTACCGACTTCATCACTCTCACGATACCAGCTTCCCGGCCCGATGAAAATACTTCCTTACTTAACAAACATTCAGGTTCTTTCAATGGCGCAACTCCCAGCCACCTGCAATTCTTTCACGCATTTGACCGCTGCAGCACCACACGCTCCTCAAACTGATGGTCAAAATGAGATCGATCATTCTCGTAATGGTTCTCGCCGCTGCCGCTCTTCCGGCAAGAGCCGACAATGAACTGCTGGATGGCTCTGGCCCCATCCTGCACAGAGCGATTCCCCTAACCGGCTTGAGCACGTCACTTCTTCTCCACGACTGGGAGGGAGCAGACCAGTTCTGGAAAGGGGCCGCTACAACAGTGGTGTTGACGCAAGGCCTGAAAGTTGTGATAGACGAAACCCGCCCGAATGGCCACGGAAATATGTCATTCCCGTCAGGCCATACCTCATGCAGTTTCTTTGGTGCCGCGTTCATTGAGCAACGATATGGATGGGAGTACGGACTGCCTGCATACCTGGCCGCTGCCTATGTAGGTTGGAGTCGAATCGATGACAGAGCTCATTACACGCACGATGTTCTGGCTGGCGCAGCTATCGGCGTCATGAGCGCCTACTGGTTTACAAGTCCATACACAAAAGACATTGCGGTTGGCCCCCTTGTTATTGATGATAGCATCGGACTTGGTATACGCTTCGAGTTCTAATGGCAGGAAGAAGGTGACAGCATGCATAAACTGCTGACCATGTCCGCGTGCCTGGTCATGTTCTGCTTTCCGGGCGCATGCAATGGGCGCTGTGAAGATGCTCCCGCCAAAACTGATGCAGGAATGCGCCTGGCTTGGGCCGCAGCCGAGCATGGCATACTTGACGACGTGATAGTCTATACGTGCTATGCAAGCCGTCATCTGGGACCGCACTGGTACGCCGAACTGGCCCTGGATTCCTCAGTCTTCGAATTCGAAGCCCCCTGCAGCGCAACTTCCCTGCCGACACGCAATGGCCGGGACACACCGGATGCCTCAGGCAAGTCAACCCTTCTTCGCACATCACTTGGATACTTGCTCAGACACGATGAGGTCCTTGCAAGACCATATCTGTGCGCCGCGATAGGCATCGGCTATACCGACATAGAGGGCACAAGTTATCCATCTGACCAAGCACCCGATTGCCGGTTTGAAGTAGATGCCGACGATAGCCTTGAAATAGCACCGGCCCTGTCCGCGGGTATCCGCCTGAGACCGAGGCAAGGCCGCTGGCAGTTCGAGCTGGGCACCAGCGTGGAGCACCGTTTTGTTGACTGGGCAACGACCGAACTGAATTCGGGTACAACAGGCAGACAGACCAAAATCCGCACATGGGCAGTCTTCTTCGGAATCTCCGCCACAATGTGACTCAGCCCGGGTGTCCCTGCTACTCTCCCGCCACGGCCCCGCTGGACCGATTCCGGCGTCTCCCTCATGCGGAACCTGAACGTAAATTCAGGTTTATGCGATACACAGTACCACCGGATCCGTGACAAGATACTCTGGACATGGAAGCGAATCAGTCCAGAGCGCAATCTGTTCGGGCATGGATCAGCGGAATCATGGACCGCCCGCCGGCTGTGTGGATGCTGATACTGATATGCACCACGCTCTGGGGCGGCGAATTCGTGCGACGGGGGCTCTGGGAACCGGACGAGGCACGCTATGCATACGTTGCACGAGAAATGCGTCAGACCGGGAACTGGTTCGTTCCTCATATCAACGGTGAACTCTATCCGGACAAGCCGCCGCTGCTCTTCTGGTTGATCAACACATCATCCCTGCTGACCGGAGGACGAATCAACGGGGTTTCCGCACGCATACCGTCTCTGCTGGGATCGATCCTCACGCTCTGGGCCGTTGCGCGCCTGACGGCCCGCTGGCACAGCGCACGGGCCGCATGGCGCTCTGTCGCCGTGCTGTCGACGTCATATATGTTCTGGCACGAAGGCGGCTGGGGCCGCACAGACGCACTGCTCTGCGGTTTCGTCATGATGAGCGTCTACTTCCTGATCATATCCAACGACGGCAAGTCGCCTCGCAAAGAGCTGGCCGGATATCTCTTCTGTGGACTGGCGGCCCTCACAAAGGGGCCGATCGGTCTTTTGCTGCCGATTGGCATCTATCTATGCGTCTTGAGTGCGGATCGGGACGAACCCGGACCCGGCGCTGCCCGTCTGTCGCGCGGAGTCCTGACCGCTCTCTGCATACCTGCGGCGTGGCTCGCCGCCGCATGGCTGAGCGGAGCGCCCGGCAGTTACTTCGTCAGCATGTTCACAGAAAAATCGTTCGCGCGTATCGCGAACTCCACGGGGCATTCCCGCCCCGCGTTCTACTATCTCTGGCATTTCCCACTTGAGTTCCTGCCCTGGACAGTAGCCTTGCCGGCCGCTTTCGTTACAATCTCATACCCGGCACTCAAGCGCCGGCTCATTGCCTGGTTCCTTTTTGTAATAATCCTGTTCAGTCTCTTTACGTGCAAACGAAACGTCTACATCCTGGCCGCCTATCCGGCGGTCGCAATGATGATAGGTATAGCATGGGACGACTTCGAACACCTGTCCCCAAGGGCAAGAACGGCCTCGGTAGCGACTATGGTGGCGCTGATCTGCCTCATAGGAGTAGGCGAGGCCGTTGCATCCTTCGTGCCCACGCTGCCGTTCGATGGACGAACATTGGTCTTACCCGCAGGCATAATGATCTCCGGAGGGCTTCTGCTGATACCAACCGTTCGCACAGCGGGCCTCGGTAACCGCTGGTTCTCCCTGCTGATAGCCATTCTCTTCCTGCAACAAGTGGCCCTATCGGTCCTTGTGTATCCCGCGGTCAATGACTTGAAAGCCCCGTTACAGTTTGCAGAGCAAACCATGAAATTGACGGAATTGACCCAACCTGTCTACCTCTTCCGGCATCAAATGGCAATATTCCCGCTCTATGCCAATCGTCCTGGAAAATGCATTCGTTCATACGCTGAACTGCAGAGGCTGGTATCCACCGAACGCAACGGCGTTGCAGTCTTCACGCGGGACGCATGGGAGGCTGCCCCGCGGTTCCGCGCCCACGCCATTGACACCCACAGGACCCGCGTGGGCCATAAGGAATTCGTCTGGATGCATTTCGCCAATACCACCGAGCCCCTGGACGCGATAACCGAGACAAAGCACCGGGTCAAGCGGTGCTTCCGACTCTAGCAACTCGTTCCCCGAGCCAGTCGTAGAGGCCGTTGACCTTGGTGCGGAAAGCCCCGAAACTGTACTGCTCGGCAGCCAGTCTTCGCGCGTTCGCGGCAAGCCGCTCCCGCATGGCCGGATCTTCGGCGATGCGACACATCGCTTCCGCGAACTCGGCGGGCCTGGGCGGAGCCAGGAGCGCAACATCGCGGTTCAGCACCTGTCTGTGTGAACTGATGTCAGTGGCCAGAACCGGTTTCCCGGAATCCATGTAGGAATAGATCTTCATCGGCGTATTCCCGCCCTTGATACGCGGAGAGACAAGAACATCGGCAAAATCGAACACTGCCCCCATCTCCGTCAACGGCCGCGGCCCAAGGAAATGAACACGGTCCGACAAGCCCATCTTCTCCGCACGTTTCCTGTATTCCACCACATCAGGCGCCGCTCCGCCCACCACGATGAGCATGACCTCATCAAGTTTCGGAACCAACATAGCAAAACTTTCAAGCAACAGATCGATGCCCTGATAGTCCTCCAGGTTACCCAGGTAAGCGAAGCAGACCCCGCGATGTGCCGGCAGCGCCGCATAGAAAGTCTTCTGGTGGGACGGCGGATCCGCACCTACAAGTGATATATCCTGCAACACCAGCACTTTCTTCGCTCTGTGCTTCCGAGCCGATTCGGCCATCTCTTCACAGACAGGGATAATGGCCTCGGCGCCCGCTATGGCAACCCCCTCCAACATTGCGAGAATTCCTGCCAACCAGGCCATGCGACGAAAT
>Ga0272442_10006641_pt1 | contig 15158 bp, 1 predicted proteins | sample SSMForm2O_FD_200262 | JGI IMG/M metagenome (GOLD analysis project Ga0272442, IMG submission 200262) | Marine sediment archaeal communities from Little Sippewissett salt marsh, Falmouth, MA, United States - SSM-Form-2O | ecosystem: Environmental > Aquatic > Marine > Wetlands > Sediment ...
CGGGTTCGAGGCGTTCGACCGTCCACTGCACGGTTGGCACGGCACCCGTTCCCGGAGGAACGCTGCCAATCAGCGATACGTGATCAGGCAGTGTGTCGACCAGCACGAGATCGAAGAACTGCTCTTCGGTTTCGTTCACCACTTCGATGTCGTATGTGAGTAGATCGCCGGCTGCGGCGAGCCCCGCAACGGCCGACAGCGTAAGCGATCGCAGACAGACCCGCCGATCGAACACCGGGGCCCACGTTCCGTCGACGTATGGAAGTTGAAGGCGTAGCGCGTCCAACCAGCGATCCGTGCTACGCGCCAGGTGCGATCGAACGATGCGCGCCTCGTTGGCATCAAGCAGATCGGCGATTCGATCGACCGTATCGACGGTGATTCCTAGGTCCAATGGACTTGCACACCATGGTCCCGAGCCCGATGTCGTTCGGTAGAGGGAGAGATCTTCGTCCCAGAAGAGGTCGTCGAACATGAGAAGCCCCTCGACACACACTGACGGATCGACGGGCAGCCAAGCGGACGCAGCGTACAACGTACGCAGAGCGCCGAGTTGACCTTGGAGTGTTAGCGCAGTGCAGTCTACCGGCTCTGTGGCGTCGATTGACCACTGTTCCACATACCCGTCGCGGGCGCTGTACAGGTTCGATAGCAGGAAGTCGGTTTCCACACGCAGTAGTTCAAGCGAGCGATCGCCCACGTTTGAGTCCGGGCCAAACACATCAACGGCATGCTCCAACGCGCTCGCCAGAATGCCCATCGTCGCTGTACTGACGAACGGCTCCTCCGAGATCCAACCGAAGCCTTCGTTCACGACCGTGTTGGCAAGTACGTTGGGCGTGTCGACTCGGTGGATCGTTTCAAGCGTCTCGAGCGTCGCATCGAGTAGCACTTCAACATCGGCGAGACGACCTCCTGCATCGGTCATCGTGGTGGAGAGCAACTGATATGCTTCGCTGAGTCCCCACAAGAGAGAAGCCTGTCCGAACAACGTTGAGCGTGTTGCGATCGGAGCCAGGCGTCCGGTGGTCGTGTTGTACGTGTACGTGTCGACGAGCCCGGGGGCGTCCATGTTGGGTTGGGCGAGGGCCGAGTTCAGGGTATCGATCGTTTCGTGGACCGCGGCGATCAGAAGATCAGCTTCCTGACGTCGCAACGGATCGAAGGTCTCGCCGAGTGCCTGTCGTGCTTCCTGTGCTTCGCGCAGCAAGGTCATACCGATGGCCGATGCGGTGATTGTCCGCTCGAACGTTGCCGCATCCCACTGCAGTGCGGCGGCTTCGTTGAGCGCGGGGCTTGCCGATCTGTACGGCACGCTGATTACCGACAGATCCGCGGGCAGCAAGTCGGTGTCCAGTGCGGTGAGGTCAAGCGGCACGCCGAGTGTTGAGTGGAAGACCAAGGCGACGAGGTTCGCGTCTGCGACGTCTTCTGCCTCGGGCATTCGGTTCTGCAGAACAGACGCGGCGTACATGGAGATGTCGGTTTGGAACCACGGCTCGTGCTCAATGATCGACAGGTCCGAGCACGGTTCCTCGGCTCTACTCATTCGCAGACAGAGCCGCCGTTGCAAAACCGGGGCAAGATCCCCATTTGACTGGAAGGTTGCGATCGATTCTCCTCCGGTCCCCACGGTGATCCGTGCTGACGGATCCAGAACGTTTGCCAGGTGGAGTCCTGCTTCGTCGACGATCGAACGCACGAAGGCCGCCAGGTGGCTCAGAATGAGTTCCGCCTGCTTGTTGGGTGCATCCTGCGCAAGCCGCTGCAACGCTCCAACGGCGAGCCCGATCTCCAGCGGTGTGTAGCAAGCGCCCGACGGGTCGTCGCCCTGCGAGGTGACGTAGATCCCGCGTCCTGTCTGCTCATACCAGAGCCCCGCTTCCAGGGCGGAGAACGCGGCAGTGGCGCGATCCCACCACACGGTATCTTGCGTCGTGTCGTAGACTGCGAGAAGCCCGTACAGTCCACTGAGTTGACCGGAGAGCGGTCGTGATGCGGCGAATTGCCCGGTGTCCGCTGAGAAACGCGAAAGCAGGTTGGCCTGCATCACAAGCGACAGGTCCCCCAGGGCCGCCGTCTCCGATGTGTATTGCGTAGTCTGAGAGAGCGCCTCGGCGAGGAGCCCGAGATCGACTACATCTGCCGCGTGTGTGTCATGCGTTGAGGCGACAAGCTGCTCGTCGACGAGAAGGTCGGCTTCCAGTCCAAGCAAGACGCCGTCGAGCAGGTGCACCGTGTGCGTCAATAGCGACACGTAGAGATCGATGTCGGACGCCGGCCACAGCGCAACAGACTCTTCGAGGAACGCTGCGAACTCCGCGAGTCCCAGGATCATCGAGGCGTCGTCGAACAGGGTGCGGCGATCGTCCGAGACCGTGTATGTGCCGGACGTCGCATCGAACAGCACCTGATGGGGAACACGTGCTACTCCATCGCTCCACCGAGCGATCGACTCGTCGAGCGCGATCACCTTGTTCCCCATGGTGTCGACCAAGACCCAACCGACATACCGATCGTATGCGTCTTCGCTTGTGAGTAGGCGGGCCGCCGCGAGCGACGCATCGAGAAGCCCCATGCCCAACGAACTCGAAACGATCGCATCGTCGACAATCGTCCACGGTCCTGCTGGGCCCAAGTCGGTGTCGGTCCACTGTGCGTACACCGGTTGTCCCCCCGCATACTCCAGGAAGATCCACTCTGCGTCCGGCGGATGTGTTTCGAGATCAAGCCCAGCACGGATCGCCAACTGGTTCAACCGTTCGGCCAGGGCGGCTTCGGCTGTGATGCCGAGCCGATCTGCGCGGCGACTCGTCAGCGGTCCGTACGCGACAGACACCCCGAGCGACGAGAGACCGGTGACTTGCAGCAGGTTGTCTTCGGCGACCCGGATCCCTTCCGCCTGGGCCGTCCGCAGCCATGTCGGCAGCAAGGAGTCTCCGGAGATCCAGAACCCGGTGGACACATCAGCGAATCGTTCGAACGCACTTGCGGCGAACAAGGCGATGTCCGTTTGGAACCATAAGGCATCGGTCCACGCTTCGAGCCCCGTGCAGAGACCGTTGCCGAGCGTCCTGGCCGTCTTGCGGAGAATTGGAAGCGACACAACGCCACCCGCTCCCTCGAACAGCGATGATCGCGCGATCAGAACAGCCTGCGAGGAGTCGTCGGGATCTATGTCGCTGAGCACGACAGCGCCCTGGTCGGCGGGAATTGGCACCCCGGACCCGTCTGTCCCGAACCCGGTCATTGTGTTCAGGTATGCTGTGCTGTCGTAGAGTATGTCTACCGCGACAGCGTCGAACGTAAGAACGACACGCTGGTTCGTGCGGAGGGTTGCGCCGAGCGACCAACGGAGTGTTCCGGTCGAAACCGCTGGATCTGCTGATGAGCTCCCGGTGGGCAATAGGGCGGCAGTCGTCCCCTTGATGTAGGCAAACTCAGGGGGCAGGTCGTCCAGGAAACCGACGTTGTATGCAGGAGCTTCCCCGACGTTTGTCACAGTGAGTTCGTAGCGAATGACGTCTGCCTGTTCGACACGGCGATCGAGTACGCGTGTTCCGTCTCGATAGACGCCGACGACTCGCTTCGTCGTCACGAGAGCCGGAACGTCGATTGCTCCAGTAATGGTGACTGTATCGCGGTCGTCGTCGTCCGTATCGGCGGGGACCTCGCGCGAGCAGTCTTGAGGTATCTCCACCTCCGCGCCGTCGACGCCGAATGCGTAGAGTCCGTTGACGTATACGGCTCCGGGCGTGATCTCATCGCTGACAACGGCCTCAAATGAGAGCGTCAGTGCGTCGAGGCTGTCGAGGGTGGCAACCGTTTCCCAAATGAGCGTGGATCCATCCGCCCCGGCCGGGTCGTCGTCATACGCATTGGCGCTTTCCGGCCATTGTCCATGTGTGGAGCCGGTGCGATACGTCAGAACAGCCGGAAGCTCGTCTTGGACGTTAACGTCGTAGGCTGTTCCTTGTCCGACATTGGTTATCCGGAGAGAGAACACGACGATATCGCCGCTGGTTACCGTGTTTGTCGGCCCGAGCGACCGGCCGTCTCGTACGATATCGACGATCGACTTGTCTGTAACCAATGCGGGAACAGCGCCGATCAGCGTTGCCGTATCGGAATCGTCTTCATCTGTATCCTCCGGTGCTATGCTTCGGCTGTCCGCGGGGACCGGCTGACCGACTCGATCGTCTCCGGTTGCGTATAGCTGGTTCGTGTACGCCGCGCCTTGAACGAGTCCCAACGGAGCGCTTGCACTGAATCGAATGAGAATCGTCTCTCCGCCGTTCAGATCGGCTGCGAGCGGCCAGGCGAGATCCGGGCCGGGCGTGCCGCTCGGTGCAACGTTCGTGGTCCCGCCGGGCCACGCTGCGACCGATCCTCCGGCGTAGATGAATCCGGCAGGGAGCGTGTCGTAGACATTCATGTTCTGTGCCGGTCCGGAGCCGACGTTCGTCACACGTAGCTCGTAGATCACAGTATCGCCCGGCTCGATCCATGGTCCGGCCACCTCTTCTCCCTGTCGGATGATCGCTACCACTGTCTTCTGGGTGACAAACGCGGGCGCGCCGACACGAACGGAAGCGAATCCGGTATCGTCGGCGTCAGGATCTTCGAGATCGTCGTCGGACGTATCGTTCGCGGCGGCGTTTTGCTTTGGAATCGGCGTTCCCGCACCGTCCTGTCCGACGGCCTGTGCCACGTTGATCAGATCAACCCCCGGAAGGGCGCCGGGGTTGACGAGAGCGGTGTACGTGGCCGTCAGAATCGCGCCTCCGGCGACTCTTCCGGCAATCGAGGTGGTAAACGACGTACTGCCGTCGGTCAACATCAGCGATCCGCTTGTCGCCGGTGCACTGATCGTGTACGCGCCGTCGCCTCCCGGCGCCGTGGTCTCGATTGCCAAACCGTTGGGCAGTGTGTCCGTGAGCTCGACACCGTACGCCGTTCCGTCTCCAACATTGCGGACGGTGACCTGAAAGACGATGACGTCTCCGTATAGGAGAGGATCGACGACGCCGATCGAAGCGCCCTCACGGATGATATCGATGACCTGCTTATCCACCGACAGCGCCGGTTCGATGGGAATCAGGATTACGACTCCCGTGTCGTCGGGATCGCTGTCTTCCGCGTCATCGTCCTGTGTGTCGCCGAGCGTGGAGTTCTCCCCGGGGATGACGGTTCCCGCACCGTCTACGCCGAAGGCTGACGCGCTATTGATGAGGTCTACAGCCTGTTCTACGTCGCTGGTCACAGAAACGGCGTAGTCGGCAACCAGCGATTCTCCACCGGCGACGGTCGCGTTCATCGCGGTGACGAACGACGATGCACCGTCCGTTAGATTGAGTGCTCCCGAAGTGACGGGACCGGACACGGTGTATGTACCGCTGCCGATTGATGCGCCGGTTTCGACGACCAACCCGCTTGCTAAGGTGTCGGAGAAGTCCACACCGTATGCGGTTCCCAGCCCGACATTTCGAATCGTGTACCGATAGATCACAACGTCTCCGGGCTCAACGGGACCGGTTGTTCCGATGCTGGTCCCGTCGCGAAGAATATCGGTAACAATCTTGTCCACGGACAGGGCGGGCTTCTGGGCTGCGATGATGGCGATCCCGGTGTCGTCGGCGTCCGGGTCTTCTACATCCGCGTCCGTTGTATCGCCCAGCACGGCATTGGCATTGGGGATTTCCGTTCCGTATCCGTCGACTCCGGTTGCCTCCGCCGTGTTCACGAGGTCGACGTCTTGCTGGACCAAACTCGTAACCACGGCGGTGAACTGCGCGCTGAGCACTCCGCCCCCGGCAATCTGCCCGCCGATCGATGCGTCAAACAAAGTCTCGCCGGCTGCGAGCGACAGATCTCCACTTGCTGTCGGGTCGGAGACGATGTACGTTCCGTCGCCGGTGGTCTCCAGGCCCGCCGGGAGCTCGTCGGCGAATCCAACATCGCGTGCCGTTCCGTCGCCGATATTCGTGATGTCAAAGCGGTACGTCACAACGTCGCCGGGTTCGACCGGGCCGTTGATCCCAATGCTCTCCCCGGATCGCGTGATATCTACGATGGTCTTGTCCACCGTGAGTGCCGGTTCCGCTGTACCGAGGATGGCGATGCCGGTATCGTCGGCGTCTGGATCCTCCGCGTCCGCATCCGACGTATCGCCCGCCGTTTCGTTCATCGGAGGGATCGACGATCCGTCCGCGGCGAATCCGGTTGCCTGTGCGCTGTTGATCAGATCCGTTCCCTGCTCAATTTCAGATGTCGCGACGGCCGTGTACTGCGCAACGAGCGAACCGCCTCCGGCAACCGTGGCGTCAAGTGACGTCGTGAATATCCCGATCCCGTCCGGTATGCCCAGCGATCCGACGGCCGAAGGGGAAGACACGCTGTACGTTCCTGCGTCCTGCGGCGGATCCGTTTCCGTTACGAGCCCGGTCGGAAGGGTGTCGGAGAATTCCACGCCGAACGCCGTTCCATCGCCGACGTTGGCCACAGTGACGGAGTAGACGATGACGTCCCCCGGTTCGATCGGGCCGGCGGTTCCGATACTGCCTCCCTGACGGATGATGTCGGCCACGACCTTGTCGACCGACAAGGCAGGACACGGGCACGTCGCCGACGTCTCCTGCTCGTTGTTCGTTTCGTCGCATTCGCAGACTGCGTCGCCGGCGTCCGCCTCGACGCGAACCACGTGCGTTTCGCCGCACGAGACCGGATCGGTGGCGGTGTCGAGCGGGAACGTTTCCGCCGGGTCGAGCGTAAGGAGCAGCGACTCGATCTCGATCCCATCAAGCGTTACGCGCGCGGTGACGTTGCCGGACGATTCGTCTCCCTGATTGCCCACCGTTGCGGTGATACGGATGGTGCCGTCCGGCTGGCAGATTGCCGTCAGGTCGGTCACGACGAGATCGGGATCGATCACAGAGAATTCGTGCTCGATTACATTCGATCCGTCGCTGCATTCACAGACTGCATCGTCCGGGTCGATCGTCACGGTGATTGTCTTGTCGCCGCAGTCGAGCGGTGTGTCGAGTGGAACACCGACTACGGCACTCTGCCCAGCCGCGATTGCCGGTGCAGTCGCCTGGCCTGTAGCATCACCGGCGATTCGCACAACACTGCCGGCGGCTACGCCGCCCGACCCAACGTTGGTGATAGTCACGTCAATCGTTCCGTCATCGCACACGGCTGGCACGTTTGCCTCGACGGCGGTGACCTCGAGGTCCGGAAGGGCAAGCGAAAACGGACCGACGCAGAGCGCGTTGTTGTCGCCGGTGCACTCGCAGATCCGATCGTCGTCGTCCACTTCGATCAGCACGTACACCTGCGTGACCGAACAGAGATCGAGTACACGGACAACATCGACGGCACGCGTGAGTATGCCGCCGCCCGATCCGAGCGTAACGCCCGTCCACGTCTCCGTAAACGTGTCAATCTGTGTCCCCGAGCAATCTGCTCCATCGAATGTGCGGAACCGAAGGCGAAGGTCTCCCGTAACTGGGTCGCCGCACCCATCGTTACGCAGCGTTACCGATCCGTTGAGCTGTACGGAGCCGTCGCTGTAGCACGATACATCCAGCGTGTTCGCGTCGATCGCAAGATCCGGCATCGTGAGCGTCTCCGTTAGGACGGTTTCGTTGTCGTCCTCCCGACACTCGCAGAGGGCTGCACCGGCGTCGAGGATGACTGTGATCTGATAGGTGCAATCGTCGCAGGACACGCCCCAGCCCGTGAATACGAGAGTCTGCGACGATCCGGCGCCGATCGGCAGCGTTCCGCCGAGGGCGGTGAACGAATCGGACACGGTATATCCGGTCGCCGCTTCGCTGATTGATACCTGGAAGTCTTCCGTAACGGCTCCGTCTCCTACGTTGCGAACGACGAGTTCCAGAGTTCCCGAAGACGGAACAACGCCGTCTCCGGTACACGTGAACGCGGGCGTGATGTCCGACGGCTCCAGGGTCAGGTTCGGCATCTGAACGGTCGAGCGATCGATAGTCGTGGATCCGATATCGCACGCTGCCTCGCCGGTTGTGTTCGGGTCGCCATCGAAGGCGCCGCATCCCCATAGGGCGGACACCGTGTTTCGACGGAGCGCGGTGGAGCAATCATCGGAAGGCGGATCGAGATGGCCGGTCACCGTCGCGGTGAACGTTTCGCCTGGAGCGAGTGGGCCGATCTCCCACCCGATAATGCTTGTCCCCATCGAGACGCCCGAACCTGCTGTCGGGGAATCGGATCCATCGAGCACAAGAGCGCTTCCGAGCGAGTCGATGACGCGGACCCAGTCTGCCGTCCCTGTACCGGTATTCTGTACGGTGATCGTCCACGTCACTGAATTCTCCGCGTCGTAGCAATCCAGCGTGACACTCGCCGGCGATTTGTCGACGGTCAGGTCTGCAGCGAGCGATGTGAGTGTCGTCGTCGTCGATGCGCTGTACTGGCTGAGACCGCAGCAGTCGTAGTAGTAGGCGGTGATCGGAATCGCCTGCGTCGTGAAGTAGCACGAAACCGCCACGTCGAAGCGAAGTTGAATCGTTTTGCTCGGTGGGATGCTCTCGCATAGGTCGCCGGCTCCGCCCTGCGACAGCACGTCGTACCAGGTCAGAACCTGTCCGGCCATTGCGGGGTCGCTTGCCGCAGAGAAGCCGCTTCCGCAATCGATCTCAGTACTTCCGGCAACGTACGACAGTTCGGATGGGAGCGTAACGACCGCGTCGATTGAGGATGTTGTGACGGCATCGCTGGTGTTCTCGATCGACAGGGTGAGTGTGCTGGTCGCGTCGCACCCTTCGATCGCGTCGGGAGACAGCGAGGCGGCAAGATCCAACGGAGGCTCCCGCGTTGCCGAGAGGTCCGACGAGGCGGGGGCCGTCGTCGTGCACTCCGCGTCGAACGTGGCCGAGATGCCGTCGATCTCACCGCATCCCCAGGCTGCATCGACGTTGATGTCGAGTGCCTCGCAGTCGAACCCACTCCCGGTAGAGGCCGCGGTGACCGAAAACGTGGCGATTGCATCGATCGGCAGGTCGGCCAGCTCCCAGTAGACGGTCTGCCCGCTGTTCGATCCGCCATCCGCCGGGCCGTAGGTGGCATCTCCCGACGAGGACACGAACGTGAATCCGTTGTCGAGCAACGCTTCGACCTGAGTCACAGGAATGGCTACCGAGCCGACGTTTTTCACGTCGATCTCCCACGTGGCTTCTGCGCCGCAGTCCAGCGGTTCGCCGGGAGCAGGATCGACTTGTCGAAGCGTCACCTCGATATGCACCGGGGTCAGGTTGATGCGAAATCGGCCGACGCCTGTTGTCTTCTCCGTACCGCAGGGCGTCTCGTATTGAGTTTGCAGTACGAGGTCTCCGCTGGTGAATCCGCAGAACACGGTGTAGTCGAATCGAATCTGAATGACGTCGTCGGGGTCCGCACTTGCGAGTAGCGGAGCCTCGCTTTGCGTCCACGTGAGCACCTGACCGTCCATCGCCGGTTCATCGGTTGCAGCCCATCCGCCACCGTTGACCTGGACCTGCGGGTTTCCCAGGTACAGCAATCCGGTGGGGAGCGTGATGACGGCACAAAGGTCGTAGACGGTCGACACACCGGCGTTCTTGATGGTCACGGTCGCTTGATTGGCCGAACACATCGGAACGGGCGTGGGGCTGTACGATGTCGATACAACGTTCGCAGGAGGAATCACCACGGCGGAGCTATCAGTCCGCGGCGTTTGACAGTTGTCGCCTCCACACCCCCAGGCCACGGATACGTTGTTCGTCAGCCCATCGCAGGCGACGAGTTTGGCGGCCACGGTGATCGTCCGCTCCTCCCCGGCTGCCAGCGAATCAATCAGCCACGAGACACCGTTAATTGCCCCTCCGTTGTGATCGAGGTTTGCAGTCTCCGTGGCTCCCGTTGCGTCGCTGATCGAGGAGTTGGCCGAGTCGTACACAAGGCCGCTTCCCAGAACGTCGTCAACCCACGTATCGTGCGCCGCGCCATTCCCGGTGTTGTATACGGTAATCGACCACGCAACCGAACGCTCCGTGGCGTAGAGGATTTCGGGCGTCTTGCGGACGTACACGCTCGCATCCAGCGACAGTAGCGATGCGTCGGACGCCGATGTGGAACACGAATCGTCGTACGTCGTGTCGTTGTGGCAAAGATCGTCGAACGTTGCGACGACGGTAAGATCCGTCAAAGGTCCGTCACAGGGCACCGTTACGGGGAGCGTGATCGTGGCCGTATCAGTTCCGGCGAATCCGTCGGCGAATCGCCACTCGTACGTGCTTGTCCCCTCGATCGGGGACGTACATGTGGTTCCATCGGTCGGCGAAACGCCGGTGCAGACGGCGCCTGATGGGTCGATCAGTGAGGATCCGTTGTTCGTCAGAACCAGGCGGACATCATACGGCGCGGCGAGATCCGACGTTCTGTCGAGCGTGATGGTCACGTCGTACGTGGCGCACGCCTCTTGGATTTCCGGCAGGCCGTCGATCGAAACGGCCATCGACGGCGGCTGTGCAGTCACGGAGGGGTACGGGGGATCGGTGTACATCGTGGCACAGTAGCCGGCTGCCGTTGCCTCGGGGTCAATCTCGATTCCAGCGTAGATCGGATACGTCGACGCCTGGCAACTCGGGCTGTCCAAGTCGAGCGCGATCAGGGTATACGTGTAGACGATCGTCTGACCGCGTACCGAAGCATCTTCGGACAGGCGGATATCGAGCTGCCCGGATGGCGTTCCGTCGGTGACTGTATCGATCGTCGCTCCAGCCACGGACGCGGTGCCGCTGCTGTAGTGGAACGTACCGTTTCCTTCGACGAAGTACGTGAACTCGCTCAACAGAAGGTCATCGAGCATGGCGTCGTCCGCGAACGTGTACGTGTGTGTTAGCGTGACCGCGTAGTCTGAGGAACACCGAACGGTGGTCGCGCGGTCGAGCACGAGACTCGACGAGAAGAGCTCGGACCCGTCGGTGTATCCCTCGCACAGGATGGTTGTGTCGGCGGACGCGGTGCCGGTGATCGTGCAACCACAGCAGTCGGTGCCGCTGGCCGTCACGACGTTATCGTCGCTTCCACCGCCGGGTCCACTGCAGTAGCCGCAGTCGGTCGGCGCTTGGAGCCGAATTGTCTCAGCGAATGTTGGGTCGACGGTCGGATCGTAGCTCCACGTGATCGTCCGGGTGGCTGGATCAACTGTCCCGTCAGCCGCGTCAATCACCGTGAACCCTTCGGGGTAGTTGTCGAGAACCGTCACCGAACCGGCGGTTCCCTCTCCGCAATTGAGGCTTCCGACGTACTCGACCGTGATGGTGTAGGTTCCCGTCTCGCCAAGGCGCAGGGAGTCGGGGCCGGTCTTGTCGACGCTGAGTGATGGACCGGATTCCGAAGAAAGGGTTGAGAACTGCGGATAGGCGACGAACGGAATGTCGCAGTCGTTGGTGTAGGCCAGCTGGAAGACGTTGTCCCCGCTTGGCGCGCTGGTGCACCAATTGACGTCTGGGTGGAGGACGTAGAATGTCAGGTCGAATGAGGTCCCCGGATCGATGTCGGGGATCTGGAAACAGCTGTTCGAGTACGTCGTCCCCGGCGGCAGCCGCGTCGGGTCGACCTGGAGATGGGCGACATCGCAGCAGAGTTCGACATTGCGCGCGGTTCCTTGACCGGAGTTCGTGATTTGGACCAGGCCACTTGTCTCGTCAGTGCAGTATGCGACCGTGACGTTCGGTGGCGTGAACGACAGAGCCGGGTTCTCGACAATCAGGTTCAACGATGCCGTCGCCGTACTGCCCTCGAGCGCTGTATCGAAGCAGGTCTCGCTCGGTCCGCAGCCCCAACGAGCATCCGCGGAATTTACCAATCCGGAGCAGGCCACAACCTTGGCGGTGAGGTGGAAGGAGACAGAGCTGCCGGCGGCGATGGCACCAAGATTCCAGGTGGTCGTCTGCCCCCCGGCGTTGTCGCCGCCGCCGGTATCGGAGACGTAGACGAGGCCGCTTCCCAGCACGTCGGTTACTTCAACGTTCGAGACCGATCCGAGTCCGGTCGACTTGACGGTTATCGTCCACGTTATCTCGTCGCCGACGGAGACATTCAGAACCGACGGGGTCTTCGTGATGATGAGTGCGCCGGGGAGGATCTCGATCGACGTCGAACTGATGTTCTCCAGCGGGATGCCCGGGTCCTCGCAGTCCTCGAAGTCGACAATGATCTGCTCGGTGCCGGATACGGCGGAGCACGTCGTCTCGAGGTCATAGGACAGGGTGATCGATTCGCCGGGCGGAAGGCTGTACGGCGAACCGCGCAGTGCATCGATGTCCCATGCATCGTCCGTCGGATCATCGGTGAATGTCTCGCCGGTCTCGTCGAGTGTCAGGGTCGTTGTTCCTGCGACGTAGAGGACACCGCCTTCGGTGTAGCTGCGCGAGATGGCTAGCAGGCAGGCGGCTTGCGTGGCGGAGGCATTGGTGATCGTTACGGTGAACGTGGCCTGATCGCACTGATTCATCTGATCGGGACCGACGATCGACTGCCCATGTCCAGCTAGAGCAACCAGAATCAGCGCACAGACAGCCGGAAGGATCCGTCGCAAGCGGTGCATCATTCTCCGCCCTGCCCCTTCTCAACGTCGATTTTCAGAAATCCTTCACTCGGACCCAGGTCGTACGGCCACGCGACGTACACCTCGTTTCCCGCGGTCCGTGAGAGAACGACCGGAACCAGCAGACTGGGGGGGGCCTCGTCGTCTGTTTCGGGAGTTGCGCTGACCAGAAGAGAGTGAGCACCGAACGGTACGGAATAGAAGGTGAACGTTCCCTCCTCATCCGTGATCTGCGCGCTTTCTTCTTCTCCGTCGAGAAAGACGATCAGGTTCGCGACCGGTCGATCGGCTTCGTCGTACGTTCCGGTGTCGTCGGTGTCCACGTAGACAACGCCCTGCAAACGTGTCGCCGTCTTGATCACGGCAAACTCGACGAGTGCCGGGCTTCCTTCCGTGACAACGACGGTCTCGCTGTCTACGGGAACCGAGAACGCCCGGCTTTCCAGCGAGACCACCGCCGCCCGGGTCAGCGATACATCCCACGTTCCCAGAGGCCGTTCGACTGCCGCATACCCGGTGGCGTCCGTCCGCACGATCTCTGCCGCAACGTCGAATTCGAGGTCGGCGAATCGTGGCTCGTCGTCCGATGGCGTGCCGCTTCCATCGACGTCCTCGTAGGCGGAAACCACAATGGATTCGATCGCGTCGATGCGTGCGATGATTGTGTCAACGGCCGTCTCCCCGCTGGGCTTGCCGTCGGCCACATCGCGAACCTGCAGCGTGATAACGCCGGTGAACGGTGCGTCGTAGGTCGCGCCGTGAAGCGGTGAAGAGAGCCAGTCTGTGTCGTAGACCCCATCTTCATCCAGATCCCATCGATATTGCAGGAGATCACCGAGGTCCGGGTCGCTACTGAATACCGCATTCAACTGGATTACATCCCCGACGAACCCGTGGATTGGACTCCCCGCGTCCGCCGTCGGCGGATGGTTGACGTGTTCGACGGTAATTGTCACGGACGCCTGTGCCGTCAAACCTGACGGATCGCGGACCGTGTAGTTGAACGCGTCTTCGCCCTCGTATCGTGTTTGCGGTGTGTACCGGACGATCACTCCGTCAACGACCGCGGTTCCGTGTGCCGGAGCGCCAACTGCGGAGATCTCGAGCGTATCGCCATCGGGATCGGTATCGTTTGACAGCACGGGAACGTCCACGCTTTCCCCCTCGTCAACGGATGCCGCGTCGTTGATTGCAAGTGGCGACTCATTGACGTCGTCAACGGAAATGCGAATCCATCTGCTGTACGTGTTCTCGTCCGGATCCTCGGCCTCGACAAGTAGGTCGTAGGAGGCATTCTCTTCGTAGTCTAGCGGGGTCGTCGTGCGAAGATCGCTGCCCAGAATCGCGAACACATCGACATCGCCTCCGATGAGGGAGAACGTGTGATCCGAGGAATCGTCGTCGATCGCATCGAGTACGCCGACGACGGTTCCCGTAGGAAGATTCTCATCCACGTGCTCGCTGGAGATCTGGATGTCGGTGGGAGGAGATGCTGCGGACTGCCATGTTGTCGTCTCGACGTCCTGCTGAACGGCAGTCGTATTGTTGAAAAGGTTCGCCTCGATCGTGAACGTCTCGCCTGCTGTCGGTTCGCTCGGGAGCTGCACTGTGTTTGTCCGAGTTGTCGTCGCCCCGGCGGACAACGTGAACGTGTCGGTTTCGATGTCCTTGTTGTTTCCACTGTCATCCAACAGGTTGATCTCCAGCCGGAACGTGTTACTGCTTGATGCGGTGATCGTGGTTGAAACGCCGATAGCATTCCATTCCCCATCGGCACTCAGCGATACGATATGTACGTCTTCCGCGCTTCCGCCGTCAACGAGGATTTGCCCCCAGTTGATTTCGGCGACCCAAGTGGTCGACTCGCCACCACCGGGATCGATACAAATCTGTACGGTGTTCTGTGTTCCGTACTGGACGATGTTCGTCGCGTCGAATGTCGTCGTGCTCCACGTGTTGTTCGTTCCAGTGAGGTAGCCGAGGTACACACCATTAAGGTAAACCTCGTCCAGTTCTCCGGTTTCCTCGTCCACGTCGTAGACACGGAGCGTAAGCGTGGCTGAGTCTCCGGACATTTGTGTTACCTCAATGTTGAACGACATGCAGTTCGGTTCGCTGACTTCGACATTCGCGATGTCGCTGATATACGTATTGCCGCCGTAGGCCGCCCTGCTGAGCACGGCAACGAGAAGGAACACGGGCATGACAAGTAGTCTCGGGTGTCCGGTCATATCTCCTCCCGCATTTTTCCAATCAATGGGTAGTCTAGCGAGTTCGTGCGCATCCGTCAGTTCAAGCAACATGGAACCCCACGGCAGCCAATAACCAGGAGACTGCGCGGAATGCAGAATGAGAGAAGGCAAATCATGAACCGAGGAGTAGAGAGTGGGTCGAAGGGGCGGCAGGCCGCCCCCTCAACACCTCATTCGTTGGGTGATCGCGTCGGATCCGGATTCGATTAGTCCGTCGTCGCGGTGTACTGGATCACCAAGTTGTAGTCGCCGACCGGAAGGTCTGCTACGTCGTTCTCCGCAAGCTCAAGCTCGTACGA
>Ga0272442_10006644_pt1 | contig 15154 bp, 15 predicted proteins | sample SSMForm2O_FD_200262 | JGI IMG/M metagenome (GOLD analysis project Ga0272442, IMG submission 200262) | Marine sediment archaeal communities from Little Sippewissett salt marsh, Falmouth, MA, United States - SSM-Form-2O | ecosystem: Environmental > Aquatic > Marine > Wetlands > Sediment ...
TGGAAGCAGGCCCGGGCCGGCGTCCGCACCGAGCCGGACGATCTCTCCATCCTGAAGTGGTACACCCGCTCGCTGTTCAATCGCTTCATCGCCCTGCAGAGCCGCAACGAGCGCGACCAGGCCAAGCGCCTCAAGGTGTCGCGCGGGCGCACCGCCCGCGGACGCGTTCTGATCGCCACCGTCGAGAGGGACGGCGAGAAAGGCCGGATCCGCACCCACCTGGACCTGCGCCGGGCCGGTGACCAGGTATATGCCGCAAAGGCCCAGGCGGCCCGGGCCTATGCCATCCAGACCGGTCTCTACGACGCCCACCTGGAGGCCCGGGTGCTGGCGGACGAAGACGGGGGCAGCGCCGTCGCCATCTTCGAACAGGCCGCGAAGAAGGGCATGCTGATGGTCACCAACCGCAACCGGCACGAGCTGGTCAAGCTGCTGAAGGAGCACCAGGCCGCGCCCGCCACGGTAGAGCGCATCCGGGCTTCCGCGGGCAAGACCCTGCTGTTCCCCTTCGGCCGGGCCGAAATCGACGGGCAAAAACGCCTGGCCTGGCTGGAGTTCGACCCGGAGACCTACGAAGTCCTGGCCGTCCTGGACACCGGCGGCCACGCCGCTGCCACCGAGCGCACCCTCCTGGATTACATCCACGACACCGCGTCATACGTCATCGGCTTCTTCGTGGGGATTGACGCCTCGGTCTGGGGCGTCTCGGCCTTCTCGCTGGAGGAAGAAGACTACAAAGTCATCCTCCAGAAGGCCCAGGCGTTCGCCGAGGGCCTGGCCGACCGCTTCGGCGACATCGGCACCGATCCACGCTGGTCGTTCGACGACATGAAGATGAAAGTGGGCGAGGACGGCGTTCCCAAGCTGGACACCGGCTGGGAGGAGGACTACCGCAAGTTCGTGTCCGGCTACAAGGACGGGGTCAAGTACTACTTCACCATGGCCCGCCAGTGAAAAGACTTATGGGGTCCCCCCCACGTCTCACGCCACGTCCCACGTCTAACTGAGGGCTTGACGAAAATGAGGTATATGTATATCATATGCATATGACGGTCACCTGGGATCCTCGCAAGGCTGAGGCCAACTTCAAAAAGCATGGCGTGAGGTTCTCGGATGCCGAGATTGTTCTTTGGGATCCATTGGGAATCACGATCGAGGACGCTGGCGCGACGGATGAGCAGAGGTTGGTCACGATAGGTAGCGATGCACTCGGGCGTATTCTGGTGGTTGTGGTCGCATACCGAGATGACGAGGTCAGATTGATCTCGGCCCGGAAGGCGACCAAAAACGAAAGGCGAGTCTATGAAGAAGGAGTATGACTTCAAGAAGGGCAAGCGGGGGGCGGTGATCTCCTCCAAGGGAAAGAGCCGGATCACGCTCTACCTAGACAACGACATCCTGGAGGAGTTCCGCAAGCGTGCGGACAAGGCGGGCATTGGCTACCAGACCATGATCAACCAGGTTCTCCGCGAATTTCTCGGCAAGAAGAAAGCACCAGTCGACGAAGCCACCCTAAGGCGCATCCTGCGCGAGGAGCTCAAGAAGACGGGCTAGTATAAGTTCCCCCAACTTTCCGGGTTGACCTCTCGGGGGGAGGGGGGTAAAGAAGGAAGTTGTGGGTTGGGGGTGGCCCTTGGGGGCCTGAGACGAAACCCCTTGAACTTGAACCGGGTAATGCCGGCGGAAGGAAACCCGTGGCAGTCATTATTCCCCGCCTTCCGCCCTGAAATTGGAGGATTGATCATGACTTCCTGGGCCAAGCGTGCCGGTGAGTTGCTGGAGGCGATTCGCGAGAAAAGGCCGATGATTCACCACATGACCAATAATGTGGTGACCAATTTCACCGCCAACGTGACCTTGTGCATCGGGGCGGCGCCGGTGATGGCGCCGTGCGAGCGCGAGGTGGAGCAGATGGTGTCCTATGCCGGGGCGTTGTTGCTCAACATCGGGACGCTGGATGATGTCCAGGTGCAGAGCATGCTGGTGGTGGGGCGCAAGGCGCGGGAGTTGGGTGTGCCGGTGGTGCTGGATCCGGTGGGGGCGGGGGCTACCGATCTGAGGACCGTGGCGGCGCGGACCATCATGGAGAAGGTGAAGCTTTCGGTGATCCGGGGCAACGCCGGGGAGGTGTTCACCCTGGCCGGCGCGGGAGGAAAGGTGCGCGGGGTGGATTCGATGGAGGACGTGGGGGAGCGGGATGCGGTCATCGCCGGGTTCGCCCGTCAGGAAAAAACCGTTGTGGCGGTCACCGGGCCGGTGGACGTGATCACCGACGGGAAGCGCGTGGTCAAGGTGAGCAACGGCCATCCCATTCTGGGTCAGGTCACCGGGACCGGGTGCGCGGCCACTACGGTTATCGCCGCGTTTTTGGCGGTGGCCAGGGATGAGCCGTTGGAAGCCACGACCTGCGCGCTGGCGGCTATGGGGCTGGCCGCGGAGTTCGCCGCGGAGAAGAGCGCCGGGCCGGGGACCTTCGTGCCGCAGTTACTGGATGCGCTGGCGGCGCTGGATGCCAAGGCCTTGAAGAAGGGCGTAAAAATCGAGGAGGTTTCTTGAAGGCGGAGGAGGTCTCGCTCTACGTGGTCACCGACCCGGTGATGATCGGCGAGCGCCGGCTGGAGGACGTCTGCCGGGAGGCGCTGGAGGCGGGCGTACGGGTGTTCCAGTTGCGCGACAAGCAGGCTTCCACCCGGTCGCTGATCGAGCAGGCCGTGCGGCTGAAAAGGCTGGCCGAAAGTTACGGGGCCACCTTCCTGGTCAACGACCGGGCGGACGTGGCGGCGGTCTCCGGGGCCCACGGGGTGCACGTGGGGCAGGACGACATGCCGCTGGACGAGGCCCGGCAGATGCTGGGCCGGCACACGGTCATCGGGGTGTCGGTGCAGACGCCCGGGGAGGCGCGGGCGGCGGAGAAGGGCGGGGCGGACTACCTGGCGGCGAATCTGGTCTTCGAGACTCCCACCAAGACGGACGTGGAGGGCAACATCGGCCTGGACGGGGTGCGGCGGCTGCGGGCGGCTTCGGGATTACCGCTGGTGGCCATCGGGGGAATCAAGGCGGAGAACGCCGCCTCGGTGGTGGCCGCCGGGGCCGACGGGGTGGCGGTGGTCTCGGCGGTGATGACTGCCAAGGACGTCAAGAAGGCCTGCTGGGAACTGATCGACGCGGTAGAGGAGGGCCGGAGGATGCGGCGTGGCTGACGATCTTTTTGGCCTGGGCGAGTTCGGGATCATCGGGCTCTTCAGAAAAGCGGCCAAGCCCGGCCGGCGCTGGGTGGTCCAGGGCATCGGCGACGACTGCGCGGTGCTGAATGCCGGCGGGGATGAGCGGCTGCTGGTGACCACCGACATGCTGGTCGAGCGGGTTCACTTCCTGCGGGACAGGATCACCCCCCGGCAGCTGGGGTACAAGTCGCTTTCGGTCAACATCAGCGACATCGCCGCCATGGGAGGGGAGCCCACCGCGGCGTTTCTGGCCTGGGGCCTGACCGCGGACCTCGACCGGGAGTTCGTGTCCGGATTCAAGGACGGGTTGCTTCGGTGCGCGCGGGAGTTCGAAGTGGACCTGCTGGGCGGAGACACCGCCGCCAGCAAGGCCGACATAATCGCCTGCCTCACCGTCCTGGGCCGGGCCGATCACCGGGAGGTTGTCAGGCGCTCCGGCGCCCGGCCGGGAGACGTGATCATGCTGGGCGGAGTTGTAGGGGACAGCGGGGCAGGGCTGCATCTGATCCTGGACAAGCCCGGCGAGGTTTCGGACCAGGATCGGAAGCGGCTGCTTTCGGCCCATCTGGAACCGAAGCCCCAGGTTGATCTGGGGCGCCGGCTGGCCGCGGGGCGTCTGGCCACCGCGATGATCGACGTGAGCGACGGGGTGCTGCAGGATCTCTCCCACATTACCGCAGAGAGCGGCGTGGGCGCCGACCTGGACGCCGACGCCCTGCCGCTCTCCGACGCCGCGCGCCGGCTGGGGAAGAGCGCGGGAGTGGACCCGCGGGACTGGGGGCTTTCCGGCGGGGAGGACTACGTGCTGCTTTTCTGTGTCCCCGGAGAAAAGCAGGCCGGGCTGCCGGGCGGGGTAACGCCGGTCGGCCGGATAACCGCGGAGCAGCGCATCCGGGTGAAAAGGGACGGGACCTGGAAAGAAGCGCCGGTCGGGGGTTACGATCATTTCAAGAGGTGGGAGTAGGGCATGTCGGTGAAGGGAGTGTTACTCAGGTCCCTGGTGCTGGCGGTCTTCGCCGGGCTGGTCGGGTTCATCTTCAACCTGGTGCGCCCGCAGGGACTCGATCTGGTGGCCGCAGAACCTTATGAGATCTATGTTCCCTGTCCCATAACCACCAAGGAGGCGGTGCCTGCCCGGCTGGACGAGTTGTGCGAGGATCTCTCCTGCCTCTTCGTCGTGGACGCGCGGCCGGAGGCCGAGTACCAGGAAGCCCACATTCCCGGGGCGGTTTCGATTCCCTACGATCCCATCCGCGCGCTGGACGCCGAGCAGCTGTCCGCACTGCGCCAGGTGAAGGGGGCGGGCATCCTGGTTTACGGCGACCTGGAGATCAATTCGGGAAAGCTTTTGGCCGACGAGCTGGCCAGCGCGGGTTTGCGCGGGGTGCGTTTTCTGCAGGGTGGATTTCCGGCCTGGCTGGAGGCGGGCCGCAGCACTCAGAGCGGGAGCCAGCCGTGAAGGCCCGGCTGCGTAATTGGCTCTGCGCCCTGGCGGTGCCCGTCCGGATCTACCTGGGAGTGGTGTTCATCGCCGCGTCCTTGTACAAGATCTCCGAGCCTTACCAGTTTGCCCTGAGCATAGCCACCTACGACATTCTCCCCCTGAGCCTGGTCAACATCATGGCCATCCTGCTGCCCTGGATCGAGATCCTGACGGGCATCACCCTGATCGCCGGCTTCTGGACCCGGGCCAGCGCGCTCTGCATCCTGGGGATGATGGCCATGTTCACCGTGGCCATCGTCATCGCCCTGGCCCGGGGCCTGCACATGTCCTGCGGGTGCTTCGCTTCCGCGGAGGCGGAGGATGACATCTCCGCGCTGACCGTACTGCGCGATCTACTCTGGACGGCGGGGGCGGTCTACGTGCTGGTGGTGGATGACGGCAGGTTCGGCGCTGACGGGCTGGTACGGCGGCTGCGCCGGCGTCCGGGTTGATATCTACCTCTCGACTTGTAAAAACTCGGCGGCGATATCGAAGGGGGGATCCTCGCCCTCGACCCGCACCACCCGCACCCGTGCCAACATGGGTTTGAAGACCCGGGTGAAGGCCCGGTGGGTGGCGGTGATGATTTCGAGGTCCAGCACCTGGCCGGGTTCGAAGCGGGTATCGGAGGAGAGCAGGATTCCGCCGCCGGAGATGTTTTTGCCGGTGCCCTGCTTCAGGTCGCCCTGGTCGACGCCGCGGATGTTGACCTGGACTTCGGCGGGAAGGCGTTTGAATTCTCTTCTCTCCACCATGGCCTACTCCTTTTGGATCTTGTCGCGGTATTGCGCTCGCTTCTGCTCGAACAGAGACTCGTAGCACTTGCTGATGCGCTGGGCCAGGATGAGCAGATCGCCGATGTCATCGCCGCAGTGCTCCTTGTGCCCGTTGTCGCAGTACAGGATGTTGACCACCCGTCCGCGCACCAGTACCGGCAGCAGGCAGGCGCTGTATGGAATCTTCTTGCCGGTGGCCCGCAGGAACTCGATGTTGGTCCTGGTCTTCTGCAGGCCGCCCAGGTAATGGGCCCGGGAGCTTACCACCAACTGGAAGACCGAGGGGTTGTCCAGCGGGATCATCACGCTGCGGAAGGCCCAGCGGTCCAGGTCTTCTCCGATGGCGTCCCATCCCAGCGCCACGCCCCGGTGAATAGTGAAGATCATGCTGCGCTTGAAAAGCGAATTGGCGAAGCGCAACACCACCCGGGCGATTGCGTTGCGTTCCGACACTTCCTTCAGCATGCGGGTGGCCTCCGCCAGGTTCAGCGGAGTGTCGTCGTCCTCGACCCCCGGGGGCTGCGACGGTGGGGCGGCCGCCCGGTCGGCCAGGGCCCGGTCCTCCCTCCGGCGCCCGCCTTCCACCTGGGCGGGTTTCCACACCCGGCGCTCGATCTGGCCGGGAGGGCCGGCTTCGTCCTGCATCATCTCGAGATCCGCATCGGTCAGCAGCGGCATTTTCTCCGGCGGAGACGAGGGCTCTCCCGGCGACGATATCTGGGGGAAGCCATCCCGGCGCTGGTAGAGCTTGATGAAGCTGTCCTCGCCGATCAGGTCTTCGGCGACCGACGGCTGGGCCGGGGTCTCCTCGAAACCGTAGGAGCCCTCCAGGTAGTCTTTGGTATCCAGGGCCACGAAGCGCATCTCGCGTTCTATGCCGTAGAAATCCCTTAAAAGCTGCCAGAAGCGGATTTCCGGCACCACGATGGGATCGGGAGTCAGGCCGGTGATGAAGGCCACCTCGTCGAGAGCCTTGACGTCGCGGGGATCGATGCACAGCACCTGGATGCGCTTGGGCTCGAGTATGAAGGGGATGATGTTGAGCCGGTCGACGACGTCCGCGGGGATCCGCGCAAGGGCCGCCTCCTCGGGCTGGATGTTCTCCCCGGACATGGCGGGAAGCTCGTGAATTCGCGAGAGATACCTGGCCAGGGTCTCCTCGTCCAGCACCCCCAACTCCACCAGGTTGGTGCCGATTCTCCCCCCCATGATGACCTGGTTCCGCACCGCGTCGTCGATCTGCTGGTCGGTGCAGATCCCGTCGTCGACCAGCAGTTTCCCTATCGCCGGCATGCGCAAAGGCTATCGCCGTCGCGTCGACCTTGTCAATCGGCCCCTCTTGAATTAGTTCAGGGTTCGTGGTACCCCAAGGGAGATTTATTTCGCTCCATTTTTCGGGAGGTAAGTAATATGTCAGGGCATTCCAAGTGGAGCACCATCAAGCACAAGAAGGGTGCTGCGGATGCCAAGCGGGGGAAGATCTTCACCCGGCTGATCAAGGAGATCACCGTGGCGGCGCGGATGGGCGGCGGGAATCCGGAGGGCAATCCGAGATTGCGTTCGGCAATCGCCGAGGCCAAATCCAACAACATGCCGTCCTCCAACATCGAGCGGGCCATCAAGAAGGGCACCGGCGAACTGGAGGGCGTCAGCTACGAGGAGGTCACCTACGAGGGGTACGGGCCCGGCGGTGTGGCCATCATGCTGGAGGCCATCACCGATAACAAGAACCGAACCACCGGCGAGATCCGCAAGATCTTCTCCAAGGGCAACGGCAACATGGGCGAGCAGAACTGCGTGGGCTGGATGTTCGACAGCAAGGGCCTGATCGTAATCACCAAGGAAGCCATCTCCGAGGAAAAGCTCATGGAGGTGGCCCTGGAGGCGGGAGCCGAGGACATCGAGGACGAGGAGGACTCCTTCCAGGTGGTAACCGATCCGTCCAGCTTCCAGGGGGTCAAGGACGCCCTGGATCAGGCGGGGGTTACGATGGTCTCCGCCAAGCTGGACAAGATTCCCCAGAATACGGTGCGGGTGGAGGGCAAGGACGCCGCACAGGTTCTCAAACTGGCCGAGGCCCTGGAAGAGCACGACGACGTACAGAATGTCTACGCCAATTTCGATATCGACCCGGATTCCATCCCGGCCGAGTGATCCCGAGGGCTCGCAGTGCGCGTTCTGGGGATAGATCCGGGCTCCACCTGCACCGGATACGGTGTACTGGAAGACCGGGGGGGCGACCCCCGCATGATCGCATCCGGCGTCATCCGTACTCCCAAGGGGCCGTTGAGCGACCGGCTCGCCAGGATCTTCGACGGCCTGGAGGAGATCATCACCGCTCACCGGCCCGACGCGGTGGCGGTGGAGGAAGTCTTTCATGCGCGCAATCCCAAGAGCGCCCTGGTCCTGGGGCATGCCCGCGGAGTGGCCCTGCTGGCGGCCGGCCGGGCGGGTGTCAGCGTGCACGAGTATCCTGCCCGTAAGGTGAAGCAGACGGTGACCGGCCACGGAAACGCCGACAAGCAGCAGGTGCACAGCATTCTCGAGGCCCAACTGGGAAAATTGCCCGCTCAGCTGGACGCCTCGGATGCACTGGCGGTGGCGCTGTGTCACCTGCGCTGGAGCGATTCTCCACTGGCGCGGGACGGTTCGTCATGATCGCCTGGCTGGAAGGCAGACTGCTGCGGAAAATGGCCGACGCCGTGGTGGTGGATGCGGGCGGAGTAGGCTACCGGGTGTTCGTCACCAGCCAGGTTCTTCAGAAACTGCCGCCGGAGGGATCCCGCGTCGAACTGGAAATACACACCCAGGTGCGCGAAGACGCCATCCAGCTGTTCGGCTTCCTGGACACCGAGGAGCGCGAGGCCTTCGAGGCGCTGATCTCAATGAGCGGGTTCGGCCCCCGGGCGGCGCTCACGGTGCTCTCGGGCATCGACGCCCGGGAGTTCGCCCGCGCGGTCTGCTCCGGCGACCTGGTGCGCCTGTGCCTGATCCCGGGCGTGGGCAAGAAGAAGGCCGAGAGAATGGTCCTGGATCTGAAGGACAAGCTGATGCCCCTGACCCAACCTTACCGGGGCGAGCCGGAGAGTGCCGTGGCCAACCTGGAGGATCTGCGCTCGGCGCTGAAGAACCTGGGTTTCAAGGGGCCCGAGGTGGAAAAAGCCGTGGGGGCGCTCCGGGAGCAGGTGGTGTCGGGAGCCGGGCTGGATGTGCTGCTTCCCGAGGCGCTGAAGCTGGTACGGGGATAGCTTGGTGGCACGAGGATCGACAAAGGATGGTGAGCGTGCGGTGTCCGCACAGGCGACCGCCGACGACATCAAGGTTGAAAGCACTCTGCGTCCCCGGGTCTTCTCCGAGTACGTGGGCCAGACGAAGATAACCGATAACCTGAAGGTATTCGTCGAGGCCGCCAAGCAGCGCGAAGAGGCTCTGGATCACGTGCTGTTTTGCGGCCCGCCGGGCCTGGGCAAGACCACCCTGGCTCACGTAATTGCCAACGAACTGGACGTCAACCTGGTGAGCACCTCGGGTCCGGCGGTGGAGCGCAAGGGGGATCTGGCGGGGATCCTGACCAACCTCAAGACCCGGGATGTTCTTTTCATCGACGAGGTTCACCGTCTTCCCCGGGTGGTTGAGGAGAATCTCTATCCGGCCATGGAGGATTTCCGGTTCGATTACATCGTGGGAGAAGGGCCATCGGCCCGCAACCTCAAGCTCAAGCTGGCCCCGTTCACTCTGGTGGGCGCCACCACCCGGACAGCATTGCTGTCGTCGCCCATGCGCGACCGCTTCGGCGTGGTCTGCCGCCTCGAATTCTATCCCCCGGATGAACTGGGACAGATTCTTCAGCGTTCGGCCAGCATTCTCCAGGTGCAGCTTGACCAGGCCGGTGCGGTGGAGATCGCCCGCCGTTCCCGCGGGACTCCCCGGGTGGCCAACCGGCTGTTGCGCCGGGTGCGCGACTTCGCCCAGGTGCTGGGGGACGGGACGGTCACCGCCGCGGTGGCCCGGGAGGCCCTGGACCGCCTGGAGGTGGACGACCTGGGGCTGGACCGCATGGATCACCTGATCCTCAAGACCATTGTCGAGCGGTTCGGGGGCGGGCCGGTGGGAGTGGAGGCCATCGCCGCGTCGATCTCCGAGGAAAGGGATACCATCGAGGAGGTCTACGAGCCCTTCCTGCTCCAGGAAGGGTTGATCAACCGGACTGCCCGCGGGCGAACGGCCACCTCCCGGGCTTACAAGCACCTGGGAATAGCACCACCCAAAGGCCAGCCGGATCTTTTCTAGGGGATTCATTTGAACCGCCAGTATGCGCTAGCCGGATGGGACCCGCTGGGATGGGTCCACGACATGTCCTGGTACCGGGAGATGCTGCGGGCCGAATGGTTCAAGTCCATCAAGCCGTACTGGATCCGCTACCACCTGGACTGGGTGGTGGCCGGCTTGCTGATCCTGGCCATCGTGCTGATCGTCCGCGCGTTCTTCAAGCGCCGGCGGGTGAAGTTGACCTTCCGCGAGAAAGACAAGAACCCGCTGGAAGCCGCCAGGAAGTTCTCCAAGATGGGCGAGGTCCGGCTGGCGGCGGAGTGCTATGCCCAGGCGGGTGAATACAAGAAGGCCAAGCGACTGTACGAAAAGGAGGAGGACTGGTCCCAGGCGGCGCAGATGTCCGAGAACCTTGGCCAGGTGGAGGAAGCCGCCAAGCTATACAAGAAGGCCAACGACCCCCAGGGTGCCCTTCGCGTTTACCGGCAGGCAGGCTTGCTGGAGGAGGCCGAGGAAATATTCCGCGAGATGGACAACCTGTCGGAGGCGGCGGAGATGTACCTGGAGGCCGAGCGGCCTACCACCGCGGCCGCGCTCTACCGGGAGGCGGGGCTGCTCGCCCGGGCGGCTGAGATCCTCCACTCGGCCGGCGAAGACCTGCAGGCGGCCGAATGCCTGCTGGATCTTTCGGCGCAGTCGTCCGGGGGTTTCACCAAGGAGGAAGCCGATCAGTTCATCCGCGCCGCCAAGACATACAAGCAGAAGGGCCAGCCGGCCAACTCCGCACGAATGCTGGAAGCCATCCGGGAGTACGGCGAAGCAGCCCGGCGTTACTTGAAGGCCGGTGAGCGCAAGCGTGCCGCCCGCTGTTACGAAGCCGCCGGCGATTTGGAGAAGGCGGCCGAGCTGTATCGGGATCTCGAGGACCAGGAGGCAACCATACGCCTGCTGGAGCGCATGCGCCGGCAGGGCGGTGGAGTGGGGCAGGGGGAATACGCCCGGGCGCTGAAGTCGGCCGGGCAGTTCGAGCGGGCCGCCGACGCCTACCAGGCGGCCGGAGATCTGGAGGCCGCGGTGGCGGCCAACATCGAGGGCGACCAACCGGGGGGAGCGGCCGCGTTGTTGGCCGAACAGGGTCGTCACCATGAAGCCGCGCGGCTGTATCTGGAGGCGGGTGACCCCGCCCAGGCGCGCGAGCAGTTTCTGCTGGCCCACGACCGGCGGGGCGCAGCAACGGCCGGGCTGGCCGCGGGGATGTGCTTCGAGGCCGGAGTGGATTTCGTAGACCTGGGTCAATGGGGGCGTGCCGTGGAGGCGCTGCAGCAGGTTGAAGACAGCCACCCGCGCTACCGTGAGGCCTCCAGCCTGCTGGGCCAGGCATTCGCCCGGCTGGGAGAGAGGCAAATGGCCTGGTCCATGCACCAGCGTGCGGTGAAGGGTCTGGAGATTCAGCGCGACAATCTGGAGCTGTTCTATCAGATGGCCCGTTTCCTGGAGGAATCCCAGGAAATATCCGAGAGGACCAGGGCCCAGAAACTGTACTCCGAAATAATGACAGTCAACTACACCTTCCGCGACGCCAAGGCCCGGCATGACCGTCTAGCTTAAGAGTAGTCGGATATTCACACACCCTGACAAACCTGTCGTGATTTTTACAGAAAACTTGAAATGTGTCGATTTGGCGGCAATAATAAGTCAGCGACTTGACAAAGGAACCCGGTTCACGCAATATTCCGCCAAGCTGGCACGGGTGTTGCAGGAACGGAAGCGGTAAGCCATGGAAAGCAAGAGAGAAACACACCACAGCGGTTTGCGGCAATCCACCTTGCAGGAAACCGTCTCCACCCGGGGGATCGGGCTGCATACCGGCCGCAGGGTCGAGATGGCCATTGAACCGGCCCCGGCTGATACCGGCATAGTATTCGAACGCTCCGACCTGCCGGGCAAGCCCAGTGTGACCGCCTGCCCCAAGGCGGTGGTGCGCTCGGCGCTGTGCACCGCCCTGCAGAGCAACGGCACCCGGGTGTCCACCGTGGAGCATGTGCTGGCGGCGCTCTACGGGTTGGGAGTGGACAACGCCCGGGTGGTCATGAGCGGCGAGGAAGTGCCTATTCTGGACGGAAGCGCGCTTCCGTTCGTCCGCTTGCTTCAGGAGGGCGGGTTGAGATCGCTGGATGCCTGCCGCTCGTGGCTGCGGGTGGTCAAGCCGGTGACCTTCTCGGAAGGAGACCGGACGTTCAGGATTTTGCCGGCCCGGCGGCTGTCGATCGAATGCACCGTGGATTTCGATCACCCGCTGGTCACCGATCAGCAGAAGAAGTACGATCACGATCCCGACGATTTTCAGCGGGAGATCGCCCCGGCACGAACCTTCGGGTTCCTCAAGGACGTGGGAGAAATGCAGCGGGCCGGCCTGGTGCGCGGCGGCTCCCTGGACAACGCCGTGGTGATCGACTCCTTCTCCATCCTAAACCCCGGGGGGCTACGCTTCCCCGACGAGTTCGTCCGCCACAAGGTCCTGGACATCCTGGGCGACCTGGCCCTGCTGGGCGGCGCGCTGGCGGCCCGGGTGGAGGCCTACAAGTCCGGTCATCGCCTCCACCACGCCGTGGTACGCCGGTTGGTCCAGGACCCGGATTGCTGCATAAAAGTGCAGGTGCAGCCGGACGAACAAGAAACCGACCTTCCCTTCGACCTGGCGCCTTTCAGGCTGCCGGGCCTTCAGCGCGCCTAGTCTTTACATTCAGGAGTGAAGCTGAAGCGGCTCTTGGCTATCCGCTTGCCAATGCAACCCTGGTAGTCTTCGGCTTCCAGATCGTTGATGGGAAAGTCCAGCGGGTAGAGGATAGTACCGTCTTTCTGCACCCGCCGGTCGAGCCATCTTCCCAGCAGGCGCGCGGTCCAGCCGCCCTCTTCACGGTTCTGGAAGCGGACCCGGCCGGCCTCGCCGGCTTTGATGTGCAGGGTGCAGGGCGTGCCGTCGGAGGGGCAGTCGATGCGTTTCAAGGTGCCATCGAAGTGATCCAGCAGGCGGTCACCGACCACCGCCAGGTACACTATCAGGAATGCCAAAAGAGCCAGCGACGTATAAAACGACCAGCGCAGGAAGGTTCTCCGCCGGCTTTTGGTGGTGGCTTCTCGCTCGGCCAGGCGTTCCTTTTGGCGGTGGAAGACGGCCCGGTTGGTGCTGACTTCGCGGGCGGCTTTCAGTTTGGTCTTGCGGTCGGCCTCGATTTCATCCCGCTTGAGCCTGCGCAGGTAATCCCGCAGGCGCCAGGCCACCACCCAGCGCCGGAAGTCTTCTATGGTCACCAGGGGATACAGGGTTCCCCGATCGAATATCTTCAGCTTGAGACGTTTGGCGGCGTCTTCCAGACGATCGGTGCGGATGTCCGGGCTGGGGCCCAGGGCGGCGATTTCCATCTGGGGAGTAATCTGGGCGGGGTCGCCTATGGAAACGCCGTCGACCAGCAGGAAGGCCTGCTGGATTTCCGAAAGGATCTCCTCCCGGCGCTGCTGAAAGTTGTCCATTTCCTCGGTCACGTTGCCCTGGACCTGGGACACAGCGCTGCGCAGGGCGTCGAGCAGCCCCAGGCGGTTCTCGGGATCGAGCATGGCTCCGTGCCGGATCAGCGTAAGGCCTTCCTCGCGGCTGTCTAGGGAAGTCAGGTAATTCAATCCCAGCAGCCGGGCGGCCTCGGCGACCACGTGCAGCGGGGCGGCGGTTTCCTGGATGAGTATGTTCTCCAGGGGCACGAAGGCCTTGTGGTGCTGGTTGCTTTTTATGAAAAGCCGCGCCAGCAGGAGCAACAGGACCGAGCGATGGGGCGGGAAAGTGATTTTCCAGCGCTGGTTGAGTTGGGGCAGGGTGTCCTCGAGCACGTCTATGGCCCTGACCAGATCACCGCGTTTCATCAGGAGGCGGGCCTGGATGAAGCGAGCGGCCGGATGGCCTTCCAGCAGCTCCAGGGCCCGGTTGACCGACTCCTCCGCCTCGTCGAGTCGATCGGTAATCAGAAGCGCCTCGGCCAGCTTGGCGCGGATGTCCGCGCGCAACTGCAGCGGGGCCTCGGTTCCGGTGAGATCGATGAGCAGGTAAACGGCTTCCTGGGAGCGGCCCAGTTCGAAGAGAGTACAGGCCCGGTAGAAGTCCAGCCGGGTGTGATTACCCACCGATTCCAGAACCCCTTCGGCCTGCTCCAGGGCCTGCTCGAGGCGGCCGCGTCCCAGCAAGCGGAAGACGCCGTCGGTTTTCAGCTCGACCTCGGGTACCGAGATAAGCTGCTCGCGCACCAGGTTTACCGATCCGCAGAATGGACAGAGCCGGCTGCCGGCGCCGGGTTGAAACTGGATGGGCGCTTCACAGCTCATGCAGCGGGTTCGAACCTTTGCCAACGGGACAAGCCTCCGCCCGATTGTTGTTACAAGATTGCTATAGCAAAGATCCTGGTTGGGAGTAAAGGTCCGCGGGCAGGCGCGCAGGCGGGAATTCTTGAAAAGATTACTTTGGCCGGATGACCGGCTTGTGTTTCTTCTTCGGGACTATGACCGGCTTTCTCTTGTCCCGTTTGCCCTTGGGCCGGATAACCGGTTTCACTATCTTCAGCCGGCGGAACCGCTTGACCTTGGAGGAGATGTCGTTGAGCTCGTCTTTCATGTGGCGGTATTCGTTATGCTCCTTCTCCATTGCGTCCAGATCGGCCATGCGGGAGCTGTGGCTGCAGGTGTTGCGCATCTGCTTGGTGAGCCGGTGCAGGTCGGTGCTGAAGGCCCGCATCTTACGGATTACGCGCTGGTAGCGGCCCTGAAGCGCGGCCACCGACTTCTTGAGGTTGTTGATGTCGGCCTGCAGGGTGTTCCACTCCTTGAACAGGTTGGTGCAGCGGTCGACGGTCGAGTCGGCGGTTTGGCCGGGCACCAGGTTGTCGCAGCCCAACTGGGCATAGCTGCTTTCGATCCGGTCCACCGCGGCGTTGTGGCGGGTCAAATCTCCGCTGCGCTGGCGGATCTCCTCGCGGATTCTGCGCAGCCTCTCGCCCATGGGGGCCATGCGGGACTTGAGCCGGTCGATCTTCCGCTCGTAGGCTTCGCACTGGGACAAGGCGCTGCACATACGCTTGTAGCTGGCTTCTTCCGCCCGGATCTTTCTCTCGAGCGCCCTCATCTCGCCCTGCTTGGAGAGCCGCTTGCTTTTCAGGTCGGCCATCTGCTGCTGGACATCCCGGATCTGGTCGTTGACGTTGGCGACTTCGTTGCCGATCTGCTTGACCTGATCCTTCATGGTCTGGATTTCGGCTTTGCGGTTCTCGCAGCGGTGGTACAGGCCCTGCGCGGAGACCGTGGCAGAAATGCCAAAAATACAAAGCATTCCAATAACTATGCTCAGTTTCTTCATGTTTTCC